>Ga0105048_10001979_pt1 | contig 33217 bp, 33 predicted proteins | sample MAT05_FD_78382 | JGI IMG/M metagenome (GOLD analysis project Ga0105048, IMG submission 78382) | Freshwater microbial communities from Lake Fryxell liftoff mats and glacier meltwater in Antarctica - MAT-05 | ecosystem: Environmental > Aquatic > Freshwater > Ice > Liftoff microbial mat | place... | reverse complement strand
GCAGTTGCTGCAAAAACGCACCCAACTCTACGCACAGGCCCGTGACCTCCATCCTCATCGCTGGTCAAAAAATACTCGCAACTGGGATCGCGTTAATGTGGTTCATCTCAACCCTGATAAACCCGAATTCAAGGAGCGCGAACTCAATGAAGAAGCGCTGGAGTCTTTGTTGAACGCAGAAAGAAGAACGAGGCCCAAGGTACCCGACCGAGCCAACACAAGAGTCATACCTGCTGTACGACGTGGCACCCGCCGACGAGTTTGCTAACACTGAGTGGGACTATGCTGCGTTGCCAGATAAACCGACCAGCGCTGCGCGCGGTCACCCATTCTCCGTGTCGTTGCATGCGCTGCTACTGGTCAGCAAGCGCGCGCGGACATTGGCAGTTTAATATTTACGGCCAAATAGCCTCTAACCCTTGCCAATAAAGCGCTAGTAGCTATTTTTTAAATAGCAAAGACCCGCAGACTTATGGACTGACGGGGCTTTTTTTCAGGTCACTTGGTAATGCGGGCTGAGCTGCACCGTCTCGCCGATGATCACCAAACCGGGTTGCGGCCCATACGCGGGTGCCAGCGTTACCAGGCGACTCAGGCCGGTGGCCCAGACACGCTCGGTGGCGCGGGTGCCATCGCGCACCACGGCCGCAGGCGTGTCCGGCGCCAAGCCGTGCGAAATCAATTGCTGGGCAATATGCGGCAAACGCTGCACACCCATGTAAAACACCCGGGTCTGCCCTGGGCGCGCCAACGCCGTCCAGTCGTAGCTGCTGCTTTCATCTGCCAGATGGCCGGGCAGAAAAACACAGCTGCCAGCCAACTCACGGTGGGTCAGCGGAATGCCTGCGGCCATGGAGCAGCCGCTGGCCGCCGTCACACCGGGCACCACTTCAAAGCCAACGCCCTGCGCCTGCAGAGCCTGCATCTCTTCACCACCACGCCCAAACACAAACGGGTCGCCACCTTTGAGGCGCACCACCTGCCGCCCGGCCTTGGCATGCTGCACCAGCAAGGCGTTGATCTGCGCTTGCGGCACCGAATGGTTGCCCGGGGCTTTGCCAACATAAAGCCGCTCGGCACTGGCGGGAATTTGGTCGAGCACGTCTTGCGTGATCAGGCGGTCATGCACCACCACATCGGCACGCTGGAGCCGGTTTAACGCACGCAGCGTCATCAGGTCTGCCGGGCCGGGTCCGGCGCCGACGATGTAGACAAAACCTGGCCCTGGGGCCGCTGACAGCTCATGCATCTTCGTCTCCAGGGCCTTGGTGAAACGCCAGTTCGGTCAAGGGTGTGCTGAGCACTTGTTCAAGGTAGTCGGCCGGCAGGCGGTGACGCTGTGCCAGCTCGGCCAGACCCACCCCGTCTGCAAAGTCGGCATGCAGGTTGGCGCTCCAGCCCAGCAGGCCGGTGGACAAAGACCTGCCGCGCTTTTCGCCGTCGCGCGCGCTGCCGTCGCCCTGCAGGTCGTATTTGTTGGCGTAGCCGCGTGGCGTGACCATCAGCCCATCACGCACAAAGGTGTGGCTGTTGCCAATCAACACCGTACTGAGCATGCCGATGTCGCAGTCGCTCATTTTGTCCAGCGTGGTGAATGCGATGGCCTGGCGGCGCCGGTAGGCCGACTTGACCACCGCCACTGGCGTCTGCGGCAAGCGGTGACGCAGAAACAGAGACTGTGCCTGTTCGATTTGGCCGGTGCGCCGACCACTCTTGGGGTTGTACAGCGCCACCACAAAGTCTGCCGCTGCTGCGGCCTCCAGCCGCCGGGCGATCACTGGCCAGGGGGTCAGCAGATCGGACAACGAGATCGAGCAGGAGTCATGCGTCAGCGGCGCCCCCACCAGTGAGGCACAGGCGGTGATGGCCGAGGTGCCCGGCACGATTTCAACTGGCACATCAGCGTCAGGCGTCCAGCCAGCCTGAAACAGCACCTCGTAGGTTGGGCCGGCCATGCCGTAGACCCCTGCGTCTCCGCTGGAGATCAGCGCCACCTTTTTACCGGCACGGGCGCGCGCCAAGGCGTGCACCGCGCGGTCGAGCTCTTCGGTCATGCCCCTGCGGATGACCTCTTTGCCCTCCAGCAAATCCGCCACCAACTTGATGTAAGTGACATAACCAATCACCACATCAGCCTCGGCAATGGCCGCGCAGGCGCGGTGGGTCATTTGGGCGTAGCTGCCCGGGCCAATGCCCACCAACATGATCTTGCCTTGCGGGCTGGTGGCTACGGGCGTGTCAGAAAGGGTGTCAGTCATGCGCAATCCTTGCAATGGAAATAGTGGCGTTTTTGTTGTCAACGCCCAAGTGTTTGAATTTTTCAACCAACAGGTGGCCGGCGTTTGTGCCAGCGGCGAGCAGCGCCGCCGCCTCGGACACCGAGGGCGTACCCGTGTGCCGTAGCACTGTATCGGACGGGTTGGGCACTGGCACCTGAGCCAGCTCGGCCGCGCTGAAAAAGCGCAGCGGCCAGCCGCCCTGTGTAGCCAGATCGAGAAAAGCCAACTCGTTGGACTTGGCCTCGATGCTGGCCAGCACGCGGATCTGCATAGACACCAGCCCGGCCTTCGCCAGCGCCGCAGCCAACGCGGCTTGCACCGTGGCCAGCGAGGCGCCCCGGTCACAGCCCAGGCCGATGGCCACACCCGGCAGTGCCGTGTTCATGCGCCCTGCCCATGCGGCGGGCGATACACCACCAGGCGCTCGTGCAACTGCGCCCAATGCGCCGATGTGACCTCGGCATGGGTGATCCAGAGTACGGCCTTGAACTGGCTCAGGTTAACCTCATCCAGACGGGTGAAACGCTGGATGTTGGCTGGCAGCGGCGTGGGCCGGGTCCACCAGTGTGGGCTGCCGGCCTCCTGCACCACCGCCACCGGCTCCTCGTTGACCACCGCGCCAGACGCGCGGGTGATGTTGATCTTGGGCGCCTGGACCCGCCAGCCCAGTTCGCGCCCCAGAATGTCGACCGCAATGGTCTTGCCCACGTCAGACGCGGTGGTCAGCACCGCCATGCCGCCCAGCAGCTCGGCCAGTTGTTGGGCAAACGCGTTGGCCCCACCCACATGGCCAGAGAGCACCGGAATGACAAACTGCCCAGCCTCGTCCACCACCAGCACGCCGGGGTCTTCTTCCTTGGTGCGCAGGTGCGGCGCGATCAGGCGGACCACCGCACCCAGCGAGACAAAAAACACCAGTTGGTCAAACTTGGCAAACCAGGCAGCGACCTCGTCGCGCGTCGGGCCACTGTAGCTGCGCGTGGGGTTGGGCACACCGGCCAGCAGCGGCACAAATTTTTCCGCCACACACAGGCTCGCCGTGGGCAATTGACGTGCCAGCAACGCGGCTTGTTGCGCACCATGTTTGGTGATGGCAATCAGTACCACACGCGGCACGGCGGCCATGGTCGGCAAAGAAACTGCCGCCGCTGGCGCTTGGGCATCCGACAAAGTCATGCCGCTCATGCCGCGGCCTCCTCGGCCACGTCAGCGCTGGTTTTTTTGCGGCAGCCGCGCACCATGGCGCCGCGCGCGCGGTCCGGGTTTTTCACCAGCAGCAAAGACAGGTAGTTGACCTGGGTGCCCTTGAGGCTGGCCACATCTTTAACGATGCGCTCCAGCGGTGAGCCCGCTTTTTCCACCAGGCAACTGTGCGCCAGCAGGCCCCGGCGGGCCAGCAGGTCAATCAGGTCATCGAGCAGGGGCTTGACCTTCATCAGCACCAAGGTGTCAAAGTCATCAAGCATTTTTTCCACCGCGCTGATGCCGTAGGCGGCCGGCACGATGGCGATGGTGTCGTCCTGCTCAGACAACGGCACCTGCACCGTGGCGCAGACCGCGTTGAAAGAGCTGACCCCGGCCACGATCTGCACGCACGCTACCGGGTCCAGCTCACGCAGCGCCCGCGCCAGGTAGCTGAAGCTGGCATAGGTGGAGGCGTCCCCTTCCACCAAAAACAACACATCGTGCCCGGTGGCCAGCAAGTCACGCACGCTTTCTGCGGCCTTGAGCCAGTGGCGCGCCAGTTTTTCCACGTCGTGCGTCATCGGGAACAGCAGTGGCACATGTTGTGCGGGCAGGGCCAAGCCAGCGCGCTGGGCAATGTCAAGCGCGTAACTCTCGTTGTGCAGGCTGCGCACCGGATAGGTCCAGATGGCATCCCTGCGCTCCAAGAGGGCCCAGGCCCGGCGGGTGATCAAACCTGGGTCACCAGGGCCCAGGGAAACACCAAAAAGAGTACCGTTTTTAGACATGATTTGCTTTGATTTCAGGAGTCGTACCGGCTTGACTGGCTTGGGCGCAGACGATCCAGACCGGGTTTTCAGCGGCCATGCGGTGCATCTGCAAGATAGGCTGGCTGCGCGAGGCCTGCAACTGCAACACCTCCCAGTTGGTCGCAAGGGTTTTCAGCGTCTCGACCGCGGACGCCATGTTTTCCAGCGTCACAAAATTCATCACCAGCCAGCCGCCGGGGCGCAGGCGCTGCAGCACCAGCCGGATCAACGCCACCAGCTCACCGCCCGAACCGCCCACAAACACCGCATCCGGGTCAGCCCAGTCGACCAGGCCATCAGGCGCTTTGCCGTGGACCAGGCTGTGGTTGCTGATACCCAACGCGCGGCGGTTGTGCAGCACATTGGCGCAGTCGTCGGCATTTTTTTCGATGGCGTAAACATGGCCCATCGGGCATAGGCGGGCGGCCTCCAGTCCGACCGAGCCAGAGCCCGCGCCAATATCCCAAACCACACTGTTCTGGCGCAACTGCAGCCGCGCCAGGGACACGGCTCGCACCTCGTTTTTGGTGATCAAGCCTTTTCCCGGGTGGCGCTGTGCAAAACTGGCGTCAGGCAGGCCAAACAACACCGGCGAGACTCGCAACGTGGTGCGCCACAGCAGCACCACATTGAGTTCAGCAAACGCCATCTGTGTAGCCGCCTGAATGCTGAAGCCGCTGACGATGCGCTCCTGCGGCTGGCACAGGCGCTCGGCCACCGCCATCTCCCAGTCGTCGGCCAGACCTTCGGTGACCAGCAGGCGGGCAATGCGTTCTGGCGAGTTGGCCGGGCTGGTGAGTACCGCCAGGCGATCGTGCTGGCGCAGCTCACGCAGCAAAGCATACAAGCCGTGGCTGGGGGGTGACCCGGCTACCCAGTCTCCGGCATCCTGGCTGTGCACCGAGACAAAGCGCATCTCCTGCCACGGCAGGCACAGGCGCGCGCAGGCCAGCTGCAGCGTTGACACATTGGGAATGACCTCGATCACTTCGACACACAAGCGCGACGCCAGGTAAGCGGCAATGCCGTGGCACAGCGGGTCGCCGGTGGCGAGCAGCACCACGCGCAGGCCGTCGTCTTGCGCCGCGCGGATCCATTCCGGCACCTGCGACATAGCGCCGGTCAGGTCGCGTTGCTCGGCTTGCGGCGATATCTGCTCAGCCAGCAGCTGCAGCGTGCGGGCACCACCAATCACCAACTGCGCCTGCGTCAAATGGGCCAGCGCACGTTGGCTCAGGCTGGCAACGCCGTCGTCCAGCACACCCAGCACGCGGCATATCTCCAAACTTTTCATGGTTTCCTTGTTCATGGGTATTCGGTGATCTTGCGACCGTCAAAGTCACACACCAGCACCTTGATGTCAAACGTGTCGGGGTAGGTTCGGTTCAGGGTTTGCACCACACGTTGCGCCAAGGCGGTATGAAACACCGTGCCCAAACCCAGTTCGTCCAAGCGTTCCCCGGCATAACGGGCGGTTTTGGCGGCGCGAATGTCGGCACTAACGTTCGCTGGCGCGCCCAGTTCTGCGGCCAGATCGGCCAGCAGGCCGGTATCGACATCGGCGCGCCCGGCGTGGGTGATGGTTTCGCCTTGGGCGATTTTGGTGAGTTTGCCGACCATGCCACCAATCACCACCTGTTTCAGGCCCGCCTTGGCCGCAGCACCCATGGCGTAACGCAAAAAATCGCCCATCTGCACAAAGGCTGCCTCAGGCAGGTGCGGCAACTCTTCCATGACAAATTTTTCAGTGCGCCCACCAGTGGTGAGCACCACCACGCCGTGGGGCAAGGTACCGGCCACCTGCACGCCCTGCACCACACTGGCGCGGTAGGCTGCCGTCGAATAGGGCTTGACGATGCCGGTGGTGCCAAGGATCGAGATGCCACCCAGAATGCCCAGCCGCGCATTGGTGGTTTTTTTGGCCATCTGCTCGCCTTGCGGCACCGAAATTTTCACCTCCAATCCGACTTCATCGAGCAGCGCCCCGGCAGCGCTGCGTGCATTCGCCTCGATGTTGCGGCGCGGCACCGGGTTGATGGCCGGGCCACCCACCTCCAGACCCAGCCCGGGCATGGTCACCCGGCCAACGCCAAAACCACCCGCCAGTAACACCTGACCGGGCTGCCGGGCAAGCCAGCGCACATCCGCCGTCAGGTGGGCTTTGTCGGTGCAATCAGGGTCGTCGCCCGCATCTTTGATGACCATGGCGTGGGCGGATACGCCGTCGCAGCGGCCATCGTGCACCGCGAAACTCACCAGATTCCCGTTGGGCAACAGGCAATCCACACTGTCGGGCACCTGGCCTGTCACCAGCCCGATAACCGCTGCCCGCGCTGCCGCGGCCGAACAGGCGCCGGTGGTGAAACCGGTGCGAGTGCCACGCGGCGCAGGTTTATCCATCACGCAGCCCTATCCTCCGCGTTGGCCTGGGCCTCGGCCATGCCCAATAGCGCATGGATGGCAGCCACCACCAGCGTGGATCCGCCCTTGCGGCCACGAATCACCACCCAGGGCACATCGGCTTGCAAGGCCATCAGGTCCTTGGACTCGGCGGCAGAGACAAAACCCACCGGCATGCCCACCACCAGCGCTGGGCGGGCGCCTTCTTCGCGGATCAGCCGCACCACTTCTATCAAGGCCGTTGGCGCGTTGCCAATGCCCACAATAGCGCCGTTCAGCAAGCCCAACCGGTGCGCCTTGCGCATGGCCTGCACCGCACGGGTGGTGCCCTGCGCCTGGGCCAGAGTGATCACATCGGCGTCGCTGATGAACTGGTGGGTGCTGATACCAAAGTGCGCCAGGCGTGGTGCCGACAGACCCACACAAATCATCTCCACATCGGCCACCACGCGTGCGCCACGCGACAGGATCGCCGCCAGCCCGGCGGCCACCGCCTGGGGGTGAAACTCGGTCAGCCCGTTGAAATCAAAGTCGGCATTGGCGTGGATCATGCGGCGCACCACCGGCCACTGCTCGGGCGCGTAGCCATGTGGGCCAGCTTCGCGGTCAATCACCGCAAACGAATCGTGCTCAATGGCGCGACCGGCGGCGGTGACTTGTTCGGTGATGACATTGGCGGCAGGCAGGCTCATGCCAGGGCTCCGGCGTGAGGGTGGCTGTGATGCGCATGGTGGTGCTCACGTGGGTGAGCATGGTCGTGCCCGTGTGGCTGGGCATGGTCGTGCCCGTGCGCTATGCCGTCGTCATGCAGGTGCCCGCCCTGACCCTGAGCCACCGCAAATTCGCGAATCTTGCAGCCGTCGCAAGCCATCAGGGCCGCGGGCCGGCCCTGCCGGGCGTCAGTCACACGCTGTTCCAGCAGTTCAAAGACTTCCGGCTCGAAACCGAAGTAGTCGGTCAGGGCGAAGCGAATCGTCGGGTACGGCGTCCGCAGGTTGGCCACCTGGCGCACGATGCGCTCCATCAGCGTGCCATTGAACAGGTAGTACGGCAACACCGCCACCTGCGTCATGCCCAGCAGGTGCTGGCGCTGCACCACCTTCTCCAGGCGCGGGTAGGTGATGCCGGTGAATGCCACGTCCACCAGCGGGTGATCGGTTTCCTCCATCACCCAGCGGGCCATTTTGGCCATCTCGCCGTTGGCATGGCGGTCTGACGAGCCGCGCCCCAACACCACCACCCCGGTGGTGTTGGGGTCGGGCATGTCCAGCGATGTCATCGCGGTTTTGAGGCGACGCAGCAGCACCTGCAGCAGGAGGTCACAGGCCGTCAACTCCGGCGTGTACATGAACTGCACGCCTGTGAACTGCAGGCGCGCATCGTCAATGGCTTGCGGAATGTCCATCTTCACGTGACCTGCCGCATTCAGAATCAGCGGCACCACAATCACGCGGCCCGACTTGGCAGCCGCCCGGCTCAAGCCCTGCGCCAGCGTGATATCGGCCAGTTCAATGAAACAGACCTCAATGGACCAGCTGGGCTGACGCTTGCGCCACTGCTGGGCAAAGGCCAGAATTTCGTCGTTACCGGAGGCCTCGCGCGAGCCGTGGCCGACGAGCAAGATGGTGTCTGAGGTCATGATGTTTCCAGGATGAGTGCGTCGGCAGGTACGCTGGCCTGCCGAAAACGGTGGGTGAAACTGGCGTCGTAGAGTTTGGATTTGGCCAGCGTCGTCCAGTGCCGTGAACCCAGCGTTGGGCTGGCGATGATCATCGACTGGCTGACCAGCTTGGCCTGGCGACACAGTGCGGCAATGCTGCTGACGGTGCCGCGCACAATTTTTTCTTCCCCCGGCCAGCTGGCTTTGTGCACCACCACCACTGGCGCGTCGTCAGACCAGCCCGCTGCCGTCAACGCGGTGGTGACCTGGCCCAGCAACGTGATGCTCAAAAAAATGCACAAAGTGCTGTGGTGCGCCGCCAACTCGCGTAGCGACTCACCCTCGGGCATGGGCGTGCGCCCTTCCACGCGGGTGAAGATCACGGTTTGGGTGACCTCGGGCAGGGTCAGGCTCTCAACCGCCGCAGCAGCCGAGGCCATGGCAGACGACACGCCCGGCACCACCTGCACCGGCACCCCGGCGGCGTCCAGCGGCTGCACCAGTTCGATCAGCGCGCCGTACAAGCCGGGGTCACCGGTTTGCAGACGCAGCACGGTGTCACACCGGCTGGCCTGCGCGATCAACCAGGCCGACATCTCGCCGAGCGTCATGTCCTTGCTGTCGGCAATGACGCAGCCCGCCGGGGCCCAGCGGGTTGCGGCTTCACTGACCAGCGAACCGGCAAACAGGATCGCCCCTGCGCGCTCGATCAGAGCGCGGCCCTTGACGGTGATCAGATCGGGGTCACCTGGACCCGCGCCCACGAACCAGACGATGCCAGGCTTGACGTTAGCCATGGATCAGGCCGCGCTGTAAAGGCGTTTGTCCACAGCCACACTGCCGCGCAGGCGGTGCAGCACTTTGGCCAGCGCCAACACACCCAGGTCGATCAGCGGCTCAGCCAAAACGACGGTCATGTAAGCCGCGCCGAAGCTGGCCACACTCGACAGGTTCTCAACACCGATGCCGCGCCCATAAACTGCCCAAAAACCGACCCACACCACGATGCCACCTTGGTAAGCCACCGACAGTTTGAACGCCTGGGCGTAGCTGATGTCGACATACGCGGTGCTCTTGGGGATGATCTTTCCAGCCAGCGCGGCGGCGGCAAACAGCGGCAACAGCAACGTGGTGACATTCATGCCGCACTGCGGCAAGTCAAACGGCGCAAAAAACAAGCCCTGAATCAGTAGGCCACCGGTCAGACCAATGGCTGCAGGCGCGACACCAAAGATCAGCAACAAAGTGGTGCCAAGAATCAGATGCACCTCGGAAACACCCACGGGCTGGTGCGGCAGCACTTCAAAAAAACAGAACACCAAGGCAGTGGCCATGGTGGATCGCAGCAGCAAGGCTATCAGGCCATCACGTTGAACGGTGTCCACGGACAACTTGGCGGCATAACCAAGCGCTCCCGCAGCGGTCGCGTAACTGAGGAAAATCTTGGTGCCTTCTACAAGGCCGGGTTCGATATGCATGGTGTCACTCCTGAAAAATAGAGGTTTGAGAAACAGATCAACGGAAAAAAATTGGGGTCTCAGCGGTTGTGCACCTCCTGACGCAGGCGCAGCAACACTTGCCATGTCGACCCGAAAGGACGAGCACAAGTGTGCGAATTCATCAACGCGAGCGGCACCATGAAGCGGGCTGACCTGAGCGGTCAGCGCGACGGCGCGACGGCGCGGTCAACCCGCATGCTGATCCCGCAATGCCGTGGCAGTGCGGGATCAGCGCGCAAGAGAGAAGTCATGGGGCAAAGGACAAGAAAAGCGCGCACCAAAGCCAATGGCCTGGAGAAGCCGCGCGCAAAAGAGTTGCGATGAGTCATAAGAGGATGAACCGGCAAACAACTCTCACTGACGTCCCCGACAGTGCTTGAGCATCACGGTTGCATGCAAGCATGCAGCCACCTTGTTGGCCGGTATCCGGGCTGGTGGATGCAACCTCCATCGCCTTCCCAAGTGTCTATGCAGAACACTCAGTGGCCTTGATGGGAGCTAAATCTTGAAGATTCGTCCACTTACCGTTGCGGGGGCAGCGCAGGTTAGGTTGGCTGTTGTCAGCATGACCCTCCTGCTTCCCGTTGAACTGCGCCGTGTGAACCACGCCGCGAGCACCAACGGTGAGATTCTAATGGCAGATTTAGGCCGATTGAGACACTCATGCGTTCAATCGGGAGTTGTCAAAGCCGCCTTGGAGCATTACGCAATGCTATTTATTAGATAGCTATTAGCGCTTTTAAATTAAGGGCTAGAGCACTAAAACATCAACTTCGTCGTCCGCCAGGGGCTCCAGCACACGCAGCTGCTGCGCCAGCACGGCCAGCGTGGCCTCAGACGCATCCTGTGCGCCAGCTTGGCGCGCCAGAATGCGCTCGCGCAGTTGCTCCGGCGTGGCCTGCGGTGCCAGGATGGCAAAGCCAGCACCCAGCTCAGCGGCCAGGGCGCGAAACATATCGCGGTCGGCGCGCATCAAAAACGTGGCGTCCACCATCACCGACCAGCCGGCGCGCAGCAGCTGCCCAGCCTGCCGGCGCAGATGGGTATACGTCTGACTGTGCGCCTGCGGACTGTAAATACCACTGCCCAGCCCCGCGCCGCTGTGCCCCAGCGGGTCCAGGCCGAACAGGCGCTTGCGCTGCACATCAGCCCGCAGGCGGATAGTGGGGGCCTGCGTATCGTTTTGCAGCAGCTTGTCACTGGCCCAGGTTTTGCCGCTGCCCGCCAGCCCGTGGGTGATGGTTAGTTGCAGCCGCTGCGGGGCCACCAGACGCTCTGCCAGGGTGAAGTTGCCCAGCACCTCGCCACCGTCGCCATGCGCTTGATGGACGCGGATGGTCGCCACCTTGGCGCGCACCAGGCAACGGTAGACCGCATAAAAACGCAGCAGCGGCGCGGCGGCGTAGTCACCGCTGTGGCTCCAGACTTCGTTGACAAACCAGTTCGCCAAACCGTTGCGGCCATGCGCCAGCAGGTCGGCGTAGGTGAAAGCGATGTCGCTGGTCACGTCAATCCAGCGCAGTTCGGGGCTGAATTCAAGGCAATCAAACATCCTCACTTGGCCATTCAGCAGCACCAGGTTGGCCAGGTGCAGGTCACCATGGCACTCACGCACCCAGCCCTCCTGCTGGCGGGTTTGCATCTGGGCCGCCAGCTGCTCGGCTTGCGTTTGTGTCAAGCGCTGCAGCGCCAGCAAGCGCGTCTGTACTTCGGCGCGGGAGCACAGGCGCAGCAACTCGGTGAAATTGTCCTGCGCCTGGGAGGCAATCAGCTTGGCGCCCCCGCAAGGTGACCCGGCGGGTGCCACATCAGCAGACTGGTGAAAAGCCACCAGCGTTTTTGCCAGACCACTCAGGTGCGCAGGCAACAGCTCGCCACGCCCACAGACGCGGTCCAGCCGCGCGGCCTCGTCGAAGCGGCGCATTTTCACCGCCCACTCCAGCGGCTCACCGGCACCACCGAACTGCGGGCCGTCAGCGCCGGCGGTGATGGCCACCACCTCCAGATAAATGTCCGGGGCAAAGCGTTGGTTCAGGCGCAACTCGTCACAGCAACGGGCATGGCGCAGCGCCAGCGTGCTGAAATCCAGAAAAGCCAGCTTGAGCGGTTTCTTGACCTTGTAGGCAAAGTCACCGGCCAGCAGCACCCACGAGATGTGCGTCTGCACCAGCGTCACCTGCGTCACGCTGTGCGGGTAACACAGCGGCGACTGCAAAGCAGCTATCAGGTCAGGCAGGTCAGCATCCATGCGGTACATGATGACAGACTCGTCGGCAAACGACTACCGTATATCCCCGTTAGCGGCGGTCATCAGCTTCACAACGGGCTGCGACAATCCAGATCCCTTTTCAGCCAATTGCCCTCACACCATGAAAACTCTTTTCCGCGCTACCGTTCTTGCCGCCTTACTCAGCACTTTGTCCGCCGCTTGGGCTGCTGATGCCACACTGGACGCCGCCGCCAAAGAGCCAGGTGCCGTCGTCACCGCCACCGGCCTGGTCTACCGATCGCTCAAGGACGGCGCTGGCGCCAGCCCTGCGGCCAGCGATGTGGTCAAGGTCAATTACCGCGGCACCTTCCCTGATGGGCGCGAATTTGACAGCTCCTACAAGCGCAATCAGGCCATCGAATTCCCCTTGGGCAATGTGATTCCCTGCTGGACAGAAGGCGTGCAGCGCATGAAAGTCGGCGGCAAGGCCAAGCTCACCTGTCCCAGCGCGATTGCCTACGGCGCACGCGGTATGGGCGGCGTGATTCCGCCCAATGCCACACTGCTGTTTGAGGTGGAGTTGCTGGCCATCAACGGCAAATAACGCTATTCAGGGCCTGTTCATTGAGTAAGTGTCAGCCAGGTGGCTGAAGACTTTGCCTGTCATGTTGCAGCACTGTGTGGCGGCTATCCGCAGGCGGCGTCTAATCCGCGCTAGCTAGTGGAGGCAGTTCAAGCGTCACGCTGGTGGGCGCATGCAGTGTCGGCCCCAGGTTTGCACTGCGGCTTTGAACGGACTGCAGCACCAAATCAGTGTCCACCGAATCACCCACTCGGTATGGCTTGGCCGGGGTGTCTCCAATGGCGATCAAGGCGCTGCCGCGCGTGCCGCTGGTTTGTGCGCGTCCTTCCGATATCACACCCAATAGTGTGTAAGTGGTTTGCGCACTGGCTTGCGCACTGGCGCTGTCCCCCGAGGTGGTCGGCTGTGCACCCAACAATTGTGCTATTCGGCTGTTGTCAAAGGCCGGGCTCTCCGTTTTCAGCACGCCGCTGTGTATCTGCGAGGTGCCAGTCGGCCACTTCAGCGCCCAATAAAGCGCACTGGCACCGACCAACGCGGCCAACAATAAGGTCAACAAGCGTACTAGCCAGGGGGTGAGGCTTGAATGTGTCGGTAAGCTCTGCATACGAGATATTAGACACCATCATTTCATACGAATGACGTTCTCGGCATGACTACCACCAGGCTTTCACTCGTATCAAGACTTGTCTGCAAAACGAATTTCCCGCCAAGTGCAGACCCGGATTCACGTTGATCAAGCTGCTGCCAGCGCTGCAGTGGTGGCATGAAAAATTTGGCACCGTCTGGCCGAGCGCAGGCAATGTGTAATGGAATGTAAACAAGGATTGGAGCCATTCATTGGCCAAACACCTATCACTGGCATGGACAACTGCCCTGCGCTGGGTGCCCGACCGGTTACCGATGCTTGCAAAGCGTAACAGTCCTTGGCCTTACATAAGCGGACACTACTATCATCCCGTCCACTTCAATAAAAGGTCAACCATGCGTCACATCGTTCGCACAGCAGTCGGCACCGTCGTCTGCGCATTTGGGCTTAGTCTGGGTGCACATGCCCAAACTGCACCCCCCGCTGGCCGCCTGCTGGCGTCCAACTGCTTCCAATGCCATGGCACCAACGGCAAAGGCCCGGGCTTTGACGAGCTGACTGGCAAGTCGTCTTCCGAGATGTACAAAAAAATGAAAGAGTTTCAGTCTGGCAAAAAAGGTAACAACATCATGGCCATGCATGCCACGGGCTACACCGATGCCCAGTTGCAGTCGCTCTCAAGCTGGCTGTCAACCCAGCGCTAACTCACACAATCATCTGGAGAATCATCATGGATAGACGCCATTTACTCTCAACCAGCGGCATTTTGCTGGCAGCAGCCACGCCTTTCGCTTGGGCGGACGATAAGAAAAAACCCCGCACAAAGCCTACCCCAACACCCACGCCGAAACCACCGCCCGTTGGCACCGCCAAATCCCGCGTGATCGTGATCGGCGGTGGCATGGCCGGGGTGACCGTGGCCAAATATTTGCGCCTTTGGGGCAACAATATCTCCGTCACACTGGTGGAGCGCAACACCAGCTATGTGTCCAACATTCTCAGTTCACTGGTACTGACCGGCCAACGCACGATGGCCAGCCTGACCTACAACTACAGCAAACTGCTCACCGCTTATGGCGTTCAAGTCGTCAAAGGCGATGTCGTGGAGATTGACCCGGTAGGTGTCAAGGTCAAATTGGCTGACGGCACCGTCCTGTCCGCCGACCGCATCGTGATGGCCACTGGTATTGAATTTGACACAGTGCCAGGCTTGGGCACCTCCAACCGCATGCCGCACGCCTGGCAAGCCGGTCCGCAGACCACGCTATTGGCACAGCAGTTGTCGGCTATGAAACCAGGGGGCACCGTGGTGCTGACCGTGCCAGCCACGCCCTACCGCTGCCCCCCCGGGCCCTATGAGCGCGCCTGCTTGATTGGTGACTGGCTGAAAGCTAAAAAACCAGGCTCGAAACTGATCGTGCTCGATGCCAATGCCGACTTTACGGCCGAGGCAGACAACTTCCGTGCCGGCTTCAAGCTCAACAACATCGAATACGTGCCTAACGCGGGTGTTGTCAGTGTGTCGCCGGGCACCTCAAGCGCAGGCCTCATGGGCATCACCACCTCAGACGGCATCACGCGCCAGGCCAATGTGGTCAACATGATTCCGCGCCAGAAAGCAGGTGGCCTGGTCGTCAAAGCCGGGCTGGCCAATGCGACGGGCGGACGTTTTGCGGGTGTCAACCACCTCAACTACGTCAGCACTGTTGCAGGCGCTGGAAAGGTCCACATCATTGGTGACTCCAGCGCAACAACGCAGCCCAAAGCGGGTCATATTGCCAACCAGGAAGCCAAAGTGTGTGCCGACGCTATCGTCAGGTCGTTTGCCGGTCTGGCACCTGATCAGGCACCCGTGACCAACTCGGCGTGTTACTCGACCATCACCATGACGCAAGCTTCATGGCTGTCGGCGGTCTACCAATACGACCCGGTCGCCAAGGCCATGGCCATCTCCCCGGCTGGAACGCCCCCGGCGGCGTCCAAAGGTTGGGACACTGATAACTTCAAAGATATGAACACCTGGTTCAATGCGTTGATGGCCGACAGCTTCGCCTAAAGCGCTTTCACCGGTTTACGCCGGTTTGCACCGCCTGAACCCCCTGAGTGTTGAACGCACCCAGGGGGTTTTCACTTTAAACGGATGTCACTTTCCAGCCGCTCATTCCATTTTCAGATCGATAGGAGCTTAGTCGCGAAGCCGCAGACAGTGCAGACGCACGGCAAGGCGAAGCAACAACAGATCCTATTGATATGGAAACGGAATCACACCACCAGCGGCGCTTCCTGCATGGCTTCGATCTGCTCGTGCAGCATCTGCACCTGGCCGGTCCAGTAATCACTCGACCCAAACCACGGGAAGTTGATGGCAAAAATCGGGTCGCTCCAGCGCCGCGCCAGCCAGGCGCTGTAATGGATCAGGCGCAAGGTGCGCAGCGGCTCAATCAGCGCCAGCTCACGCCGGTCAAACCGGCGAAATTGTTCGTAACCATCCACCAGCGCCCCCAATTGCCGGGTGCGCTGCTGGCGGTCGCCGCTGAGCAGCATCCATAGGTCTTGCACTGCCGGGCCCATGCGTGCGTCGTCCAGGTCCACAAAGTGCGGCCCCGGCAAGCTGCTGGCAGGCGCTTCCAGCGGGGTCCACAAGATGTTGCCCGGATGGCAGTCGCCATGCAGGCGCAGGCTGCGCAAGGCGTCTGTGGGCTGCTCGTCGTCCGTCTCATCATCTCGCGCCAAAGGTTTTAAGCCTTTTAGCCCTGTAGCCCTCATGCATAAAGCGCTGGTAGCTATCAAATCAAGTGCAACTGCAGAGGCCTTTTCCCAGGCAGATTGCACGTCCAACGGCACTTTGTCGTGCGCTAGCAGCCATTCGCGCGAGTCGATACCAAAGGTTTGTACATCCAGCGCCGGGCGCACGGCAAACGGTTTGCCCTCGCCCACGGTGTGGATGCGCGCCAGAAAGCGGCCCACCCATTCCAGCACGTCGGGGTCGTCCAGCTCGGGCGCGCGGCCGCCCCGGCTGGGGCTGACGCTGAAGGCAAAGCCGCCAAAGTGGTGCAGCGTTTGACCCTGCACCAGCAGCGGCCCCACCATCGGAATTTCGGCGGCCATCAGCTCTGCCGCAAAGGCGTGCTCTTCCAGAATCTGCACCTCGCTCCAGCGGCCAGGGCGGTAAAACTTGGCCACCACCACGCTGCTGTCCTCCAGGTGCAACTGGTAGACGCGGTTTTCATAAGAGCTAAGGGCCATCTGGCGGCCATCGCCATACAAGCCGATGCTGGCTAGCGCGTCCTGCACCACGTCGGGCGTCAGGGCCTGATAGGGGTGGCCAGCGGCGGTGCTGACTGGCATGGAGAGGGGTGGGAGATGCGTTTTCACGCCTGCATCATGCCCGAAAGCGGCACCGCTGCGCCAGCTTTGGGGTCAGCCTCTAAACCCACAGTTGCTTTTGCGATAACCTGAACCCACGGCCATTCCTCTGACGCTAAAACCAGACTCAGTATGTGCCGGGAGATATTTCATGTTTGACTACCTCATCATCGGCGGCGGCTCTGCGGGTTGTGTGCTGGCCGCACGCCTGACCGAAGACCCCAACATCACCGTGGCACTGCTGGAGGCCGGGCCACCCGACAGCAGCGTGCTGATCCACTGCCCGGCGGGCCTGGCGGTGCTGGCCAAGTTCAGCCTGGCCGGCTGGGGCCTGAACACCACCCCGCAACCCGGCCTGAACGGGCGCAGCGGCTACCAGCCGCGCGGCAAGGTGCTGGGCGGCTCCAGTTCGATCAACGCCATGTGTTACATCCGTGGCCAGCAGCAGGATTACGACCATTGGGCGGCGCTGGGCAACCCCGGCTGGGCTTGGAATGATGTGCTGCCGTATTTCAAGAAGTCCGAGCACAACGAGCGCGGCGCGGACGACCTGCATGGCAGCGGTGGTCCGCTGAACGTGGCCGATCTGCACAGCCCCAACCCCTTTGGCTTGCGTTTTGTGCAAGCCGGTGCGCAGGCGGGTCACACCATCAACCCGGATTTCAACGGTGCGCAGCAAGTAGGCGTCGGCCTGTACCAGGTGACCCACAAAAACGGTGAGCGCTGCAGCGCCGCCAAGGCCTACTTGACGCCGATGCTGTCACGCCCAAACCTGAAAGTGTTTACCGGCGCGCACACCACGCGCATCTTGCTGGAGAAAAGACGCGCTGTGGGCGTGGAGTTTGAGCACGAAGGCCAGCTCAAACAGCTCAATTGCCTGCGCGAGGTGCTGTTGTGCGCCGGGGCCATTGAGTCGCCCCACCTGCTGATGCTCTCGGGCATTGGCCCGCACGCGCATCTGGTCGAAAACGGCATTGCCACCCTGCACGACCTGCCCGGTGTCGGCCAGAACCTGCATGACCACCCCGACATCGTGCAGGTGGTCCATGTGCCGGCCAATACCGAGCTGTTTGGCCTGTCGGTGGCGGGTGGCATCAACACGCTCAAAGGGGCGGTGCAATGGCGTCAGCACCGCACCGGCATGCTCACCACCAACTTTGCCGAGGCCGGGGGCTTCATCAAAAGCCAGCCAGATGAGGCCACGCCAGACCTGCAATTGCACTTTGTGATTGGCAAGCTCATCAACCACGGCCGCACCCTTACCCGGGGGCATGGTTTTTCTTGCCACGTCTGCCTGCTGCGCCCGCGCAGCCGGGGCAGCGTCAAGCTGGCCAGCAAAGACCCGAAAGTGCTGCCGCTGGTCGACCCGAACTTCTTGAGCGACCGCGACGACGTGGACCGCATGGTGCGCGGCTTCAAACTGATGCGCCAGATCCTGCAGCAGCCCGCGCTGGCCAAATTTGGCGGGCGTGAGCTGCCCGCCACCGCTGGCGCGCAGACCGACGAGCAGATCGAGCAAGTGATCCGCAACTACGCCGACACCATTTACCACCCGGTGGGCACCTGCCGCATGGGCCCGGGCGAGCTTGACGTGGTCGATGCCCAACTGCGCGTGCATGGCCTGCAGGGCTTGCGGGTGGTGGATGCGTCCATCATGCCTAACGTGGTCAGCGGCAACACCAATGCGCCGGTGATGATGATTGCCGAGAAAGTCGCGGACCTGATCAAGGCGGATCAGGCTCTGTCGATTTATGACAAATAGGCCTCTAGCCCTTTTGTAATAAGCGCCAGAAGCTACGTTATATATAGCATCCGATGCGCCGCTGTGCGGCGGCTGCGGGTTTGGACTGATAACGGTCAGCCGCTAACATCACCCCACCGCCACACCTTGCCTGATAAGACCATGATTCATTGGGACGCCCACATGTGCTTGGCGCTGCATCCGCAGGCCAGTTTTGCACCGATAGACCAACTGCGCGCCTGCGGGCTGAACCATGTATCGATCAACGTCGGCATGGACATGAACCCGGTGGCGCAGATCATGGCGGTGATGGCCGGTTACCGCGCCACCATCGCCGCGCACCCGGAAAAATATGTGCAGGTCAATTCCGCCGCCGACATCCACCGTGCCAAAGCTGGCGGGCAGATCAGCATCGCTTTTGACCTGGAAGGCGCCCTGCCGCTGCTGGAGCGACCCGAATTGGTGGCGCTGTACGCCCAGTTGGGTGTGCGCCAAATCCACTTCGCCTACAACCGCAACAACCCCGTGGCTGGCGGCTGCCACGACGTGGTGCGCGGCCTAACCCCTTTGGGGCGGCGCATGGTGGCAGCGGTGAACGCCGCCGGGCTGCTGATGGACTGCTCGCACACCGGGCGCGCCTGCACTCTGGAAATCATGGCCGAATCAAGTCAGCCAGTGATCTTCAGCCACGCCAACCCACTAACGCTGGTGGAACATGGCCGCAACATCACCGACGAACAGATACGCGCCTGCGCGGCCACTGGCGGCGTGGTGTGTATCTCGGGCGTGTCAGGCTTTCTGGGGGTGGCGCAACCAACTGCCGCCGACGTGGCGCGGCATGTAGCCTATGTGGCTGACCTGGTGGGCGTTGAGCATGTCGGCATCGGTCTGGATAACGGGTTTTTGCAGCCCGAGCTGGACGACACGCCGCCCGGCGACTTTGATGCGGGCTACTGGTGGCCGCCCTCCGCTGGCTATGGCAACGCCATTGCCGACATGCGCTATGCGCCCATTGACACCTGGCAGCAGTTGCCGCAGGCCCTGCAGGCCGTGGGCCTGAGCGCCGACGACGCGGCCAGCGTGCTGGGTGGCAACATGCTGCGTGTAGCAAGGCAAGTGTGGGCGGTGTCAGCCACCTGACTCACGCCGATCCCCAAGCATCTGGATGCGCGCTTGCGCCACCAGCATGGCCAAGCGGCGCTGCAAGGTACGGCGCGGGTAAGCGTCACCCAGCTTTTGCGAGATGGCCTCAATGCCCATGCTTCAGACTCTGCGCCAATCAATTCGGCCAGCACATCGAGCTCATGTTGTGGGGTGACACGCAGCATGCAATTCGTTCCTCAGTGAAAGAACGGCATTACGACAATTTAAGTGGCGTATGAAGGACCGGCGGCATCACATTGATCGACTGAGCTTCCTCGCACCCGGTTCACGCTGCCCAGTGCTTTGAGCCCTTGTGCCCCGCAGGCCTACCCCTGAAACCGCTTGCGCGTCAGCGCCAGCGCTATCCAGAAGCCACCCACGGCAAACACCGTCAGCACCAGCACCGGGCGCAGCCAGTTGGTGGGCCATTGGTCCATGAACAGCGGTCGTACCAGTTCCACCGCATTGGTCAGAGGCAGCCATTGCGAGATGGCACGCACCACCGGTGGCAGTTGCTCCAACGGGAAGAAGATGCCGCTCAGAAACATCATCGGCGTCAGAAACAGCGTGAAGTAGTAGGTGAAAAAGTCATAACCTTTGGCCAGCGCGTTGAAGATCAGCGCCACGCAACTGAAGGTGATGCCCACGCCCAACAGCACCGGCCAGGCGATCAGCAGCTTCGGTGAATAGCTGATGCCCAGTGCCAGCATCACCCCCAGAATGGCCGTCACGGTGAAGACTGACTTGAACGCCGCCCACAGCATCTCGGCCAGCACAATGTTGTCCAGGTTCACCGGCGCGTTCATGATGCCGTCCCAGGTTTTCTGAATGTGCATGCGGCTGAATGCCGAATACAGCGCCTCAAAACTGGCCGCGTTCATGGCGCTCATGCAGATGCTGCCGCTGGCCAGAAACAGGATGTAGGGCACCTCCACCCCATCGACCTTGACCTTGCCCACCAGCGCACCCATGCCGTAACCAAAGGCCACCAGCCACATCAGCGGCTCGGCAATGTTGCCCACCAAGCTGGGTATGGCCAGCTTGCGCCAGACCAGCAAGTTGCGCAAAAACACTGGCCACCAGCGCATGGACAGCTCCGGTGCGCGCCAGATTGAAGGGCTTTTTTGGCCTCCAGCCCTTATATCTATTGCGGTAGCAGCTCTTGTATTCATAGTATTTACGCGTCCTCCCGGATTTGGCGACCGGTGAGTTTGAGGAACAAATCCTCCAGATTGGCAGGCCGGTGCAGCGTGCGCAGCGCCGGGGTGGCTTCCAGCGCAGCCAGCAGCGGCTTGGCCTGCTCGGTGTAGAAAAACACCGTCTCGCCACTGACCTCGACCCGCGCGGCCAGCGCCGCCAGGGGCGAATCTACCAGCGCCAGCGCGCCACTGCCATAGACCTCGACCACATCGGGCTCCAGATGCTGGCGAATCAGGTCACGCGGCGCACCCTCGGCGATTTTTTTGCCATGGTCCACCACCAGCAGGCGGCTGCACAGGCGCTCGGCCTCGTCCATGAAGTGGGTGGTCAGCAAAATCGACTTACCCTGTTGCAGCAGCAGTTGCAGGCGCTCCCACATCAAGTGGCGCGCTTGCGGGTCCAGCCCGGTGGTGGGTTCGTCCAGCAGCAGCAGGCGCGGGTTGTTGACCAGCGCGCGCGCCAGGCTGAGCCGCCGCTTCATGCCGCCCGACAGCTCCCCTGGTTTGGCCTTGGCCTTGGCGGTCAAGCTGGCGAATTCAAGCAGACTCGGCACGCGCTCGCGGATCTGCGCGTCTTTCATGCCAAAGTAGCGGCCATACACCAACAGGTTTTCCGCGCAACTGAAGTCGGGGTCGAGCGTATCGATCTGGCTGACCACGCCAAGCTGCGCCTTGATGGCCAGTGCATCGCGCGGCATTTGCAGGCCAAACGCGGTGACCGTGCCCGCATCGGGCACGGTCAGGCCCAGGCACATGCGGATGGTGGTGGTTTTGCCCGCGCCGTTGGGGCCAATCACGCCCAGGCATTCGCCGGGGGCAATCTCGAAAGACATGTCGTTCACCACGGTGGCGTCGCCATAGCGTTTGACCAAGCCGTGGACGGAAAAAATGGGGTCGCTCATGGGTCAAATTGTGACCGAGCTGGCAGTTGCCTGAAATAAACTCGTTCTTTTAACCCAAACACCGGTCGCCCCCGGCAAACCACCATGACCACTCTTGGCACGCCCCTGTCCCCCAACGCCACCAAAGTCATGCTGCTGGGTAGTGGCGAGTTGGGCAAGGAGGTCATCATTGCCCTGCAGCGCCTGGGCGTGGAAACCTTTGCGGTAGACCGCTACGAACACGCGCCCGGCCAGCAGGTAGCGCACCACAGCCGCACCATCACCATGACCGACCCGGCCATGCTGCGCGAACAGATTGAGTACGACCAGCCGCACCTGGTGGTGCCGGAGATTGAAGCCATCGCCACGCCCATGCTTGAGGTGCTGGAAGCCACCGGCATCGTGCGCGTGGTGCCCACCGCGCGCGCCGCCCGCCTGACCATGGACCGCGAAGGCATCCGCCGCCTGGCCGCTGAAACCCTGGGCCTGCCCACCAGCCCCTACCAGTTTTGCGACTCGCTGGCCGAGTTGCAGGCGGCGATTGAGGGCGCGAATGACCAGCCCGGCATCGGCTACCCTTGCATCGTGAAACCGGTGATGAGCAGCTCTGGCAAAGGTCAAAGCAGGGTCAACGCCCCGGCTGACGTGGCCCGCGCCTGGGCGCATGCCATGGCGGGCGGGCGGGTGAGCCACGGCCGCGTCATCGTGGAAGGCTTCATTGACTTTGACTACGAGATCACCCTGCTGACCGTGCGCGCACGCGGTGCAGACGGCGCCATCGAGACCCACTTTTGCGAGCCAGTGGGTCACATTCAGGTCAACGGCGACTATGTGGAAAGCTGGCAACCGCACCCGATGGGCCCCCAAGCGTTGGAAAAAGCACGCCAGATTGCCAAAGCGGTGACCGATGACCTGGGCATGACGCTAGACGGCCAGCCAGGTGGGATGGGGGTGTTTGGCGTGGAACTGTTTGTGAAGGACGACCAAGTCTGGTTCAGCGAAGTCTCGCCGCGCCCGCACGACACCGGTTTGGTGACGCTGGTCACCCAGCATCAAAGCGAGTTCGAACTGCATGCCCGTGCGATTCTGGGCTTGCCGGTGAATACCGCGTTGCGCAGCCCCGGCGCCAGCGCGGTGATTTACGGCGGCGTGGACGCGGTAGGTGTCGTGTTTGACGGCGTGGCGGAGGCCCTGAGCGTGCCCAACACCGACCTGCGCCTGTTTGGCAAGCCCGAGAGCTTTGCCAAACGCCGCATGGGCGTGGCGCTGGCATTTGATGCCGATGTGGAGGTGGCCCGCAGCAATGCCAAGCTGGCAGCGTCTAGGGTTAAGCCTCGGGCAGCTTAACCAATGCTATTACTTCAATAGCTTTTAGCGCAATACGCACAAGGGCTAGAGGCCAATTTCTTATTGAAATGCCACCTCGGCAAAGCTGCGCAGCTTGCGGCTGTGGAGTTGGTCTATCCCTTGCGCGCGAAGCAGCTCCAGCGCCCGCATACCAATGCGCAGATGCTGGTCAACGCGCTCGCGGTAAAAGTGATTTGCCATGCCGGGCAGCTTGATCTCGCCGTGCAGCGGCTTGTCGCTCACACACAAAAGCGTGCCGTAGGGCACCCGAAAGCGGAAACCATTGGCGGCAATAGTGGCACTTTCCATGTCCAGCGCCACCGCACGGCTCTGGCTGAAGCGGCGCTGCGGGCCGTTGTCGGGCAGCAGCTCCCAATTGCGGTTGTCGGTAGAGGCCACTGTTCCGGTGCGCATGATGTTCTTGAGGGCTGCACCCTTGAGCTGGGTGACGTCAGACACGGCAGACTCCAGTGCCACTTGTATTTCGGCCAACGCGGGAATCGGCACCCACAGCGGCACCTCTTCATCGAGCACATGGTCCTCACGCACATAACCATGCGCCAGCACGTAGTCGCCGAGTTGCTGGGTGGTGCGCAAGCCTGCGCAGTGGCCCAGCATGACCCAGGCATGCGGGCGCAGCACGGCAATGTGGTCAGTGATGGTCTTGGCATTGGAGGGGCCGACGCCGATGTTGACCATGCTGATGCCGCTGCCGTCTGCACGCACCAGGTGGTAGGCGGGCATTTGCGGCAGGCGGGCGGGAGGTACTTTTGCAATTTCGCTCGGAACGACGTCCATTTTTTTGGTCACCACGTTGCCCGGCTCTACAAACGCGATGTATTCACTAGCCTGATCCCCCATTGCGGCGTGGCCCAGCTTGATAAATTCATCAATATAAAACTGGTAATTGGTAAACAGCACGAAGTTCTGAAAATGCTCAGGGGCCGTGCCGGTGTAGTGGCGCAGCCGCTGCAGCGAATAGTCCACCCGCTGCGCGGTAAACAGACTCAGCGGCTGCGCCTCGCCACGATGTGGCACATGGGTGCCGTTGGCAATGCCGTCGTCCATGGCGGCAAGGTCGGGCAGGTCGAACACGTCGCGCATGCGGGCACGGCGCACCGCGGTGAGGCTGCCATCGACGTGTTCGTTGTCAGCAAACGAAAAATGCACCGGGATTGGCTGGGTGCTGGTGCCCACTTCAAGCGCCACCTGGTGATTTTCCAGCAGCAACGCAAATTGGTTGCGGTAGTAAGTGGCATACAGGTCGGGACGGGTCAGGGTGGTCTCGAACCGACCCGCACCCGATACAAAACCGTAACTCAGGCGTGTGACATCCCCTGAGCCATGACGCGCCATGGTGTCGGTCTGAACGCGCACAAACGGGTAACAGGCGCGCACGTGGCCCGGCAGTTCCTCGCCCGCCACATAGCGGTGCATGGCCTGGCGTAGGTGCTGGATGCTGTTGTCATAAATCAGCTGGGCCTGCGCCAGTGCGGCGGCGGGATCGGTAAACCGCAAGGGGGCGATGAAATCAGGCATGTAGGGCATGTAGGGCATGGGGCAAGAGTTCTAGGGCTCTTCAGTTTCTATAGACGTTACGATGAACGGTCATTTGTAAGCGTAGCGACGAGCTAGGTAAATACGATTCGCCGACTTGGCACGGCGCCCGGGGTCGGTGAACCATCTTATCAATCAACAGGGTCAGCAGCATGGCAGAACAAAAATTGGGAAATCCGGCAGTGGTCGGTCTGGGCGGGTTTGGCTTGGCAACCATGGTCTTGCAGTTTCACAACGTGGGCTGGATGGGTTTGGGCCCGGTGATTTGGATCGGGCTGATCTTTGGCGGCTTTGCGCAGATGATGGCTGGCCTGCAGGAAATGAAAAGTGGCAACAACTTTGGCTACTGCGCCTTCACTGGCTTTGGTGCGTTCTGGATCTCACTGGTACTGATGCTGCTGGGCAACCATTTCAACATTTACCCCTCCAGCACCACCGATGTGGGCTGGTTTCTGGTCGGCTGGACGCTGTTTACCGCCATTTTGTGGGTCGGCTCCATGCGCATCAGCAACGCGCTGGCGATCACCTTCACGCTGCTGCTGATCGGTTTCACCTTGCTGGATCTGGCGCACTTTGGTTACCCAGGCCTGACCGTGGTTGCTGGCTATGAACTGATGGTGACTGCACTTTGCGCCTGGTACATCATGGCGCACATCGTGTTTGCGGACGTGTTTGGCCGCGACGTGCTGCCGGTCGGCAAGCCCTGGTTTTGAGCCTGAGTAGCTACTTTTTTCAAAGATTGGGAGACATGAACATGCGATTACTCCAAAGTTGCGCACTGGCCCTGCTGGCATCGATGGGTAGCGGGCTGGCCAGCGCCGCTGACGAAGCGGCCACACCGAAAGAGGTGATCACCAAAGTGTGGGCGGCCACCAAATTTCTGCAAGACAAAGGTGCGTCAGGGTTTGCCTCGCTCAACAGCCCCGACGGTATCTGGGTCTGGAAGGACAGTTATGTGTTCGCCTTTGACTGCCGCCTGGACAAGATGGTGGCGCACCCCATGCGCCCGGACCTGGTGGGCCGCTCGATCATGCAGATCATTGACAACAACGGCAAATTCATCTTCAAGGAGCTGTGCAAGGCAGGCTCCCAGCCGCGCGGTGGCTGGGTGGAGTACGTCTGGACCAAGCCGGGCGATGGCAAAGCCTCGCGCAAGCTGAGCTACGCGGTGACGGCCGATATTGCTTTTTCTACCGGCATCCACGTGGCCGCAGGCGTTTATGACGACAAGCTGACGCTGCCGGAACTCACCAAACTCACCGAGCAACTGGCCGACCCAACCAAATACCCGTCCCACTGAGGTGGTTCTCCTGCCACGTCGGTGCGGGCTGGGCGTGGCAGCCGCTCATAGCCTGCACCGCAGTAGCATTCGCAGTGAAGTAGCAGCGCAAAAACTGCCATACTGCGGGCCGTTTTGCCGATGAGATAAGAGCCATGCTGAAATTTACCTGCTGTAACCAAGTCCGTCAGTTTTCCGAGCCCGCCCAAGCCCAGGTGTTGCGCGGCATCCAGCGCGGTTATGAGCGCGAGTGCCTGCGGGTTGACCGCGCTGGCCAGATGGCCTGCACGCCACACCCCCAAGCGCTCGGCTCCAAGCTCACCCACCCGTGGATCACCACCGACTATGCCGAGGCGCTGCTCGAATTCATCACCCCGCCTAGCACCGACCCGGACTACCCGCTAGCGTTTCTGCAAGACATTCACCGCTTCAGCGCGCAGCAGTTGGGTGGCGAGTTTCTTTGGGCGGGCTCCATGCCTTGCCGCATTAGCACCGATGCCGACATTGCCATTGCCAACTACGGTCCCTCAAACGCAGCGCGCTTTAAAAAGGTGTACCGCGAGGGCTTGGGTCTGCGTTATGGCCGCGCCATGCAGACCATTGCTGGGGCGCACTACAACTGGTCGCTACCCGACGCCTTCTGGCCCATATTGCGCGACTGCTGCAACAGCCAGGAAGACCAGCAAGACTTCATCAATCGCCGCTACTTTGGGCTGATCCGCAATTTTTTGCGTTACGGTTGGCTGGTGCCCTACCTGTTTGGCGCGTCCCCGGCGCTGTGCAAATCATTTGTGCAGGGCCACCCGTCCGATTTGACCGAGCTGGCACCGGGCACCCTGCATGGCGCCTACGCCACCAGCCTGCGCATGAGCGACCTGGGCTATCAAAACCACGCACAGGACAAGCTGGCGATCAGTTTCAATACGCTGGCCGACTACGCGCAAGGCCTGGAGGCGGCCATCCGCACGCCAGACCCTTACTACACCGAAATGGGCGTGCATGAGGGCGACACCTGGAAGCAGTTGAGCGACTGCCTGCTACAGCTTGAGGCCGAGTTTTACGCCCCGATGCGCCCCAAACGCATTGGTCTCAAAGGTGAGCGCCCGGCGCTGGCACTCAAAACCTATGGCGTGCAGTACCTCGAGATGCGCCTGTTTGACCTGAACCCCTTCGTCGACATTGGCATCACCCCCGAGCAGAGCCTGTTTGCCGACGCGTTGCTGCTGATGTGCCTGTTTCGCGACAGCCCGCCCATCACCAGCCGCGAGCAGGGCGAAAACGACGAAAACAAACACCGCGTGGTCACCCGTGGGCGCCAGCCCGATTTGCAGCTGCTGGTGCACAACCGCGAGCAACCCCTGCGCGCGCTGGCACACGAGCTGTTTGACGACATGGCACCGTTTGCCGCAATGCTCGATAGCGCCTACGGCGAACAGCGCCACCACCAGGCGCTGCAGACCCTGCGCCAGCGCATTGACCAACCGGAACTGACACCTTCCGCCCAGGTGATCGAAGCCGTCAGGCGGCAGGGTGGTTATTTCAATTTTGCCTTCGAATTGTCCAAAACCCACACCCATAGGCTGCAGGCAGTGGCCCTGGCACCGGAACTGCAGACCACATTCAAGGATGCCGCCGAAGATTCCCTGGCCCAGCAGGCCCGCCTGGACGCCGAACCCCAGCCGCCGTTTGAGGATTTTGTGTCGAACTACTTTGCCCAAACAGGCTCCTAAAATACCGTCCTTTATTCCAACGATTAGGAGCAGACTCATGATGACGTCCCGTTTTGCAAAAACCAGCCTGGCAGCGGCCGTGCTGATGGCTTGGGGAGCGGCCGCTTTTGCCGCCACGATTCCAGCCGGTGTCCAACTCGATGCCAAACAGGAAATGGTGCGCAACAACGGCTCCGAGCCCGACACGCTGGACCCGGCCCGCGCTGAAGGTGTGCCCGCCAACAACATTACCCGCGAACTGTTCGAAGGTCTGACCGCCATCAATGGTGCTGGCAACATCGTGCCCGGCGTGGCGCAGAGCTGGAAGCAGGTCGACGCCAAGACCTGGGTCTTCAAGCTGCGGCAAAACGCCAAATGGTCCAATGGTGACCCGGTCACCACCGAAGATTTCGTTTATGGCATGCGCCGCTTTGTAGACCCCAAGACCGCCTCGGAATACGCGGCAACCTTTGGCCTCTTTCTGGTGAACGGCAAGGACATTGCAGAAGGCAAGAAACCCACCACAGAGCTGGGCGTGAAGGCCATCGACAAATACACCCTGGAGCTGAAAACTCCGTTCCCGGTTGGCTACATGCCCGCACTGGTGTCGAATCTGCAACTCGGACCGGTTCACAAAGCCAGCCTGGAAAAACATGGCAAGGACTGGACCAAACCCGGCAACCTGGTCAGCAACGGTGCCTATACCCTGGCCACCTGGGACGTCAACGCCAAGATCGTGCTGACCAAGAGCCCCTCCTACTGGGACGCCAAAAATGTGCAGTTGACCAAGTTCACCTATCTGGCAGTCGAAGACGGCAATGCCGACGTCAAGCTGTTCGAGTCGGGTGAGAACGACATGGTGTACCAGTTGCCGCCGGGCACCTATGAAAAATACAAGGCGCAGTACCCAAAAGAGATTCACAACTCGGCCATGTTGGGCCTGCGTTATTACTCGTATCTGAATACCGACCCGCTGCTGAAAGACATCCGCGTGCGCAAAGCGCTGTCGATGGTGATTGACCGCGACATTTTGGCGCAGCGCGTCACTGCCGATGGCCAGAAACCCGCCTATGGCGTGTTTGTCGATGGCATGGAAGGCGGCGAGCCCACCAGCTACGACTGGGCCAGCTGGCCCATGGACAAACGCGTGGCCGAGGCGAAAAAACTGATGGCAGACGCGGGCATCAAGCCCGGCACCAAACTCAAGTTCAGCTACAACACCAGCGAATACCACAAGAAGATGGCCATTTTTGCCGCCTCGGAGTGGAAAACCAAGCTCGGCATCGACGTTGAGCTTGACGCCATGGAGTTCAAGGTGCTGATTAAAAAGCGCAACGATGGTGAGTACCAGATTGCCCGCAACGGCTGGGTGGCTGACTACAACGATGCCACCACCTTCCTGACGCTGGTGCAGTGCGACTCGGACCAGAACGCGCAGAAAAACTGCAACCGCGAAGCTGAAAAGCTCATCGACCAAGGCAACCAGAACCTAGATGCCGCCAAGCGCAAGACCTTGCTGACGCAAGCCGCGAAGATGATCATGGACGATTACCCGATGCTGCCGCTGTTGCAATACACGCAGCCGCGCTTGGTCAAGTCGTATGTGGGTGGCTACACCAACACCAACAGCATGGACCGCTACCGCGCCAAAGAGTTTTACATCATCAAGCACTGACAGCGTGCCCGTTGTGACCAGCCGCTGCGCGCCTACCGCGTGCAGTGGCTTTTTTCCCGGTCTTCGCCACAAGCGCTGGACTGGTCTGATTGACTTGGAGTTTTGCTGATGTGGACATACGCCCTACGCCGCCTGCTGGCCACCATTCCGACGCTGCTGGCGGTCATCACCCTGTGCTATGTGCTACTGCACCTGACGCCCGGCGGCCCGTTTGATACCGAGCACAAAATCCCCGAGGCGGTACTGGCCAACCTGCAGGCCAAGTACCACCTGAATGAGCCGCTATGGAAACAGTACCTGCTGTACATGGGCAGCTTGCTGCAGGGCGACCTGGGTGCCTCGTTTCGCTACGAAGACTGGAGCGTCAACGATTTGGTTGCCAAGGCGCTGCCCATCTCAGCGGCGATCGGCGGAGGCTCACTGCTGATTGCCCTCTTCATTGGCGTGGCTTTGGGCACCCTGGCCGCGCTGAAACAAAACAGTATTGCCGATTACCTGACGATGATGGTCAGCAGCGTGGGCAGTGTGTTTCCGTCGTTTGTGATCGGGCCGCTGCTGATACTGGTGTTTGCCCTGTGGCTGCGGCTGGCACCGGCGGGCGGCTGGGACAACTTTGCGCCGCGCTACATGGCGCTGCCCATGGCGCTGCTGATTTTTATCAACGTGGCAACCATCGCCCGGGTGATGCGCGGCAGCATGATCGAGGTGCTGGGCAGCAACTTCATCCGCACCGCCCGTGCCAAAGGCCTGCCCATGCGCACCCTGGTGCTGCGCCATGCCATGAAACCCGCGTTGCTGCCGGTGGTATCGCTGATCGGACCCCTGGCGATTTCCAGCATCACCTCAGCGGTGGTGACTGAATCGGTGTTTTCCTTGCCTGGCCTGGGCAAACTGATCGTCACTGGCGCCAGCAACCGCGACTACACGCTGGTGCTGGGCCTGGTGGTGCTGGTGACCGTGATCACCGTGGTGTTTAACCTGCTGGTGGACCTAGCCTACGCCCTGCTGGACCCGAAGATTCGCTATTAATATAAGAGCTGTTGGCGCTTTATTCATAAGGGCTAAAGCCCGATTTCATTAAAAAAGAAAATGTTCAAGAACAAAGACGACGCACTGGTAGCCAGTCTGGGCCAGGCCTTGCAGCCCGAGTTGCAGGGCCGCAGCCTATGGTTTTATGCGCGCCAACGCTTCAAGCGCAACCGGGCGGCGGTGTTCAGCCTGGGGCTGCTCATCTGCATCACGCTGGCCTGTGTGATTGGCCCCTTCTTCCTGCCGCATGCGTTTGACAGTGCCGACTGGGACGCCATGAGCCGCCCGCCCACGCTACAAAACTGGCACCTGTTTGGCACCGACGACTCCGGGCGCGACCTGCTGGTGCGCACGCTGATTGGCGGGCGCATTTCGCTGATGGTCGGGCTGCTGGCCACGCTGTCGTCTGTCAGCCTGGGCATTGCCTGGGGTGCCACCGCCGGTTTTCTGGGCGGCAAGGTCGACGCCTTCATGATGCGCATCGTCGACATGATGTACGCCGTGCCTTATCTGCTGATCGCCATTTTGATGGTCACGCTGCTCGGGCGCGCCTTTTACCTGGTGGTGATCACCATCACCGTGTTTTCATGGATGGATATGGCGCGTGTGGTGCGCGGGCAAACCCTGTCCTTGCGCTCCAAAGAATTTGTCGAGGCGGCGCGCGCCATTGGCGTGCCCACGCGGCGCATCATTTTTCAGCACATCGTGCCCAATCTGCTGGGCATCGTGGTGATCTACACCACGGTCACCGTGCCGGGCGTGATCCTGACCGAGTCGGTGCTGTCGTTTTTGGGCCTGGGCATTCAGGAGCCGATGACCAGCTGGGGCGTGCTGATTCACGACGGCGCCCAGGTGATGGAGATTTCGCCCTGGATCCTGATCTTTCCGGGGCTGATGCTCTCCAGCGCGCTGTATTGCTTTAACTACATTGGCGACGGCATGCGTGATGCGCTCGACCCCAAAGACCGCTGAAGGACTGCGCGCATGAACCTACTCGATGTGAAAGACCTGGCGGTGCAGTTCAGCACCCAAGACGGCTTGGTTTACGCCGTCAATGGCCTGAGTTTTGACCTGGCCAAAGGCCAAACGCTGGGCATTGTGGGCGAAAGCGGCTCCGGCAAGAGCCAGACCGTGCTGGCGCTGATGGGCCTGCTGGCGCGCAACGGCAAAGCCACGGGCCTGGCGCTGTACCACGGGCAGAATCTGCTGACGCTGCCCGCCGCCGAGCTCAACCGGATTCGCGGCAACCGCATGGCGATGATTTTTCAGGACCCGATGACCTCGCTCAACCCTTACCTGACGGTAGAGCGGCAAATGACCGAGGTCTTGCAACTGCACAAAGGCCAAGACCGCAGCAGCGCCCGCGCCGCCTGTGTGCGCATGCTGGATGCGGTGCGCATCCCCGAGGCGGCCAAGCGCATCGACATGTACCCGCACGAGTTTTCTGGCGGCATGCGCCAGCGGGTGATGATTGCCATGGCCTTGTTGTGCGAGCCCGAGGTGCTGATTGCGGATGAGCCCACCACCGCGCTGGACGTGACGGTGCAGGCGCAGATGCTGCTGCTGCTGCGCGACCTGCAGCAAGACTTTGGCACCGCCATTGTGCTCATCACCCACGATCTGGGGGTGGTGGCGGGCTTATGCGACCAGGTGGTGGTGCTGTACGGCGGGCGGGTGATGGAGCAGGGCAACGCCCAGCAGTTGTTCAAGTCGGCCAGCCACCCCTACACGCTGGGCTTGCTCAAAGCCGTGCCGCGCATGGACCGCGACGACGAATCCCTGCTGGCCATTCCCGGTGCGCCACCAAATATGGCGCACCTGCCCAAAGGTTGCCCCTTCAGCCCGCGTTGTGCCTTCGCCGACGCCCAGTGCCATGAAACGCTGGCACCCTTGCAAGCACTGCCCGGTGAAACCGGCCAACTGCGCGCCTGCCATCGGGATGTGGCCCTGGTACGAAGCACCCCGCAACCGGAGCTGGCCCATGGCTGAAGCGCAGCAACCCATTTTGTCGGTGCGCGACCTGAAGGTCGAATTCAGCATCAAGGACGCAAAAGCCTGGCCGTGGACGCCCGAGCGCGCGCTCAAAGCCGTCAACGGCATCTCGTTTGATCTGCACGCCGGTGAGACGCTGGGCGTGGTGGGTGAGTCGGGCTGTGGCAAGTCAACGCTGGCCCGCGCCATTCTGAACCTGAATCCGGCCAACTCGGGGAGCATCCGCTGGATGGGCCAAGAGATGCAGGGCGCGCCCGAGGCGGCCTGGCTGTCGGTGCGCAAAGACGTCCAGATGATCTTTCAAGACCCGCTGGCCAGCCTGAACCCGCGCATGACCGTAGCGCAGATCATTGGGGAGCCGTTGCGCACCCACCACCCCGAGATGAGCCATGATGAGGTCATGGTCAAAGTGCGCGCCATCATGGCGCGCGTGGGGCTGACCGCGCAGCAGATCAACCGCTACCCGCATGAGTTCTCGGGCGGACAGTGCCAGCGCATCGGCATTGCCCGGGCGCTGATTCTGTCGCCCATGTTGATCGTCTGTGACGAGCCGGTGTCGGCGCTGGATGTGTCGATCCAGGCGCAGATCATCAACCTGCTCAAGGAACTGCAAAAAGAGCTGGGCCTGGCGCTGATCTTTATCGCCCACGACCTGGCGGTGGTGCGCCACATCAGCCACCGCATCATGGTGATGTATCTGGGCCGTGCCATGGAATTTGCCCAGAAAAGCGCGCTGTACAACGACCCGCGCCACCCCTACACGCAAGCACTGCTGTCGGCTATTCCCATACCGGACCCGGATTTGGAGCGCAACAAGGTGGTGCAACTGCTGCAAGGCGATTTGCCGTCCCCGATGAACCCACCCTCGGGCTGCGTGTTTCGCACCCGCTGCCCGAAGGCGCAGGCCGAGTGCGCCGCCGAAGTGCCTGAACTGCGGGCGCTCACGCCCAACTCACAAGCCGCTTGCATCCTGGCTTGAGTTCAAGCGTCAAATCAGGCTCTAGCCCTTATAGAATAAGCGCAGGCAGCTACTATTTTTATATAGATAGTTTCAAGCTCGCAGTCGCGGCGCCACCGCCAAAACCG
>Ga0105048_10001971_pt1 | contig 33284 bp, 32 predicted proteins | sample MAT05_FD_78382 | JGI IMG/M metagenome (GOLD analysis project Ga0105048, IMG submission 78382) | Freshwater microbial communities from Lake Fryxell liftoff mats and glacier meltwater in Antarctica - MAT-05 | ecosystem: Environmental > Aquatic > Freshwater > Ice > Liftoff microbial mat | place... | reverse complement strand
GTGGTGCGCGAGGGGGGACTTGAACCCCCATGCCCTCTCGGGCACACGGACCTGAACCGTGCGCGTCTGCCAATTTCGCCACTCGCGCAGACTCAGCGAGATTAGCACAGCGCGCGAGGCGAATTTGCTGGCCGCCGGGTCCGCGGCGCCCTCCGGGAGGCCAGGACGGCGCGGAAATCACGACTTCAGGGCTACCGACTAACATACGAGAAGTCATGAATTGACCGGAACGAGGATCCCGTGGGCCTGTTGGACAACTTCGAGCGAGGACTCGAGCGCGCCGTCAACGGCGCATTCGCGAAGACGTTCAAGAGTGGTCTCGCTCCAATCGAGATCACCAGCGCGCTGCGCCGCGAGCTCGACACGAAGGCGGCCGTGGTCTCCCGCGACCGCATTCTCGTGCCGAACAGGTTCGACGTGCGCCTCGGCCGCACCGACTACCAGCGCATGACCGCGATCGGTCCGACGCTCCTCGACGAGCTCACGCGGCTCGTGCAGACCCACGCCGCCGCGCAGGGCTACCAGTTCGCCGGCCCCCTCTCGATCAGGCTCAGCGAAGACACCGGCCTCAGCGAGGGCATGATCCGCGTCGACTCGCAGAATGTGAAGGGCGAGGTCTCCTGGACCCCCGTGCTCGACGTCGCGGGCAAGCGATACCCGATCGTCAAATCCCGCACCATCATCGGCCGGGGCAGCGACGCCGACATCACCGTCGATGACACCGGGATCTCCCGCAAGCACGTCGAAGTGCTGTGGGACGGCAAGCGCGCTCAGGTCAACGATCTCGACTCGACCAACGGATCCCAGCTCGACGGGAGAGCCGTCACGAAGGCCCCGCTGAACCCGGATTCGGTCATCACGATCGGCAGAACCCGTATTGTTTTCCGAGTGCTTGCCCAATCCGCCGACGTTGACCAGTACTCCGACCTCCGTGTCGACCGCGAGCGAGGCTCCCAGAAGTGAGTGAGCTGACGCTCCTCATTCTGAGGCTGGCCTTCCTGGCGCTGCTCTGGGGGTTTGTCTTCGCGGTGGTCTACGCGCTGCGAACCGACCTGTTCGGCCAGCGTGTGCGCCGCCAGGCCGTGCCGGATAACGAAGGCGCGGCGCCGGGCCGGGCGGCCGCGCCGCCCGCCCCGCGCCCCGGCCCGGCCAACTCGCTGCCGCACAGCACAGCCCCGGCGGCCACCTCCACCTCCGCCAAGCGCCTCGTCGTCACTTCCGGTCCGCGTTCGGGCATCGAGATGCCCCTCGCCGGCCAGCCCCTCACGATCGGGCGCTCGGGCGAGAGCGGACTCGTGATCCGCGACGACTACACCTCGACCCACCACGCGCGCCTCATGCTGATGAACGACACCTGGGTGATCCAGGACCTCGACTCGACGAACGGCACCTTTGTCGACGGGTCACGCGTCAGCGCCCCCACCCAGATCCCCCTGAACACCCCGGTCAAGATCGGCACAACCAGCTTCGAACTCCGGCGGTAGCCGAATGGCGACTTCGGGCAAGAGCGCGGCCGTCTCCCATGTCGGGAAGATCCGCGCCAACAACCAGGACTCCGGGTATGCCGGGGGCCGGCTCTTCGTCGTCGCCGACGGTATGGGCGGCCACGCGGGGGGCGACGTCGCCTCCGCGATGGCCATCAAACGCATCGCCGAGACCGACATCCAATACCCCTCGGCGCGCGATGCCGAGTTCGCCCTGCGTTCGGCGCTGCTCGCGGCCAACACTCTGCTCGCCGAGACGGTGTTCGACCACCAGGAACTGACCGGCATGGGAACGACGGTCAGCGCGATCCTCCGCGTCGGCGACGAGGCCGCGATCGCCCACATCGGCGACTCGCGCATCTACCTGCTGCGCGACGACGAATTGACGCAGATCACCGCCGACCACACCTTCGTGCAGCGCCTCGTCGACTCGGGCCGCATCACCCCGGAGGAGGCCGCGGTGCACCCGCGCCGCTCCGTGCTCATGCGCGTGCTCGGTGACGTGGATGCCTCACCCGAGATCGACACGACGGTGCATGACCTGCGCCCCGGAGACCGGTGGCTGCTCTGTTCCGACGGCCTCAGCGGCTACGTCACCGACGACAAGATGTTCACGGTTCTCACCACCATCCCCGATCCCGACGCGGCGGCCCACCGCCTGGTGAAGGAGAGCCTCGACCAGGGCGCGCCCGACAACGTCACGGTGATCGTGGTCGACATCGACGAGTCGGGCGACTCCTCCTCGGTGCCCCCCGTGCTCGTTGGCTCCGCCGCGGCACCCCTCTCGTTCGAGCCGGAACCGCCGCGCCGCCCGCTCCGGCTCCCGACGCTCCTGCTGCACCCCCTCCGGGCGCTGCCTCCCGCCGACGAGCACTTCGAGCCGGAGTCGGAGGAGTACCTCGACGAACTGATCCTCGAAGACCGACGCCGCGCGCGCAACCGTCGCATCGCGTGGCTCGTCACGATCGGCCTGGTAATCATCGCCATGATCGCCGGCCTCGTCCTCGCCTACCAGTGGACGCAGACCCGCTACTTCGTCGGTGCCGACGGCCAGACCGTCGCGATCTATCAGGGCATCCAGGCGGATGTCGGCCCGGTCTCGCTGTCGAGCGTCTACCAGCAAACGAGCATCACCCTGCGTTCCCTGCCGACCTACACACGGGAGACCGTGGAGAACACGATCAGCGCCGGATCGCTCGCCGACGCCGAAGAGATCATCGAACGGTTGTCCAATGTCAGCGAATAACACGAGGCCGGCCGCGGGCCCCGTCGTCGACGCCGGCGGCGGGCGGGACGCGCCCACCTCGAGCATCCGCGTGAGGCTGCGGGAACCAGCGCGACTGCGCAACCTCGAACTACTGCTGCTGCTGTTCGCCTTCGTCATCAACGCCGGCGCGATCCTGCTCGTGCAACTCGGGGCGCTCGGCGAGGTGCGCCAGGAGATCCTCACCTACTCGGCCGTGATCGCCGGGCTGGCTCTCGGGCTGCACCTCACGCTGCGCGTCGTCGCCTCGCAGGCCGATCCCTTCATCCTGCCGATCGCGACCGTGCTCAACGGGATCGGCATCGCGATGATCTATCGCCTCGACATCGCCGGCGGGCGCGAGGGCTGGGGCGCATCCGGCATCCGCCAGATGGCCTGGACCGCGATCGCGATGTTCGCGGCGTTCGTCGTGCTCGTTGTCATTCGCAATCACCGCGTGCTGCAGCGCTACCGCTACATCGCCATGTTCGTCGGGATCGGCCTGCTCCTCCTCCCGCTCATCCCTGGCATCGGCCGAGAGATCAACGGCTCGCAGGTCTGGATCGGCATCGGCCCCCAGCGCCCGGACGGCAGCGTGCCGCTCTCGTTCCAGCCGGGCGAGCTCGCGAAGATCGCCCTCGCGGTGTTCTTCGCCGGCTACCTCGTGACGGCGCGCGACAGCCTCTCGCTCGTCGGCAAGAAGTTCCTCGGCATGCGGTTCCCCCGCGTGCGCGACCTCGGCCCGATCCTCATCATCTGGGTCGCCGCGATGGGCGTGCTCGTGCTGCAACGCGACCTCGGCACCTCCCTGCTCTACTTCGGCCTGTTCCTCATCATGATCTACGTCGCGACCGGTCGGGTGAGCTGGGTGCTGCTCGGCCTGACCCTCTTCGTCGGGGGTGCCGTCGCCGCAAGCCAGCTCCTCGGCTACGTCAACAGCCGATTCAACGGCTGGCTCGACGCCTTCAACAACGACATCTACAGCCAGCTCGGCGGCAGCTACCAGCTCGTGCAGGGGCTGTTCGGAATCGCGGATGGCGGCATGGTCGGCAAGGGACTCGGCCAGGGGCGCCCCGACCTCGTGCCCTTCGCCGAGAGCGACTTCATCATCGCAAGCCTGGGAGAGGAGCTGGGGCTGACCGGCCTCTTCGCGCTGCTCTGCCTGTTCCTGCTGTTCGTCTCCCGCGGGTTCCGCATCGGCTTCGCCGGACAGGACGACTTCGGGCGCCTGCTCGGCATCGGGCTCGCCTTCGTCATCGCCTTGCAGGTCTTCATCGTGATCGGCGGGATCACGAGGGTGATTCCGCTCACGGGCCTCACGACGCCGTTCATGGCGGCCGGCGGTTCGTCCCTGGTCGCGAACTGGATCATCGCCGCGCTCCTGCTGCGGCTGTCGGATACCGTTCGCAATCAACCGAGACTGGTGGTCGAGGCATGAACAAGGAGCTCAAGCGGGTGAGCCTTGCCGTGCTGGCCATGTTCATCACCCTCTTCGTCTCGAGCACCGTGATCACGGTGTTCCAGGCCGACAACCTGCGTGTCGACGGGCGCAACACCCGCACCCTGTACGCGAGCTACTCGGCCGAACGCGGCCCGATTCTCGTGGACGGCGACGCGGTCGCCTCGTCGACCCCCGTCGACGACGAGTACAAGTTCCTGCGGGAGTACCCGAGCCCCGACCTCTACTCGGCCGCCACCGGGTACTTCACCCTGAACCAGGGCAACTCCGGCGTGGAGGGGGCCCTCAACGACTATCTGAGCGGCACCGCGAACGTACAGTTCCTCGACCAGCTCAACGCCATCGTCACGGGCCAGGATCCGAAGGGCGCCTCCGTCGAGTTGACGCTCGATCCCGTCGCCCAGCAGGCCGCCTGGGAGGCCCTCGGCGACAGCTCCGGCTCGGTCGTCGCGCTCGACCCGAAGACGGGCGCGATCCTCGCAATGGTCTCCAAGCCCGCGTTCGATCCGAACCTGCTCGCCGTGCACAACACCAGCCAGGTCATCGACAACTACAACACCCTGCTGAACGACCCGGGCCGCCCGCTGCTCAACCGTGCCATCGGCGGTGACCTCTACGCCCCCGGCTCGGTGTTCAAGCTCGTGGTCGCCGCCGCCGCGCTCGACAGCGGGAAGTTCACCGCAGAGAGCGAGTTCCCGAATCCGCCGACCTTCCCGCTGCCCGGCACGACCAACAGCATCAGCAACGCCGGAGGCGGCAACTGCGGCGGCACCGCGAATGTCGATCTCGCGACCTCCCTGCGGCTGAGCTGCAACATCCCGTTCGCGCAACTCGGCGCCGCGCTCGGCGAGGAGACCATCTCCGACTACGCCGAGAGGTTCGGCTTCGGCACGCCGCTCACCGTACCGCAGGCGGTCACCCCGAGCCAGTTCCCTGAGACCGAGAGCGAGGCGCAGCTCATGCTCGCCTCGTTCGGCCAGGCGAGTGTGCGGGTGACCCCGCTGCAGGTCGCGATGGTGTCGGCCGCCATCGCGAACGGCGGCACGCTTATGACGCCGACCCTCGTCGAATCAATCACCGCTCCGAACCTCACGGTGATCGAGCCATTCGAGAACGAGGTGCTCGGCACCCCGGTCAGCGAGGCGACCGCCTCGACTCTCACCCAGCTGATGGTGAGCAACGTGAACAACGGGGCTGCCAGTAATGCAAGAATAAACGGAGTCGACGTGGCTGGTAAGACCGGAACAGCAGAGAACGACGGAGCGGAGAACACGCTCTGGTTCACCGGATTCGCTCCCGCACAAGACCCGGAGATTGCGGTGGCAGTGGTTGTCGAGAATGGTCAGGGCTTCGGCAACTCGGTAGCAGCCCCAATCGCAAGAGAGGTCATAGAGGCGGTGCTGAACAAATGAGACCCACGAGCGGCCTCACTTTCGGTGGGCGGTACCAGTTATCGAGCAGAGTCGCCATCGGCGGGATGGGCGAGGTGTGGCAGGCGACCGACCTCGTGATCGGTCGCACGGTCGCAATCAAGATCCTCAAGGACGAGTACCTCGGCGACCCCGGCTTCCTCGAGCGGTTCCGCGCGGAGGCGCGGCACGCCGCGCTCGTGAACCACGAGGGCATCGCGAACGTCTTCGACTACGGAGAAGAGGAGGGCAGTGCCTACCTCGTCATGGAGCTCGTCCCCGGCGAGGCGCTCTCGACAATCCTCGAGCGCGAACGCGTGCTCTCGACCGACCGTGTGCTCGACATCGTCGCGCAGACCGCGTCGGCCCTGCACGCCGCGCACGCCGCCGGCCTCGTGCACCGCGACATCAAACCGGGAAACCTGCTCATCACCCCCGACGGCCGCGTCAAGATCACCGACTTCGGCATCGCCCGGATCGCCGACCAGGTTCCACTGACGGCGACCGGCCAGGTGATGGGCACGGTGCAGTACCTGTCCCCCGAGCAGGCGAGCGGTCACTCCGCCTCGCCCACGACCGACATCTACTCGCTCGGCATCGTCGCCTACGAGTCCCTCGCGGGACGGCGTCCGTTCACCGGTGAGTCGCAGGTCGCGATCGCGATGGCGCAGATCAACGAGACGCCCCCCGATCTTCCGGTCACGGTGTCCGAGCCGGTGCGCAACCTCGTCTACTCCTGCATCGCCAAGAAGCCCGCCGACCGGCCCGCGACGGCACAGCACCTCGCGCGGGCCGCCCAGGCCCTTCGACGGGGCGATGTCGCCGCGGCGACCGCCGCGGTGCCGGCGATCGTCGCCGGCGGCCTCGCCGCCACTGCGATGGCCCCCGCCAGGCGGGACACGACTGAGGCCACCCAGTTGATGGCCTCCGCTCCCCCCGTGCCGGCGGCGGCGCCGCCGACTGGTCCGGTCAAGACCAAGGGGCGCAGCCCCTGGACCTGGCCGCTCATCGCGCTGCTCGGGATCCTCGCACTGGTGCTCGTCGGCGCCGTGGTGGCACTGTTGACCACCCCGGAGGCCGATCCGGCGGCCACACCGAGCACCTCGGCGAGCCCCACTCCGACGCCGGACCCGACGCCGACGCCAACCCCCACTCCGTCTCCGACGCCGACGCCATCTCCCACCGAGAATGACACGGTCAACATCGATCCGGCCGAGTTCATCGGCGCAACAGAGGAGGACGCCACCGCACGCCTCCGCGAACTGGGTCTCGAGGTGACCGTCGTGAGCGGCGACGCCGCGACCTCGGCCGACCAGGTCGGCACCGTCTACGCGATCAGTCCCCGCGGCAACGTGCGCAACGGCACCCTGATCACGATCGACGTCTACACCGAGGTGCCGGCACCCGGGCAGCCGGCCGCGCCGGCCGCCGACACCGCTGGCCCCTACACCGCGGGCCAGGAGGTCCGGGTCAGTATCCCGGCCTACTCCGGCTGCGCCGACGGAACTTCACTCACTTCATTCGCCGTGACCGTCGACAACGGCACGTTCTCCCCCGCCAACCCCGTTCCCGGCTCCACCTCGTCACTCGCCGTGACGCTCGGTGCCGACGCTCCCGGTACCACGACGGTCAGCTACGTCGCACAGTGCTCGGGTTTCGAGTCGGCATCTTCCGACCCCCTCACATTGCCTTTCGAGTAGCCATGGCCGACACCTCCCCCGGAAAAACCAGCGCCGACCCGGCTGCGCGCACGACCGACGGCCCGCGCCTGCTCGCGGGGCGCTACCAGGTTGGGAACCTGATCGGGCGCGGCGGCATGGCCGACGTGCACGTCGGGATCGACAACCGCCTCGGGCGTCGCGTCGCGATCAAGCTGCTGCGACCCGACCTCGCGACCGACACGAGATTCAGGGCGCTGTTCCGAGAGGAGGCGCAGAAAGCCGCGCGCATGGCGCATCCGACGATCGTGCGGGTGTTCGACGCCGGCGAGGAAACCTCGACCGACACCAACGGCGAAGCGCAGCAAGTTCCCTTCATCGTGATGGAATACGTCGACGGCCGCATGCTGAAGGACATCATCGCCGAGGGCCCACTCGAGCCGAGTGAGGCCGTTCGCATCATCTCCCAGGTGCTCACCGCTCTCGAGTACAGCCATCGCGCGCTGCTCGTGCACCGGGACATCAAGCCGGGCAACATCATGATCACCCAGAACGGCCAGGTCAAGGTGATGGACTTCGGCATCGCCAGGGCGGTGTCCGACAACTCCGCGACCGTCGCCGAGACGGGGGCGGTGCTCGGCACCGCCCAGTACTTCTCGCCAGAGCAGGCGCGCGGCGAGACCGTCGACGCCCGCACCGACCTGTATTCGACGGGCGTCATCCTCTTCGAGCTGCTCACCGGCCGGCCACCATTCCGGGGCGAGCGGGCGGCCGCCGTCGCCTACCAGCACATCAGCGAGGCCGCCGTCGCACCGTCGACACTGAACCCGCGGGTGTCGCCGGCTCTCGATGTCGTCGTGCTGCACGCCCTCAGCAAGGACAAATTCGCACGGTACCAGACCGCATCCGAGTTTCGGGCGGATGTCGAGGCCGCCGGGGCCGGCCAGGTGCCGCACCGCCGACTGCCCGCCGCCGCCGACGTCAACGCGACGCTCTTCGGCGCCAGCCCGACGACCGGACCGGAGGCGACGCTTCGACAGTTCGCGGCGTACGACGACGAACGCGTGGCGCGCACCCAGGCACGGCCTCCTGTCGCCTGGATCTGGGCCGGAGTCACCCTCATGGCGGCGATCCTCTTCGCCGTGCTCATCTGGGTGGTCAACCTTCCTGACGAGCCGCGCGAGCTCGGCACCAACCTCTCAGTGTCGGTGCCCAATATCGTCGGTGCTACCTACGAAGTCGGCGCCTCAACCCTCGAGGACGTCGACCTCGTGCCGACCCAGATAGGGCAGGCGAGCGAGAGCGTTGCCGAGGGCACGATCATCAGCACGGATCCCCCTGCGGGCCAGAAGGTCGACCCGAACTTCGTCGTGCGGATCTATGTGTCACTCGGAAAGAACCCGACGACGGTCCCCCGCCTCGAGTTGTTGTCGGAAGACGCCGCGAAGGCCGCGATCGACGCGAGGAACCTGGTCTACGGAATCACCACGCCCGCCTTCTCGCCGAACGTGCCGGAGGGCACGGTCATCAGCAGCTCTCCCGCGCCCGACGCCGAGGTGCGCGAGGGCGACACGGTCGACCTGGTCGTGAGCAACGGCCTCGTCGAAGTCCCGCTGCTGGTCGGCCAGCCGATCAGCACCGCGAATGCGACCCTCGAAGAACTCGGCCTCCCGATCACGGCACTGCCCGACTATGGATGCTCCGGCGGGGCGGTCGCCTCGCAGTCCCTGCCGTCGGGAGACCACCAGCAGGGCACGGAGATCACCATCAGCTACTGCGCCGGCTGACGCGTCCCGGTCCCGTGCGGCGGGAAATGACGCTCAGTCGAGCGTCACCAGCGGAGTAAGACCCACCGCCGCCTCACGAGCCGAGGGGAGTCCGGCGATGGCCAGCCAGTTGGCGAGCATGAGATAGCCGCCCTCGGTGAGCACCGACTCCGGGTGGAATTGCACGCCGTGGATCGGTGCCGACTCGTGGCGCAGTCCCATAATCACCCCGCCGGCCGTGCGCGAGGTCACGACGAGCTCGGCCGGCACCGTGACGTCCACCACGGCGAGCGAGTGGTACCTGGTGGCGCGGAACGGCTGGGGCAGCCCGGCGTAGAACTCGCTGTCGTCGTGGGTGATGAGCGAGGTCTTGCCGTGCATGAGCTCTTCGGCGTGGGTGACGGTGGCACCGAGCGCCTCGGCGATGGCCTGGTGACCCAGGCAGACGCCGAGCAGCGGCTGCGAGGCGGCCAGCGCGGCAGTGACGACGGGAACCGAGACGCCGGCCGCCGCGGGGGTGCCGGGTCCTGGGGACAGCAGCACGGCGTCGTAGCCGGAGATCACCTGGGCGGCATCGGCGCTCGCGAACGCGTCGTTGCGCACGACGGTCGTCGCCGCCCCGAGCTCGAGCAGGTAGCCGTTGAGCGTGTAGACGAAGCTGTCGTAGTTGTCGATCACGAGAACGCGGGTCATTGGTCAACCGTAACGTCTGTGACATTGACGAAGGTGTTGAGAAACGGGAATACATAGAGCAGGCAGGCCGCGAGCACAAGGGCGACGAGAATAAGCGCGAGGAGGAGACGCAGCCAGACCGGGCCGGGCAGGAGGTTCCACAGGGCTGCGTACATGCTCACGCCCCTCCGAGTCCGAGCGCGGCGAGCTCCTCGGGGGGGCCGGCCGACGCTGGCTGCCACTGGTCGAGGACGCCGTAGGCGATGATCCTCTCCGCAGAAGAGAGGAGCGGATTGCAGCTCGTCATCGTGATCAGGCGCTCGGTCGCCGCGGCGCCGGGAGCCTGCGGTACCGGCTCGAGCACCCCGATTCCGGTCGGCAGCACGTACTCGGTCGAGCGGAAGACGTAGGTGTACCAGCCGTCGGCCGTCTGTACGAAGATGCGGTCGCCGACCACGAGTTCGGCGATCCTGTTAAAAGGAGCACCGTAGGTGGTGCGGTGAGCCGCGACCGCGAAGTTGCCCACCTCCCCCGGCATCTGGGTGTCGGGGTAATGGCCGACACCGCTCTGCAGCACGTCGGCCGCCCCGACCCCCTCGGCGATCGTCCGCACGTAGTCGCCGCCGAACCGTGGCACGTAGATATTGGCGAATCTCACGGTGTCGGCGGATGGTGCGGCAACGACCGGCTCTCCGAACCCCGCGGACGGTGTGGCGGGAGCCTGCGGCTGGGCCGCCGTCCCCAGCTCGCGGCCGAACGCGATCGCCTCGGTGCGCTGCTCGTCACCCACGATCAGGTCGTTGAGCCACAGTTGCCATCCGAGGAAGAGGAAGACGAACACGCCGGCCGTGATAAGGAGCTCACCGAAAACCCCGGCGACGCTCGCCAGCCCGCGGCGGGGTCGCCCCCGGCGGCGCGTTGGAGGGCTCTGCGTCATGGGTGCGATTCTAGGCGACGGGGATGAACCCCTGATCCGCCGTTCCGGCCTCCCCTCGAACCACCATGTCCGATCCCGGGCAATCGCGCTAGAATTCGGCTATGGCCCGACCGAACGAACGCGCAAACCCCGTTGTTGCCACGACCGACGCGAACGGCGGTCGCGGCGGCACCTCCGACAAACGGGGCGGCGCCGACGCACCCAACCCGGTGTGGTTCAAGCCGATCATGTTCGGGCTGATGCTGGTTGGACTCGCCTGGATCATCACCTTCTACGTCAGCGGCACGACATTGCCCATCCAGTCGCTCGGCGATGGCAACATCCTCGTCGGATTCGGAATCCTCTTCCTGGGATTCCTCATGACGACCCGCTGGCGCTGAGCGGCGCACCGGGACGGTCCCCCTTAAGGCCGACAATTACACGCCTGTAATTATCCCCAGTGTGGACAGACCTGTGGATAACTCTGGGGGCCTCCGATTCGGGCGACCCGGAAGGCGATCCAGGCACGCCGGGCGCACCCCGCGTCAGACGAAGGCAGCGCTGTAACCCACGACGGTGAGCGCGACGAGCGCGACGAATACGACCGCCGTGAACAACGCCTGCGGTTTCCTGCGTCGCGGCCCCCTCGTGCGCATATAGATGAGCGCGACGAGCGATCCGACGATGAGGCCGCCCACGTGCGCCTGCCAGGAGATGTTCGGAACGAAGAAGCCGATCGCGAGGTTGATCGCGATCAACACCACCAGTTGCCCGCTGTTGCCGCCCAACCCGCGCTGGATGACGAAAAAGGCACCGAAGAGGCCGAAGATCGCGCCGGACGCCCCGAGCACGCCGCCGGACGGGTTCAGCAACAGCACCGCCACCGAGCCACCGAGGCCGCTCAGCAGGTAAAGGGCGAGAAAACGCCACTTGCCGATCATCGGCTCGAGGATCCGCCCGAAAATGAACAGCGAGAACATGTTGAACAGGATGTGGAATAGCGACCCGGGCGAGTGCGCGAATACCGAGGTGACCATGGTCCACGGCGCGATCTCGGTGAAGATCGGGCGGTAGGTGAGCAGTGCGGTCACGAAACCGCCCGATATCAGTTGAAGCAGATACGCGACGAGCGTGACGCCAATCAGGGAATAGGTGACGACGGGAGCACCCTCGGCGCCGAGGCGCCGGACGGAGGTGACGAGGCGGGGCCTCGTGCGCGGAGCCCTCGCCCTGCCCTCGGCCACGCACTCAGGGCAGTGAAAGCCGACCGCCGCCTGTGTCTGGCAGGCGGGGCAGATCGTGCGCCCGCACCGCTGGCAGAGAATATAGCTCTCCCTATCGGGGTGCCGGTAGCAGCGGCTCCGGGACTCGGGCTCCGCGGCGCTCATCGTCGCATCGGGGGGTGGACTAGACCGCGTCGATCGTGACGCTCTCGATGACGACGTCCTCGCGGGGTCGGTCGCGGGCATCCTTCTCGACGGCCTCGATCTTCTTGACAACTTCGCGCGACTCGTCGTCGGCAACCTCGCCGAAGATCGTGTGCTTGCCCTGCAACCACGTCGTGGGGACCGTGGTGATGAAGAACTGCGAGCCGTTGGTTCCACGGCCGCCCTGCTTGCCGGCGTTCGCCATGGCGAGCACGTACGGCTTCGTGAAGGTGAGCTCGGGGCTGATCTCGTCGTCGAACTGGTAGCCCGGTCCGCCCGTTCCCTGTCCGAGCGGATCGCCGCCCTGGATCATGAAGTTGTCGATGATGCGGTGGAATACGACGCCGTCGTAGAGCTTGTCCTTGGACACCTTGCCGGTGCCGGGATGGGTCCATTCGATCTCACCCGTGGCGAGACCGACGAAGTTGGCGACCGTCTTCGGGGCGTGGTTGCCAAGAAGATTGACGCGAATGGGTCCGAGATTGGTCGTGAGGGTGGCGACGTGGGTGTGAATAGGCATGGCCCTATCTTCCCACAGGGTGCAGAGCACACAGGATTCACCCAGACTGTCCGGTGTTGGCGGCCAGCCCCCGACATGAAAGGATGGGTCAGTTCGCACCAACACAACCGGAGGGTGATCTCATGGGATTGTCACGAAAGCGCGAGAAAGAACTCAAGCGGTTGAAGCACACCGCCTCGGACCTATGGGAAGAGCAGCAGGAAGTGCTCGAGCACGCCTCCAAGGTCATCCGCGAAGCCGGACGCCAGGTCGGCAAGCTCTCCCGCGAGGAGGTCGGCCCCCGCATCCGCGGAGCCGTCGACGATCGCATCGTTCCGGCGGTCGAGACCGGCTACCAGGCCACGAAGTCCGCGGTCGGTGACACCCGTCACAAGATCGTCCACGATGTTCTGCCGAACGTGTCGTCCGCTCTCGCCTCGGCCCTCGCGACCCTGGAGGTCTCGAAGGACCCGCGCGTTCGTGAGGTCGTCGAGCACGTGCACAAGACGACCGACCGCGTGAGCGCGAACGCCAACCGCGCGTTCTCCGAGGCCTCAAAGAAGGCGTCGAAGGCGTACACCAAGGTCGGCACGAAAGTCGGCTTCGTCAAGCCGCCGAAGAAGTCGATGGGCGTCGGCGGCTACATCCTCATCGCGCTCGGGGTCATCGCCGTCGCCGGCATCGCGTACGCCGCGTGGCAGACCCTGCGCGCCGACGACGAGCTGTGGGTTCTCGACGAGTCGGACGACTCGGAACTGCCGAAGTAGGGCAACAGGCTGGCCTGTCACGGGCGCCGCACGTGTCGATCACATCGACCGGCGGCGCCCTTGTCGTTTCCGGCCCCAGCAGCTGCGCGTGAGCGCCACCGTCCCTGCCCGGGGCCTCGTACGGCCCCACGCCGCCTCCTGCCGCGAGTTACCCGCTTCTCTGGCCTTCCGGCCGCGAGTTACCCGCTTGTGCGGCCCCCGGGGCACCGGAGGCCGCTTAACCCGTGAACTCGCGCAGCGCGTCCGCCTGCGGCGGCGGGCGCTGGCGGCAGGCGGCAGGCGGCAGGGAGACCTTCTTCCCTTGCCGGTGGTCCTCCACCTCGGCAGACTTGGGCGCATGAATGCGAAGCCAACCCCTCCCCGTCACAAGGCCAGATCGGGCTGGCCGTGGGGCGCGCTCATCGGCGGTTCGCTCGGATTCGCTCTCGGCTGGGGCCTCTACTCGTTCGCGACGCCGATCCTCGAATCGACGACCGGCCTGGCCAGGGAGTTGCAGGGCCTCGCCTGGAATCTGGTGCCGGCCCTCACGATCGTCGGTGCGATTCTCGGCGGACTTCTCGTGGTGCTGTTGCGGCGGAAGTGACTGTGGAGACGAGGGGAATCGAACCCCTAACCCCCGCCTTGCAAAGGCGGTGCTCTGCCAATTGAGCTACGTCCCCGAAGGGGCCCAGAGATTCTGGGGATCCTTCTGTGGGGCTACCTGGACTCGAACCAGGGACCTCTTCGTTATCAGCGAAGCGCTCTAACCGCCTGAGCTATAGCCCCGTACGGGCAGATACGAGAGTATCGCACCCTGTGCGAAACACTAAATCGGCCGCGCCCGGTGCGCGCGCCGCGCACGCCACCGGTCGCGAATCGATCAGGTGTTCTGGAATCCCACGAGAAGACCGCCCGTGATGCGGGAAGCCAGGTTGTAGAGGACCGCGAAAATCGCACCGAGCGCGGTGCCGATGACGACGTTGAGGGCGGCCACGATGAGAGCGAAGCTCGCGACCGTTGCGAGCGAGAACTCCGTCGTGACGCTGAACGACGGGTCGTTCAGGATGTCCTGGAATAGGCGATCCATCTCGCCGAACACGCCGATGGAGCTGAGCAGGGTCCACACGAGCACCGCGAAGACGACCTGCACGATTCCCAGGCAGATGGCGGTGAGAAAGGAGAGCTTCAGAACCGACCAGAAGTCGAGATAGACCAGCCGCAGACGAACCTGTTTCGAGGTGGTCTTCTTGGGTGCCTTGCTCTGGAGTTTTTCGGCGACGCTACTCATCTACTGTTTCGTCCTTCCCAGCCTGGCTCTCGCCGGCTGAAACCGCTTCGGTCGAATCGATTCCGACCGAATCCGGGTCTGTCACTTCGTCCCCGGTCGGGGAGTCCGCCTCCTGGGCAACCAGGTTACGTTCACTGTTCTTTGCGACTTCGATGATTCGGTCATCGTCGGCGAACCTTGCGAAGACCACGCCCATGGTATCCCGGCCCTTCGCGGGTACCTCGGCGACAGACGAGCGTACCACCTTGCCGCTTTCGAGGACCACGAGCACCTCGTCGTCCTCCCCCACGATGAGCGCCCCGGCCAGGTCGCCGCGGTTCTCGGCGAGCTTTGCGACCTTGATGCCCAGCCCTCCCCGGTTCTGCACGCGATACTGGTCGACGCTCGTGCGCTTGGCGTAGCCGCCCTCGGTGACAACGAACACGTATCCCTCGTCCGAGACCACCGAGGCGTCGAGCAGCGTGTCCTCGCCGCGGAAATGCATCCCGATCACGCCGGAGGTGGAACGACCCATCGGGCGCAGGGCGTCGTTGGTCGCCGTGAACCGGATGGACATGCCCTTGCGGGAGACCAGCAGCAGGTCCGAGTGCTCCTCGACGAGCATCGCCGAGACGAGAAGGTCGTCGTCGCGCAGATTGATCGCGATGATGCCGCCAGTGCGGTTCGTGTCGTACTCGGTCAGGGCGGTCTTCTTGATCAGGCCGCCGCGCGTCGCGAGGACGAGGTATTGGGCCGCCTCGTAGTCGCGGATGTCGAGGATCTGGGCAATCTCCTCGTCGGGCTGCAGGGCGAGCAGGTTGGCCACGTGCTGGCCCTTGGCGTCGCGCCCCGCCTCCTGTACCTCGTAGGCCTTGGCACGGTAGACCCGCCCCTTGTTGGTGAAGAACAGGAGCCAGTGGTGGGTCGTCGTGACGAAGAGGTGTTCCACGACGTCGTCGGCGCGCAGCTGCGCTCCGCGCACCCCCTTTCCGCCGCGGTGCTGGCTGCGGTAGTTGTCGCTGCGGGTGCGCTTGATGTAACCGTCGCGGGTGACGGTGACGACCATCTCCTCCTCGGGGATAAGGTCCTCGACGTTCATGTCGCCGTCGAAGCCGAACATAATCTCAGTGCGGCGGGCATCGCCGTACTTCGCGACGATCTCGGCGAGCTCGTCGCTCACGATCGTGCGCTGGCGCTCTTGGCTGGCCAGGATGGCCTTGAAGTCGGTGATCTCGATTTCGATCGCGTCGTGCTCATCGATGATCTTCTGGCGTTCGAGGGCCGCGAGCCGGCGCAGCTGCATCTCGAGGATCGCGCGGGCCTGAAGCTCGTCGATGTCGAGCAGGGCCATGAGCCCTTCGCGCGCATCTTCGACCGTCGAGGATGCTCGGATGAGCGCGATCACCTCGTCGAGCGCGTCGAGCGCCTTGAGGTAACCGCGCAGGATGTGCGCGCGCTCCTCGGCCCGGCGCAGCCGGAACGTCGTGCGACGCACGATGACATCGATCTGGTGCGCAATCCATGCGGAGATGAAGCCGTCGATCGGAAGCGTCCGCGGGATGCCGTCGACGATCGCGAGCATGTTCGCCCCGAAGTTCTCCTGCAGCGGGGTGTGCTTGTAAAGGTTGTTGAGGACGACCTTCGCCACCGCATCGCGCTTGAGAACGATGACGAGGCGCTGGCCGGTGCGTCCTGAGGTCTCGTCACGGATATCGGCGATGCCGCCAAGCTTTCCCTCCTTGACGAGTTCGGCGATCTTGATCGCGAGATTGTCGGGGTTCACCTGGTAGGGCAGCTCGGTGATGACGAGGCAAGTGCGTCCCTGCAGTTCCTCTACGCTCACCACCGCGCGCATCGTGATCGAGCCGCGTCCGGTGCGATAGGCATCCTGGATGCCCTTGATGCCGAGGATCTGCGCCCCGGTCGGGAAGTCGGGACCCTTGATGCGCTGCAGCAGTGCCTCGAGGAGCTCCTCACGAGAGGCATCGGGATTCTCGAGCGCCCAGAGCGCGCCGGCGGCGACCTCGCGCAGGTTGTGCGGCGGGATATTGGTCGCCATTCCGACGGCGATACCGACCGATCCGTTGACGAGGAGGTTCGGGAAGCGGGCGGGAAGCACGTCCGGCTCGAGGGTGCGGCCGTCGTAGTTGTCGGAGAAGTCGACGGTGTCCTCGTCGATGTCGCGCACCATCTCGAGGGCGAGCGGGGCCATCTTCGTCTCGGTATACCGCGCCGCGGCCGCTCCGTCGTTGCCGGCCGACCCGAAGTTGCCCTGGCCGAGCGCGAGCGGATAGCGGAGGTTCCACGGCTGCACCAGACGCACGAGCGCGTCGTAGATCGAGGAGTCACCGTGCGGGTGGAACTTGCCCATCACCTCGCCGACGACACGCGCGCTCTTCGAGAACGCGCGGTCCGGACGGTAGCCGCCGTCGTACATCGCATAGATGACGCGCCGGTGCACGGGCTTGAGCCCGTCCCGCACCTCGGGGAGCGCACGCCCGACAATGACGCTCATCGCGTAGTCGAGGTAGGAGCGCTGCATTTCGAGCTGCAGGTCGACCTGCTCCACCTTGTCGTGGCCCAGGTCGATCTCGCGGCCCGCGATCTGCGGTTCCGCGTCGTCCGCGGGTGTTACATCAGCCATTTGTCTTCTTTTCCCGTGCTGGGTCGTTCGTTCGAGGGTGCCTCTCAGTGCCGGGCATCCAGGTGCCCGCGGACACTGCCGGCGCGATCAGATGTCGAGGAACCGCACGTCCTTGGCGTTCTTCTGGATGAAGTTGCGGCGGGACTCGACGTTCTCCCCCATGAGGGTCGAGAATGTCTCGTCGGCCGTGAGCGCATCGTCGAGGGTCACCTGCAGCAGGGTGCGCGTCTCGGGGTTCATCGTCGTGTCCCACAGCTCCTTGTAGTCCATCTCGCCGAGTCCCTTGTAGCGCTGGATGCCATTGTCCTTCGGGATCCGCTTACCTGCCGCCGTGCCCGCGGCCAGCAGCGCGTCGCGCTCACGGTCGGTGTAGACGTACTCGTGCGGCGAGTTGCTCCACTTCAGCCGGTACAGCGGCGGCTGCGCGAGATAGACGTAGCCGAGGTCGATGAGCGGGCGCATGTAGCGGAAGAGGAGAGTCAGCAGCAACGTCGTGATGTGCTGCCCGTCGACGTCGGCATCCGCCATGAGGACGATCTTGTGGTACCTGGCCTTCTCGGGGACGAAGTCCTCCGCGATCCCCGCTCCAAACGCGGTGATCATGGCCTGCACCTCGTTGTTGCCGAGCGCGCGATCGAGCCGCGCCTTCTCGACGTTGAGGATCTTTCCGCGCAGCGGCAGGATCGCCTGGAACTCCGGGTTGCGGCCCTGGACCGCCGAACCGCCGGCGGAGTCGCCCTCGACGATGAAGATCTCGCTGAGCGCCGGATTCTTGCTCGAGCAGTCCTTGAGCTTGCCTGGCATCCCGCCCGATTCGAGCAGCCCCTTGCGGCGGGTCTGCTCGCGCGCCTTGCGTGCCGCCAGGCGTGCCTGCGACGCCTGGATTGCCTTGCGGATGACGTCGCGCGCTTGCGTGGGGCTGCGGTCGAACCAGTCGGCGAGCTGCTCCCCGGCGATCTTCTGCACGAACGACTTCGCCTCGGTGTTTCCGAGCTTGGTCTTGGTCTGGCCCTCGAACTGCGGCTCGGCGAGCTTCACGGAGAGAACCGCGGTGAGTCCCTCGCGCACGTCATCGCCGGTGAGGTTGTCATCCTTCTCCTTGATGATCCCCTTCTCGCGGGCATACCGGTTGACGAGGCTCGTCAGGGCGGCGCGAAACCCCTCCTCGTGGGTTCCGCCCTCGTGCGTATTGATCGTGTTCGCGTAGGTGTGCACGCTCTCCTGATAGGAGTTGGTCCACTGCATTGCCACCTCAACGGCGATCTTGCGTTCCTTGTCCTCCCACTCGAACGAGATGATGTCGGGGTGCACGACCTCGACCTTCTTCGCCGAGTTGAGGTATTCGACGTAGTCAACGAGACCGTTCTCGTAGAGATACTGCACCTCGCTGCTCTCGGCGTCGTCGATCTCGCGCTCGTCGATGAGCGTGATCGTCAGCCCCTTGTTGAGGAAGGCCATTTGCTGAAACCGGGCACGGAGGGTGTCGTAGTCGAATTCGACGGTCTCGAACGTGTCGGGGCTCGGCCAGAAGGTGACCGTCGTTCCGGTCTGATCCGACGCTTCGCCCCGTTCGAGCGGCGCGTTCGGCACTCCGTGGGTGAAGCTCTGGCGCCAGACGTGCCCCTGACGGTGCACCTCGACATCCAGCTCCTTTGACAGCGCATTGACGACCGAGATGCCGACACCGTGCAGGCCACCGGAGACGGAATAGCCGCCCCCGCCGAATTTCCCCCCGGCGTGGAGGATCGTGAGGACGACCTCAACGGTCGACTTGTTCTCGGACTTGTTGAGATCGACGGGAATTCCCCGCCCGTTGTCGACGACCCGGATGCCACCGTCCCTGCGCATCGTGATGACGATGAGATCGCAGTGGCCGGCGAGGGCCTCATCGACCGAGTTGTCGACGACCTCGTACACGAGGTGGTGCAGGCCACGCGGCCCGGTCGAGCCGATGTACATACCCGGGCGCTTGCGCACCGCCTCCAGGCCCTCGAGTACCTGGATCTGGTCGGCGCCGTAACTGTCTTCTGGCAGAGGAGTAGAGGGAACTGTCGTCATGAAGGAATTAGGCTCCTTGCCAGGTAGATCGGAACTGTCAACCGTGGCCGAACTCTCGCGTTGTGGAAAGATGCCTCGAGGACCTCCCGATTCTACCAAACCCACAGACGGCGGCGGCCCGAAAACGCCCGTCTGAGGAGAGATTCGGCTCGGGTCGACCTTATTTGCCCTGTTATCCGTAGGTATCGCGCGGGCCGCGGCCTGGGATTGATCTGGGGCCCCGTTTCCAGGAGGGGGCACCCGGCCCTTCGAAGCGGATGGACTCGATGCCGGCATCCGGGTACTTTGCGGCGATCTCCGTGGTGATCTGCACACGCATCAGGCGAAGCTGCGTGGCCCACGCGGTCGAGTCGCATTTGACCGTGAGGGTGCCCTCGACTATTCCCACCGGAGTAGAGTGCTCCGCTGTCTCGGCACCGGCGATCTCGGCCCACGATGTGAGCAGCTCCGACTGAGCGAGGGGGGAGTTCCAGCCGAGCGTCGACGTGAGCGAGTCCAGTACCTCGCCGAGTCCACGCGCGTCACGTCCCGCCCCGAATGCGGCGCTGGATCCCGGCTCCTTCTTTGCCCTCTTCCGCGCGTCGAGCGTCCTCGACGCTCCGTTGCCGAACACGCGTCGGAATCTCTCGAAGACGGAGCTCGACTCCGACTGCTCACCGCTCACGTGTCGACGACCCTTCCCTGGTGAATGCGCACCGTCTTCGCCGTCAGAGCCTCCGGCACGTCCTCGAGCACCGCCGCGGTGATGAGCACCTGCTCGAAGTCGGCGACAGCGCCGGCGAGCCTGGCGCGCCGGGACTGGTCGAGCTCGGCGAAGACGTCGTCGAGGATGAGCACCGGATCCCCGCTCGTCGACTCCCGGCGCAGCACCTGCGCCGATGCCAGCTTCAGGGCGAGGGCGAACGACCACGATTCGCCGTGGCTCGCATAGCCGCGCGCGCCCATGCCGTTCAGCTCGAGTACGAGATCGTCGCGGTGCGGGCCGATGAGGGTGATCGCGCGGTCGAGCTCCGCACGCCGCACCTGGCCGAGCGCCTCACGGAAATGAACCGCGGCCACCTCGGCCGTGATCGGGACGAGCTCGGCATCCTGGGCGCCACCGGACGGGGCCTGGTCGGCACCGAGGATACTGAGCTGGCTCGACAACCGCGCCAGATGGTCCGCGCCCGCGATGGCGATATAGGCCGCTCCGACCTCCGGCACGAGACTGGAGACCAGGGCGCTGCGGGCCGCAATGATCTCCGAGCCGAGCGCCACGAGGCGATCATCCCAGATATCGAGCGTCGACAGCTGGGCTCCCCTCACGCCGGATGCCCTCGCCGACTTGAGGAGGCTGTTGCGCTGCTTGAGCACGCGATCGTAGTCGGCCATCACGCCCGAAAGCCTGGGGGAAGACAGCACCAGCAGCTCGTCGAGAAACCGGCGGCGCCCCGACGGATCGCCGCGAACCAGGGCAAGATCCTCCGGGGCGAAGAGCACGCTCGAAAAATACCGTGGCAGCTCCCGGGTCTTGATTGCGGACCGGTTGATCTGGGCGCGGTTCGCGGAGGCGCGGTTGAGCTGGACCTCAGCGAGCACCTGACGGTCGCCGTTCTGCAGCCGCGCCCGCACTATTGCGGCGTCGCACCCCTGGCGGATCATCGCGTGGTCGGTCGAAACCCGGTGTGAGCCGAGGGTGCTGAGATAGCCGAGGGACTCGACCAGGTTGGTCTTGCCCTGCCCGTTGCTTCCGACGAACAGGTTGGGACCTGGCGCGAAGCCGACCTCGGCCCTCTCATAGTTGCGAAAGTCGGTGAGGCTCAGATGGGTGACGAACACGCTCGCGGTCCCCTCTGTGCCCTGCGAGGCGGAAGCACGGACATCACTCGGCCCTCATGACTCCGTGCCGCACCGGTCAGCGCAGCAGGAGATTCGGCTGCAACAGGTAGCGGTAGTCGTCCGCGCCCGGCTGATCCTTCGACGACTGGCTCGTGATCAGGACCGGCCCCGGCTTGTTCGGGTTGTCGGTTTTCGTAAACGAGATGCGCACGAATTCCGACCTCACGGCGCCCAGTCCGTCGAGCAGGAACTGCGGTTTGAGCGACACGATGGTGTCGGAGCCGGTGAGGAACGCGTCGATCGACTCGGAGGCCTGGGCCTGCTCGGAGCCGATCGCTTCGAGGGTCAGTCCATCAATGGAGAAGGAGAAACGCAGTGCGGCCTCGCGTTCGAGCACGAGGGACACGCGCCGCACCGACTCGATCAACTCGGCCGTGTTGATGACGGCGTAGTTGTCGACCGTCTCGGGGAAGAGTCGCTTCACGGGCGGGAAATTGCCCTTGATCAACAGGGAGGTCACAGTCTTGCGGTCGGCACGGAAGGCAATCAGCTCGCGGTCGTCGGTGCTCGTGATGGCGACGGAGATTGTTCCGCTGTGCCCAAAGGTCTTGCCGATCTCCTGCAGTGTGCGGGCTGGCACGAGAGCGGTGACCGAGTCGACCGAGGAGCCGGCCGAGTCCCAGTCAATCGCACGCACGGCGACCCGGTAGCGGTCGGTGGCGACGAGGCTGAGGGAATTCTGGGTCACCTCGAGCTGAACACCGGTGATGACCGGGGTGACGTCGTCCCGCGACGCGGCGACCGCGACCTGGGCCACCGCGGTGGCGAAATCCTCGGCGGGGAGCAGGCCCGTCTGCTCGGAGACCTGGGGCAGTGTGGGATATTCCTCGACCGGCATGCTGAGTAGGGTGAAATGCGCCGAACCGCATGTGACCTTGATCCGGTTCTCCTCGGTGGAGAACTGTACCGGCGCCGAGGGGAGGCGGCTCGCGATGTCCGCGAGGAGCCGTCCGGAGACGAGGATTTTGCCGCCTTCCTCGACCTCGGCGGTGATCGACGTCTGAGCGGAGACTTCGTAGTCGAATGATGACAGGGTGAGGCCTTCATCGGTGGCCTCGATGAGCACTCCGCTGAGAATCGGAAGCGTTGTCCGTTGGGGCAGGAGCTTCACGGCAAAGGAAACGGCCTCGCTGAAGACGTCGCGATTGACCTGAAACTTCATTGGGGCTCCCCTGCGGCGATGGATGACTCGGGCCTCAATACTGACATAGCCCGGGGCCGGTCGTTCGTCGGCCGAGTTGGTCGCGATGGGCGCTGAGGTTCTTTTCTCCACCCCGGAGATTCTTTAAAGAACAATTGCATTAACCGGTGTGCGAACTGTGAATAACGTGCGATTCGCGTGCTGGACGCTGGGAACTACAAGCTTGTGAGTTGTGGACGCGGTGTGGGAAATGACAGGGGTTTGTGACACGGGCGGGATTCTTGTCATGCGGACATTCCACAGGCTGCCCCGGATCGTGTCGGCGCGTCGGGGAGTTATCCACCGTTTTCCACAAGTTATCCACACTGTGTAGAAATGCCCCAGTTTCTGGGGCGCGGTCACAGGTTGCTGTACCGATGATTCTGCTTGATCCGGCTGGTGAGCTCGGTGACCTGGTTGTAGATCGATCGCCTCTCCTTCATCAGCTCACTGATCTTCTTGTTCGCGTACATCACCGTGGTGTGATCGCGGTTGCCAAACAGCTGGCCGATCTTCGGGAGGGAGAGGTTCGTGAGTTCGCGGCAGAGGTACATCGCGATCTGTCTCGCCGTGGCGACAGCCTGGGACCTGGAAGATCCGTAGAGGTCGTCGACGGTGAGCTTGAAGTAGCCGGCGGTGTGGTTGATGATGTCGACCGGCGCGATCACGTTGTCGTCGTCAAGGGTGATGAGGTCTTTCAGCACCGTCTGCACGAGGGCCATGTCGACGGGCATCCTGTTGAGGCTCGAGAACGCGGTCACGCGGATGAGCGTTCCCTCCAGCTCACGGATATTCGACGAGACCTTCGAGGCGATGTACTCGAGGATGTCGTGTGGCACCTGGAGCCGGTCGCTCTGCGCCTTCTTGCGGAGGATCGCGATGCGGGTTTCGAGGTCCGGCGCCTGCACATCGGTGATGAGGCCCCATTCGAATCGCGACCGCATGCGGTCTTCGAACCCCGTGAGCTGCTTCGGGGGCAGGTCGCTCGTGATGACCACCTGCTTGTTGTGGTCGTGGAGGGTGTTGAAGGTGTGGAAGAACGCCTCCTGCGTGGAGTCCTTGCCCTGGAGAAACTGGATGTCATCGATGAGGAGGATATCGATGTCGCGATAGCGGGACTGGAAGACCGATGCCCGGTTGTTCGCGATCGAATTGATGAAGTCGTTGGTGAATTCCTCGGAACTGACGTAGCGCACGCGGATTCCCGGGTAGAGGCTCTCGGCGTAGTGGCCGATCGCGTGCAGGAGGTGGGTCTTGCCGAGGCCGGAGTCCCCGTAGATGAAGAGCGGGTTGTATGCCTTGGCCGGCGCTTCGGCCACGGCGACCGCGGCGGCGTGGGCGAAGCGGTTCGATCCTCCGATGACGAAGTTGTCGAAGTTGTACTTGGGATTCAGACGCGAGTCCGAACGCTTGCCTGATGCCTCGGCGGGTGAGGGCACCATCTTCGGTTGCAACCAGGTGGTCTCGGTCTCGACCTTGTCGGGCTCGTCGGAGGGGTCGAGCGAGTCATGCGAGATATCGGGATTGACGACGATGGCGAAATTGGCGACCGAGACGCCGTCGCCAAGATCGGCGATGGCGTTCAGGAGGGGAATGCGGATCCGCTGTTCGAGCATTCCGCGGGTGAGGTCGTTCGGAACCTCGAGGTACAGGGTGCCCGCCATCACGCCCTTCGGCTCGACAAGGCTGAGGAACCCCTGGAGCTGGGGTGTGATTCGGTCGTCGGAGCGCAAGCTCGCGAGCACGGATCGCCAAATCGGCTGGATCTCTTCCGCGGCGTCAGTCATGCTTCCCCTTAGCTGCAATCCTTGGGTTTACTCACAGGGTTATCCACCGGCTGTGTCGTTGACCCACCTTAGTTTGCGGGGCTGGGGCGGAAGCAAGGCGAGTTATCCACATGGGGAGAAACAAGTTGTGCCACCCCTGTGGTTTGACCGCAGCGCCGAAAGACCGTATTTTTAATCAGTTGACTTCAGGCCTATCGGCCATCCCACGCCCCGGTTCGGCCGCACGACATGGCCGCTCGGGGCTCCGGGCATCATCGCATTACCGCACAACCGTGGAGATACATTATGAGCAAGCGCACATTCCAGCCCAACAACCGTCGTCGCGCGAAGGTGCACGGATTCCGCCTCCGTATGCGCACCCGCGCCGGCCGCGCGATCCTCGGCGCACGCCGCCGCAAGGGTCGCATCGAACTCTCCGCGTAGTCTCGCGGCTTCTCGCCACGGTGATTGCGCGGCTCAACCGGATAGTCAGATCCGATGACTACAGGTCGGTCGTGCGGTCCGGTCGGCGGTCGTCGAGCCCGAACGCGATCGTCTATCTCCGGAAGTCGGCGGAATCCCGCCCGGCCCGCGTGGGGTTCATCGTTGCCAAAACAGTGGGAAACGCCGTTCACCGCAATCTCGTACGGCGACGCCTCAAGGCCATCGCCTTCGATTTGGTCTCCTCGCTTCCCCCCGGAACGGATCTTGTGATCCGGGCGTTGCCAGGCGCGGCGCAGGCTTCCTGGGCTACCCTGAACAGGGAAATCACCCAGGTCCTGAACAAAGGTATGGCGCGCTCATGAGCCGGACAGTGTCGTTCGTCATGATGCTGCCGCGAAACTTCTGCGTGATCGTTCTCCGTGCCTATCGGGCCATTATCTCGCCGCTCTACGGCGATGTATGCCGGTACTACCCATCCTGCTCGTCGTACGCGTTGCAGGCGATCCAGCATCATGGCGTAATTCGCGGGGTCTGGTTCGGCTCAGTCCGCCTCGTGCGTTGCCATCCCTGGGCGGCGGGCGGCGTCGATGACATTCCACAACCGAGCACCACCCCCCTCACGATCAGCCCATTCGGTTTCGTGACACACGCTCCACTCAGCCGGTCGGATGCAGACCTGGTAGCTAGCCACGGAAAGGGCTGACCCGACACATGGATATTCTCGGCACGATTCTCTGGCCCATCAAATGGGTTATCGAGGCGATCCTTGTCGCGTTCCACAGCGTGATCACCACGTTCGGCCTCGACCCTGACGCCGGCTTCACCTGGGTGCTGTCGATCGTCGGGCTCGTTCTCGTCGTGCGTGCCGCCCTGATCCCGGTGTTCGTTCGGCAGATCAAGAGCCAGAGACGCATGCTGGAGGTGGCGCCCCACCTCAAGAAGATCCAGGACAAGTACAAGGGCAAGAAGGACCAGTTCTCCCGTGAGGCGATGCAGCGCGAGACGATGGCGCTGTACAAGAAGACGGGCACCAATCCACTCAGCTCCTGCCTTCCACTGCTGCTGCAGATGCCGATTTTCTTCGGGCTGTTCTCAGTGCTGCAGAGCGCCCAGAGCGAGGGGAATCCGGCCGGAATCGGCCTGCTGAACCAGGAACTCGCGACCTCGTTCGGAACATCGGAATTGCTCGGAGCGCCCCTGCACCTCGCCATCAGCACCGCGGATGGCAACGTCGCGGTGATCGTGATCGCCTCGATCATGGTCGTGCTGATGACCGCGTCGCAGTTCATCACCCAACTGCAGATCATGTCGAAGAACCAGTCGCCCGAGATGCAGAACTCCCCTATGTTCAAGCAGCAGAAGGTGCTGCTGTACCTACTGCCCCTCGTTTTCGCCTTCTCGGGCTTCACCTTCCCCCTCGGAGTCATGTTCTACTGGCTCGTCTCGAACTTCTGGACGATGGTGCAGCAGTTCATCGTCATCCGCAATATGCCGACCCCCGGCAGCGAGGCCGCGTTGGCTCGCGAGAACCGTATGGCCAAGAAGAATCAACGTCGAGGAATCGTCGTTATTGAAGATGAGGACGAGAAGCCCGCGCGCGAGGTAAAGCCTGCTCAGCGGCAGCAGCCCGTCGGTAAGGCGCGCGCCAAGAAGAAGCCCAACACCAAGCGCTAACGCACCCCTCCCCCGACAGAAAGCAGTGCCGTGAGCGACACCCATACGCCCAACGATGTCAACGCGATGACGGCGTCGATCGCCACCGATATCCCCGCGGCCAATCCCGTGCCCGACGCCGCGCGCACCGTCGCACAGCTCGAGGAGGAGGGCGACATCGCTGCCGACTACATCGAAGAGCTACTGGACATCACCGACCTTGACGGCGACATCGATATCGATGCCCGCGAGGGGCGCGCGTATCTCTCGGTGAACTCGAGCCAGGACAGCAATCTGCGGATTCTCTCGAAGCCGGACACCGTCACAGCGCTACAGGAGCTCACTCGCCTCGCCGTCCAGGCGAAGACTGGGTCCTATTCCCGACTAATCCTCGACGTTGGTGGATCTCGCGCGGCTCGTCTTGCGGAGCTGACGGCCCTCGTGGATCACGCTGTCAGCCGCATCGAAGGCGGGGCGCACTCCGCGGCGTTGCCCCCGATGTCGTCGTATGAGCGCAAGCTGGTGCACGACATCGTGAGCGAGCGCGGGCTGGTCTCCGCATCCGAGGGTGAAGGACGGGACCGCCACACCGTCGTTACTCAGGCGTAGCAGTTTCACGTGAAACATTTCGATCGCCCTCGATGAGTGTCCCTGCTTACGAGCCCGAGCCCCCGATTGCCGTCGTTCTGTTCGGGTCGACAATCGACCGAGCGCGACAGTACACACGAGACCTCGCGCGGCGAGGTGAGGAACTGGGGCTCATTGGGCCGCTTGAACTCCCCCGCCTCTGGTCTCGGCACATCCTTAATTCCGCTCTGGTCGCGCCGCTCCTGTGGGAGGGAGCCAGGGTGGGAGATATCGGTAGCGGGGCCGGCTTGCCCGGCCTGGTCCTCGCCATTGCTCGCCCCGATGTGCACCTCGTCCTCATAGAGCCGATGGAGCGTCGCGCGGACTGGCTTCGGCATGAAACAGCCGAACTCGGACTCAAGAATGTGGACGTCATCCGCGCACGGGCCGAGGACGCCACATCGGGGCCGCTCCTCGACCAGGCCACCGCGCGCGCGGTGAGCGCTCTTTCGAAGCTGCTGCCCCTCACCGTGCCACTTGTGCGCTCAGGAGGGGAACTGATTCTAATGAAGGGGGCCAGCGTTGACGCGGAGGTCGCCGGTGCCGCGAAGGTGGTCCGTCGGCTGAGGTTGACAAACACAGCAGTGCAGCTGCTCGGGGATGGTCTCTCGACCGAAACGACGTGGGTGTTTCGGGCTACAGTGGACTGACCTCGTTCGCGGCCCCCGCCCCGGATACACCTTATCGACGCGGACGGCTTCCTGTCCGCGAAAATCAGCATGACCGCCCCGAGGCGGTCGAGGATGGTTTCACGTGAAACATAACGGATCAAAACGGCGCACCACCTTCATCGCCTCTCCCCCGACCACGACCCAGGCAACAGCTTCGGCCGAGCGCGAAGCAACCGCAGGACCCGCGGTGCCCGGGGAGCCCGAAGCAGCGTCGATGGCTACCGCGACGCCGGCCCAGGAGGGCCGACCCGTCCCAGCGACGGTCGCGTCGGAGGCACCCGTCCCCGCCGCGACGGCGCCGCGGCCGCTGACCGGCCCTACGGGGGGCGACTCACCGCTTGCCCGCGAGCTCACTGAACTTACCCAGCGACGTCGGGCCCTCGCCGACGAAAGACACCCGCTGCCGGCGTCGACACGCATTTTCACGGTGGCGAACCAGAAGGGCGGGGTCGGGAAGACCACGACGACGGTCAATCTCGCTGCAGCGCTCGCGCGCGGTGGCGCACGAGTGCTCGTGATCGACCTTGACCCGCAGGGCAACGCGTCAACCGCGCTCGGGGCCGAACACCGCGCCGAGACCCCGAGCGTCTATGACGTCATCGTGCACGGAGATCCGATCGCCGACATCATGCAGCAGTGCGGCGAGTTCGACGGCCTGTACTGTCTTCCGGCGACCATCGATCTTGCTGGCGCTGAGATCGAGCTCGTGGCGATGGAGTCGCGGGAACACCGACTGCGTGCCCCCCTACACCGGTTCCTTTCCGAGACGGACGAGCCATTCCACTACGTGTTCATCGACTGCCCTCCCTCGCTCGGCCTGTTGACGATTAATGCCTTCGTCGCCGCGAATGAGGTGCTGATCCCGATCCAGTGCGAGTACTACGCGCTCGAGGGCCTCAGCCAGTTGCTCAACAACATCTCCCTGATCGAACGTCACCTGAATCCGGCGCTCACGGTGTCCACAATCCTGCTGACGATGTTCGATTCGCGCACGAATCTCGCGAACCAGGTCGCGCAGGATGTGCGAGACCACTTTCCCGGTCAAGTGCTGCCGACGGCGATCCCTCGGTCCGTGCGCGTCTCCGAGGCTCCGAGCTACGGCCAGACCGTCATCACCTACGATCCAAACTCGGCAGGATCACTGTCCTACCGTGAAGCAGCAGCAGAAATCGCACGACGGGGAGCATCAGACTAATGGCAACGAAGAGAACTGGTCTCGGACGGGGTATCGGCTCCCTCATTCCGGTGGATGACTCGACGGCGGCGCGGCCGGTCGACGTGTTCTTCCCGACTACCCAGGCGTCAAGCGAAACGCTCGTGGCCGTGCCGGGCGCGAGCCTCGCGAGCCTGGCACCTGGCGACATCGCGCCCAACGCGGTGCAGCCGCGATCGGTCTTCGTGCAGGAGGACCTTGACGAGCTGGTTCACTCGATCCGCGAGGTGGGGGTGCTGCAGCCGATCGTTGTGCGCCCCATTTCCGGCGCAGGAGCGGGGGAACCCCATTACGAGCTCGTAATGGGCGAGCGGCGGCTGCGTGCCGCGAAGATCATCGGGCTGGCGACCATCCCGGCGGTGGTGAAGAACACAGCCGATGAGGCGATGCTTCGTGATGCGCTGCTTGAGAACCTCCACCGAGCGAACCTGAATCCTCTCGAGGAGGCCTCGGCCTACCAGCAGTTGCTGTCGGACTTCGGGATCACGCAGGAGCAACTCGCGACCCGGATCGGGCGTTCGCGCCCGCAGATCACGAATACCATCCGGCTGCTTCGCCTGCCAGAGCCGATCCAGCTCCGCGTCGCCGCAGGCGTGCTCAGCGCCGGTCACGCCCGCGCCATTCTCTCCGTCGGCGATCCGGTCTCGATGCAGCGCCTCGCCGATAAGATCGTCAATGAGGATCTCTCAGTAAGGGCGGCGGAAGCCGCCGCGGCGGTGGGGGCGCGGCCCACGTCGTCGGTCCCCGCGAGTCCCGGGCGCCGCCAGGGCCAGCTGGACGAAATCGCCGAGAGGCTTGGCGACCGGCTCAACACCCGCGTGCGTGTGAGCCTCGGCGTCAGGAAGGGTCAGGTCGTCATCGACTTCTCCAATGTCGCCGATCTCAACCGGATTCTCGGGGAGATGGGCGAGCCGGGCTTCGGCTGAGCCTCAGTTACGCTGCTGCACGCCTGCTGCGGGCCGGGGACCCCCCTGCGGGCCGGGTGCGGCGTCGCGCAGCTCGAACGCGGCCCTTTCTACCCGACGGAGTTCCGCGCGGCCTCCCGGATCGCCGCATCCGCGAGGGCTTCGTAGACCCAGCCGAGGTCGTGCCCGGCCGCCTCGAGCGCCAGCGGGAGGAGCGAGGTCTCGGTGAGCCCCGGCTGCACGTTGGCCTCCAGAAACTGCGGGGTGCCGCTCGAATCGATGATGAGGTCGATTCGCGAGAGGTGTCGCATGCCGAGCGCGGTGTGCGCGCGGATCGCGGCATCGGCGGCGGCGGCCGCGGTTTCGTCAGCGATGCGGGCCGGAGTGTAGAAAATCGTCTCGCCGGCATTATACCTGGCTTCAAAGCTGTACACACCCGTGATGGCCTCGATCTCGACCGCTGGCAGTGCGACAGGGCCGTCCCCGCTATCGATGATCCCGACGGCGATCTCGGTTCCGATCACCTGTTTCTCGATGAGCGCGACGTCGCAGTAGGTGAACGCGTCGACCATCGCGCGCGGGAGCTCGCTGGGTTCGGTGACGATGCTCACGCCCTGGGCCGATCCGCCGCGGGCCGGCTTCACGACGACCGGGACCGGAAATTCCTGGCCGATCGCCTCGAGCACCCCGTTGGTGCCGAGCTCGCGGAATGTTTCACGGGGGAGCGTGAGCGAGGGCGGGGTGGCGACTCCGGCGCGCGAGACGATCGCCTTGGCGGTCGGCTTGTCCCACGCGAGCCGCGCCGCGCCGGGCCGCGAGCCGACGTAGGGAATGCCCAGCAGGTCGAGCAGCTCGCGCAGCGCGCCGTCCTCGCCGCTGGCGCCGTGGAGGGCGGGCCACACCACGTCGGGACGGGTGTCGCGGAGGTAGGCGAGCAGGGTGGAATCCGGATCCTTGAGGATCACGCCGATTCCGTGCTCGGCGAGACTGTCGGCGACACGGCGCCCCGAGCGGAGCGAGACGTCCCGCTCGTGCGAGATCCCCCCGGCGAGAACGACGATGGTGCGGGTGGTGGTCATGGTCATGGCGAGCCGTTCGTAACAAAAGTGCCGGTCAGAGGATATATACCAGAACTGCGCGTATATGCCGTTCAGTTCATATTGGGTGGGGGTGCGCTGAACTTCTCGGAGCGGGCACTGAACGCCGTCTGCCCGGAGGGAGTGAAGGCGGCGACGAGGTCGAGCTCGCCGTTGATGACCGTGGCGAGGCGCCGGATTCCGGTCCGGATCGTGTCGGACGTTGGATAGCAGAACGACAGCCTCATGAACCGCTGCCCGGTTCCGTCGGCGAAGAATGCGGTGCCGGGTGTGTATGCCACGAGCTCCTTGACGGCCCTCGGCAGCATCGCCTTCGAGTCGAGCTCCTCGGGGAGCGTGACCCACACGTAGAAGCCGCCAGTGGGATTCGTCCAGTGCAGCTCGGGAAGGTGCTCGTGGAGCGCGGTCAGCATCGCGTCCCTCCGCTCACGGTACACGCCCCGGAAGGTGTCGATCTGGGCCTTCCAGTCGGCTGTGCGCAGGTACTCGGAGACGACGAATTGGCTGAACGAACTCGGCGAAAGGATCGCTGACTCGTTGGCGAGGATCAGCTTCTCGCGGATCGCATGCGGGGCGAGAACCCAGCCGATGCGGAATCCGGGGGCGAGCGTCTTGGAGAATGAGCCGAGGTAGACCACGCCGTCCTCGTTGACCGAGCGCATGGCCTGCGGCGGGGGGGCATCGAAGTACAGCAGCCCGTAGGGGTTGTCTTCAAGTACGAGGATTCCGTTCTCGCGGCAGATCTCGAGAATCTCGACGCGGCGCTCCCAGCTGAGCGTGACGCCGGAGGGGTTGTGGAAGTTCGGGATTGTGTAGAGCAGTTTGATGCTCTTGCCGGCGGCCCGCAGTTCGGCGATGCGTTGTCGAAGTGCCTCGGGCACGAGACCGGCGTCGTCGAGTGCGACGTGGCTGATCTCGGCCTGGTAGGAGCGGAACACGCCGATGGCGCCGACGTAGCTCGGCGCCTCAGCAAGGACGACATCGCCCGGGTTGATGAACAGCTTCGTCACGAGGTCGAGGCCCTGCTGGGATCCGGTCGTGACGACGACGTCGTCGACGCCCCCGTGGATGCCCTCGAGCGCCATGATCTCGAGAATCTGCTCCCGCAGCGCCGGCGTGCCCTGCCCGGAACCGTACTGCAGGGCCTGCGGGCCCGAATCGGTCATGACCCGATCGAACGAGGAGCGGATGAGCTCGCTCGGCAGGGCGGAGACGAAGGGCATCCCCCCCGCGAGCGAGACCACCTCCGGCCTCGACGCGACCGCGAACAGCGCGCGTACCTCCGACGTGCTCAAACCGGCGGCGCGATCGGCGTAGTGGTGGTACCAGGGGTCGAGATTCGTGCCCGATCCGGTGGGTGTGCTGCCGTGAGTTGTCATGCGGTGTCCCGAGTGGGTTGTCGTGTCCGTCAGGCGGAGCCGAGAGGCGGTTGGTCCAAGAATAGGGGATGGGCCAAAAGGGCTGCGTGACCGCGCAGACGGAACGGGCCCGCCCACGGCGTGGACGGGCCCGTTGGCGATACGGCCGGCAAGTGCGGCCGGCGGCCGCGAGTGGTGCGGACTAGGCCAGGTACTCGGCCAGGTCCGACTCGAGGGCGCCCTTGGGCTTGGCTCCGATGACCGTCTTCACGACCTCGCCGCCGCGGTAGACCTTCATCGCCGGGATCGAGGTGATCTGGTACTTCGCGGCCGTCTGCGGATTGTCGTCGACGTTGAGCTTGACGACGGTGATCTTGTCGGCGTGCTCGGCGGCGATCTGGTCGAGGATGGGGCTGACCGCACGGCACGGGCCACACCACTCCGCCCAGAAGTCGACGAGGATCGTCTTGTCGGAGGAGAGGACTTCGGCCTGGAAGGTGGCGTCGGTGACGTCGAGGGCGTTGGACATGGTGGTTCCTGCTTTCAGTCGGTGGTGGGGGTGGTCAGTTGGACGCGGCGATCAGACTGTTGCCGCGTCGAGGACGGTGTTGGGGAGCGAGGCGAGGTAGTGCTCGACGTCGAGGGCGGCGACCGTTCCCGATCCGGCGGCGGTGATCGCCTGGCGGTAGGTCACGTCGAGCACGTCGCCGGCCGCGAACACGCCGGGCAGATTGGTGCGCGAGCTTCGCCCTTCGACCGCGATCGTGCCCTCGTCGGTGAGTTCGAGCTGGCCGTGCACGAGGTGCACTCGCGGGTCGTTCCCGATCGCGATGAACAGTCCGTGCAGCTCGATCGTCGACTCCGATCCGTCACTGGTGTCGCGCAGGCCGACTCCGGAGACGAGCGTGTCGCCATAGATGTGCTCGACGGTCTTGTTGAACAGGAACTCGATCTTCGGGTTGGCAAGGGCCCGGTCCTGCATGATTTTCGACGCCCGCAGCTTGTCCGAGCGGTGAATCACGTAGACCTTGTCGGCGAACTTCGTCAGGAAGGTCGCCTCCTCCATTGCGGAGTCCCCGCCTCCGACCACGGCCACGGTCTTCTGACGGAAGAAGAATCCGTCGCACGTGGCGCACCAGGAGACCCCGTAGCCGCTCAGGCGGGTCTCGTCGGCAATGCCGAGCTTGCGGTACGCGGACCCGGTGGCGTAGATCACGCTCAGGGCCTCGTGCACGTCGCCGCCT
>Ga0105048_10001969_pt1 | contig 33293 bp, 35 predicted proteins | sample MAT05_FD_78382 | JGI IMG/M metagenome (GOLD analysis project Ga0105048, IMG submission 78382) | Freshwater microbial communities from Lake Fryxell liftoff mats and glacier meltwater in Antarctica - MAT-05 | ecosystem: Environmental > Aquatic > Freshwater > Ice > Liftoff microbial mat | place... | reverse complement strand
TGATACAAATCATTTGCATGAAATGAAATGGACCACACAAAAAGAATAATGCTTTTGATTTTTCTGTAACGGGGCAGGCAGGTAGCAACTGCTTTAATAATACCGAATGTAAACTGTATGTAGTCCAATACAGCTTTAGGTCGGCATAATACCATCTAAGATTTACACATCGTCCATCGGACTACTTAATAAATCAAGATGGTATTACCAGTTGCTCAAACTTCTGCTGTCAACATCATTGCTGACACTGAATATAAAACGAATATGAAATTGTTGTGGGTGCTGTTGTTGCAGCAACAATAATTTTTGATGGAAAATCGTCTCTTTTTCCTGCCTGTTGCTGTAAATTAATACCAGTTTTTTTCTTGTTGTTGCCAATAAGGTTTTAATGATGGCATAACAGGGCGTTTTTTCAGTGCCTGCTGCAAAAAAGAAAACCTGTTCTATGTCCTCCATGGTACCTGGCAAATGAAACAACCCACTTATACCAGCGCTCTTTAAAACATCGCCCGGTTTGGAATCCTGGTTCAATAATCTTAAAACTCGCCAGTCTCCATTGTCTTAACAGTAACACTTAACGGCTCATTTACATCCGCGGATGAAGAAAGGGAACAACTCCTTCGCTTTTCACCAACCCTCGTTTCAAACAGCAGCGTTAAATATTGACCGGCTTTATATTCGGGATTTTATTATGAACTGGCTTCAACACAAAGGTTTTTGCTTTGCAGGTTTCTGTAATGATGTTGGCTATTTAATATGCCTCATTTAGATCGAAATGTAAATGGATAAAACAGGAACAACAATATTAGTCAGATAAACTCATTTTCAAAAGCCCGGCGTTTACTGAACCAAACAACTCAGCATTTTCCAATATCTCTTTCTAACTTTAATAGCTAAACTGTCTGCAAATGAAACATCTCCTTCTGCTCTTTTTAATAACCCAGCACTGTTATTCGCAGCAAACGCAAAAGCCTCCCTTACATGGCAAACACTGGATGGCCATTACCGGGAAACCGCTGGCTGCAACAGCAGGCTCCATGATTTTTCAGAAGGGCGGTAATGCCGTTGATGCCGCCTGCGCAATGCTGGCCGCTACCTGCACCATGTGGGATGTGCTGACCTGGGGCGGCGAAACACAGGCATTGATCTACAACCCCAGAACAGGAAAAGTAATTGGCATCAATGCCCTGGGCGTTGCGCCCACCGGGGCAACGGTGGAGTTCTTCAAAAAGAAAGGATATGACTTTCCGCCGGAGTATGGTCCACTGGCTGCAGTAACACCCGGTACCCCTGGAGGGCTTTGTTACATGCTGGCTAACTACGGAAAGTTAAGTTTGAAAGAAGTGCTGGAACCTGCAATTCAGCTAGCCACAGGCTATCCCATAGAAGCACAAACAGCCAACAGTATAGAACGGGGTAAACAACGCATCAAAGAATGGCCATACAGCAAAAAAGTATTCCTGACACATGCAGGAGAAAAAAGAGAAGCCCCGGATGCCGGAGAAATTTTTATTCAAAAAGATTTGCTGGAAACACTGACTAAAATTGTGGAAACAGAACAACAGGCTTTAAAAAAAGGCAAGAACCGCAAGGAAGCGATCATGGCTGCCTGCGACCGTTTTTATAAAGGAGACATTGCGCAGGAATTTGTTCGGGGTTGCCAGGAACAGGGTGGATTAATTACCCTGCAGGATTTAGCCAATTGGAAAACCATTGAAGAAGAACCCATGCATGTAAATTACAAAGGCGTTGAAGTGTATAAGCTGCAGCAATGGACCCAGGGCCCTGTATTATTACAAAGCCTCAACATATTGGAAAACTTCGATCTGAAGACAATGGGCTACAACAGTACCCGGTATATTCATACCCTTTATCAAACTATGAACCTTGCCTTTGCCGACAGGGATTTTTATTATGGCGATCCCTACTTTTCTCCGCCTGAACCTATGCTGGGGTTACTGAGCAAGGAATATGCAAGGCAAAGATCATCGCTGGTGACATTTGAAAAAAATAATCCAAATATTGGCCCCGGTGATCCTTACCCATTTGAAGGAAAAAATAATCCGTACCGCGATATCTTAAAACAAAGAGGATTTAGCTTAGATTCAAATAATAAGCATACTCCAGGCTTTGTGCCGGCACATGATTCAAGGAATAATGGGTTACTGCAAGTGTCTCCGGTAAACAGTGGTGGAGATGTTGCCAGGGACGAATATATGGACTGGTTGTGGGCCGGCACTACTTCTATTGAAGCTGCAGATGAAGAAGGCTGGGTGGTTTCTATTACACCGTCGGGAGGATGGATGCCCGCCTGTATTGCCGGTAATACCGGCGTGGGTATGAGCCAGCGTTTGCAAAGTTTTGTACTCGATTCCACACTCAATCCCTTCAATGTAATTGAGCCGGGTAAACGGCCAAGGGTAACACTCACTCCAACGATGGCGTTAAAAGATGGCAAACCTTTTTTGTCGTTTGCTGTACAGGGTGGAGACACACAGGATCAGAATTTATTGCAGTTTTTTTTGAATATAGTGGACTTTGGAATGACGGTACAGGAAGCCTGCGAAGCCGCCAATATCAATACCAATCAATTATGGCTGTCATTAGGCGGAACAAAAACAGGAGACCGTAAACCACGACCGGGTAATTTACTGCTCCATGAAAATACCGCGGAGTGGGTGAGAAAAGAATTGAGGCAATTGGGATACCAGCTTTCATTCGACGACCGCACGAGTGGCCCCATCAACGCCATTTACTTCGATTGGAAACACCATTCATTCTGGGGTGGAAGCAGTAATCACGGTGAAGATTACGGAATATGCTGGTAGATGGAAAAAAAGTAAGCATAAACTAGCACAATAGGATAAAACCTTTGCGAACAAAATACCTAATCATATCATTAATGAATGCGGTCGTTTTAATTAATTCATTAAAGTTGCCGAATATTAATGTGGGTTTATTATATTTGACTATCTGAGAATTTACGATTGCCTGCTGTAGTTACTTCCAAAACTTGTTGCGTATGCTTACAAATGAACTGCTGCAATCTTACCTGGTTGATTCCGGTGTATGGGATGAAATGATGGCGGGTGTTACCGTAAGGGAGCAGTACGAAAAAGCAGTGCATTTTTTAAATCAGCTCTCCGTTGATGAACTGAATAAAAAAGAAGAGCTGGCCAAACGCCTCTTCATGAGCCAGGGCATTACGTTCACCGTCTACAGCAGCGGGGAGGGCATCGAAAAAATATTTCCTTTCGATATTATCCCCCGCATTATTACCGCTACAGAATGGGATTATATTGAAAGGGGCATCAAGCAACGTCTAAAAGCCCTTAACCTTTTTTTAAAAGATATCTACAGCAACCAGTTTATTATAAAAGACGGTGTGGTGCCGGCTGATATGATCTACAATTGCCCGCATTACCTGCGGGAGATGCACAACTTCCCTGTGCCGTATGATATTTATGTGCACATTTCCGGCATTGATCTTATCCGCAACAAAGACGGGTCGTTTTATATTTTAGAAGACAACCTGCGCACACCCAGCGGCGTTAGTTATATGCTGGAAAACAGGGAAATCACCAAGCGTATTTTCCCCGACCTGCTGCCGCAAAACAATGTTCGCAGCGTAACGGAGTATGCTACGATCCTTCATAAAAATTTAGTCTCGCTTTCTCCAAGGCCGATCGGTAACCCTACCATTGTATTGCTTACGCCGGGCATATACAATTCTGCTTATTTTGAACATACCACACTGGCAAGACTGATGGGAGTGGAGCTGGTTGAAGGAAGTGATTTGGTAGTGGACAACCATAAAGTGTACATGAAAACCACTTCCGGCCTGCAGCAGGTGGATGTTATTTACCGCAGGGTGGATGATGAATTCCTCGACCCCCTGATGTTTAACCCTTCCAGTATGCTGGGTGTGGCCGGCATCATGAGCGCTTACCGCAAAGGCAATGTAGCCATTGTAAATGCGGTGGGCAATGGCGTGGCAGATGATAAAGCGGTGTACACATTTGTGCCGGCGATGATACGCTACTATTTAAATGAAGAACCGATCTTGAAAAATGTACCAACCTACCAACTGGGTAAAGAAGAAGAACGTGAGCATGTATTTAAAAATATCCGGGAGATGGTAATTAAAAAAACCAATGGCAGCGGCGGATATGGCATGTTGATGGGTTGCGCTGCAGATGATAAAGAGATTGAAGAATACAAAGCAGAGGTAATGCTGGAGCCAAGGAATTTTATTGCCCAGCCGGTCATCAGCCTGTCGAGTGTACCTTGTTATATGGATGGAAAGTTACAACCGAGGAGGGTTGACCTCCGGCCTTTTGCACTCTGCGGACCCGGCGGTATTGAAATTGTTCCGGGTGGGTTAACTAGGGTAGCTTTGAAAAAAGGTTCATTGATAGTGAATTCATCGCAGGGCGGTGGCAGTAAGGATACGTGGGTGCTGGGAAGCTGACGCCCCTCCGCCCCTAAAGGGGAACCTGAAGCTCAATAATATTAATCCCTTTTAGAATACACAAGAGTTAGCAATATTTCAAACCAACAGCTTGAAAAAAATTATTCACCATAAAACAAAAAGCTCTTGTCTTAGTTCCCCCTTCAGGGGGCGGAGGGGGCGTCTGGTTTTCTATGCTTAGCAGAGTAGCCGATAGTTTATACTGGATGAGCAGGTACATGGAACGTACCGATGGCATCCTCCGTATGCTGAAAATAAATTACGCTTCATCGCAGGATGATGTGCAGGAATTTTCATGGATGCCGGTGCTGAAAATTTTTACTTTTTTAAAAGACAAGGAAGCACAGGCGCTGGCCCACAACACCAGGGCTGTACTGCAGTTTATGGTGATTGGAAAAGATAATCCCAACTCAGTACTCAACATTGTAACCATGGCCCGTGAAAACGGCCGCAGTGTGCAGGACCATATTACAAAAGAGATGTGGCAATGCCTCAATGATTTTTATCACACCATCCGGGACCCGCGGATGGAAGAATGGCTGCAGAAAGAAGACCCTATCACATTGCTGGATACCTTGTTGAAAAATGGGTTGTTGTATTTTGGAACTACCGAAGTGACGATGGCCAGGGGCGAAGGAAATTCGTTTATCAATATTGGCAAATACCTCGAACGGGCCGTTCAGTCAACAGATATCCTGGATATTAAATTCAGCAGCCTGAACTATGAATTGGATAAAATGTCGGATACCACTTACTGGAAATATATGCTGATGTCTATATCCGGTTATGAACTGTATTTAAAAACCTACCGCGGCGGTTTTGAAGCAAAAAATGTAGTGGAGCAAATTGTTCTAAATGATCATTTCCCCCGTTCGGTAATGTATTGCGTAAACAGGCTGCAACGCTATTTTGAAAGGTTAAAAAATAATGGCAACGTGATCGCATTTAATGAGATTGATTTCATGATTGGAAAAATAAGAAGCAAGGTGAAGTTTTCTACGGCCGAATCCATAACCGGAGAAAACCTTCCGCATTTTTTAAATGAAACAAAACAGGATTTATTTGAAATTGCTGATGCTTTAAGCCAAAAATATTTCGCTTATGCATAAATAATTTTGCTGGAGGGATGAACACAACCCGAAAAGGTAAACAACTGCAACAATTATATTAAACACTTAAAACAGCGGAGTCCAGGGTTCTTCCCGTTCCAACGGTTTTGTCCGGTCGGGTTTGGGAAGCGCAGGGGGCCAAAAAAATAACCTATGCCGAGATTTGTTATACATCATAGTACCAACTACACTTACCCCGAACCTGTAAGGGATAGTGCCAACCAGATTATGCTGTTTCCCATAAAGGATGAAAGGCAGTTTGTAGAAAACCAGCAGCTACATATTACCGGTGAACCCAAAGTGGAAATATTTACCGATTATTACGGCAATGAAATTGGTTCATTTATGAACATTGCCCCACATACCGAACTAAGAATAGATTCAACTATCGCCATTATTACAAAGCCGGTAATATTCCCTTCAGATGAAACGGCTGCTGTTGTGCAATGGACCCACCTGCATGAAATACGATTCATCGTTCCGTTCATAGATTTTTTAAAGCAGGAAAACTTTGATGCACTGCCGGAGTTAAAGAAAATTGCGGATGCCGGTTTTTACAAATCTGTTTCTGTTTTCACCGCCCTGCTGCAACTAACAGAATATGTTTATAAAAACTTCCAGTATATACAGGGCATCACCAGTGTAACCACTACATTGGATGAAATATGGAAATTAAAAGCCGGTGTATGCCAGGATTTTGCCCATATTTTACTCGCCATGTTGCGGTTGCTTTGTATCCCGGCCCGTTATGTAAGCGGCTATGTTTGTCCGCACGACAACAACCTGCGTGGAGAAGGCGCCACCCACGCCTGGGTAGAAGCCTATGTTCCTTTTTACGGCTGGCTCGGCCTTGACCCAACCAATAACTGCATCGTAAGCGAGCAGCATGTAAGGCTCGCTATTGGCAGAAATTTCAGTGACTGCTCCCCTGTAAAGGGTACTTACAAAGGCACTGCGAAACAAACACTGGAAGTGGGCGTGTCTGTATCATACGAGGATGGTGTGGTGTCAAAACAAGTAGCAGCTATTTTAAAACCACAGGCTGTTACAAAAAAATTAGAAGATGGTGCTGGTGATGATAATTCTTATCGGAAATATATGGAGATGGTACAGCAACAGCAATAAAATTCTACTGATATGATTTTGCCAAAAGAGCACCAGGATATTTTTTTTGAAAACTATTTCCCATTATTACATTGTGCAGGGATATATGAGGGCATACTCCCGGAAACTGCTTCATTCAAAGAAATGTTTTACTTAGACAATCCCGGTAAGGCTGCCTGTAGAAAAGCATTATTTGAAGATAAAAGTTTTCTGCATTATTTCAAGGAAGACAATAAAGTGATTTTAAAAAAAGACGGGGCAAAACTTGCGTTTGTAAATAATGTAGAGAAGGGACTGTATGGAAAATTTATTTTTTTTAAGCAAAATGAAAGCGGTGCTGTTTTTCTACATGCCGATAGTGGCACTTTTTATGAAGTTACCGGCATTACAGAACCAATAAGCAAGATGTCAAAAAATTTCCCTGTGGTGTTTGAAACTGCAATATTTAATTTCAAAGGCAAACTGATTTGTGACGGATTAATTCTTACCAATCAAAGTGTTTTACTGGAGCCCAGCATGATAGAAACCATTGAATCAAAATATAAGGAAGCCCTGAAAACTGGTCAAGTATTGAAAAAAATATGATTACAGCGCAAGCATTTTTTTAAAAAATCATCTTTCCTCCGGGTGGATACTTCCAGCTCCGTACCATCCTGCAACAATACGGAACCACCCTTGCCTTTGTTGTAACTTTTAATATAGGCAAGGTTGATCAGGTCTGAATTATGTATCCTGAAAAAATCCTGTTCAGTCAACAGTTCTTCAAACGCCTTTAGTGTTTTTGCTACCACAATTTTTTGTTTGTCCGTTTTATAAATGGTAGTATAATTTACATCGCTGTGGCAGCGGATGATCTCATCAATATTAAGAAAAATCAGTTCATTTCCGGTAGGTATTGTTAATCTCCTTTTTTTTACGGGCTGCTGTAAATTGTTTTCTATCACACCGGCCATCAGGCTGGTATTTTCTACGGATGTTTCTTTAAGTTTATTCAAAGCCTCCGCCAGGTCATCTTCATCAATTGGTTTTAATAAATACCCGATGGCACTGAACTTAATTGCCTGTATGGCAAAACGGTCGTAAGCGGTGGTGAAGATGATTTTAAAATTGATGCTGCCACATTCCCTTAATAAATCAAAGCCGGTCCGGTCATGAATTTGTACATCTAAGAATACCAGGTCCGGCTGATGTTCCCGGATCATTTTAATACCTTCTTTTAATGAAGGTGCCGATGCAGCCTGGTTAACCAAACCTGCATGATGATGCTTAATATCCCCGCAAGCCGGTCAGTACAATGTTGCTCATCCTCAACAATAATTGCCTTTATCATGTAACGTAAGATAATTCAAATTTTAAATTGTTTTTGATACAATAAAATTATCGGGGTTGCTAATGGAGATGAATATTGAAGGCTACTTTATTTTGTTGAAAATAGAACATATTTAAATTTTTGATAAAGCCGTTTTCTTGCTATATTTACTCAATAAAGGGTAATCTCCAAATCCTCCTGACACCACACCTCTGCTTAATCCCACTTTCATATATCAGCATTGTATTCAAATACAATTCAGTTAAAATGCATCTTATTGACAAATGTTCCGGCAAATAATGTTGCCGTTACACCTATCTAAAAGAAGTTTTTCGAATAATAACCCAACCCCTGCAGAAAATAAATGGCGCTTGAAGGACCTTTAACCAGCTTCGATATTTACGGTATCAATTTACCAGCAAAAATTTTTTATGAAACTAACGTCCTTGTTTATTTGCTTTTCCGTTGCAACGGTTTTAAGTGCATTTACCGTCTACCCTGCCTTTTCTCAGAACACAGACAGTTCCGAATTTTATTTTCAAAAAGGAATTGTGGAGAAAACAGCCAAACGTTTCCTCGTTGCTTCATCGAGTTTTGACATAGCTATACTTCTAAATCCACATTACAAAGAGGCATATCTTGAAAGTGGATATGTAAACCTTGCAATGCGCAAAACTGATATAGCAATGATACAGTTTAATAAAGTACTTGACCTGGAACCATCCAACACAGGAGCTGTAAAAGAACTGATGGAACTGTATTATAATTACCGCCAGTATGCAAAAGCAAAGGAAATGGCCGGAAGGTGCAGCGATTGTTTGCAAGCTGAAAAAATAAAGGCAATGTGCAGTTATAATGAAGAGGACTACGTTACAGCCATCAAAGAATTAATCCGGTACCTTGCCTCCAACCCATCAGATGCAGAAGCCACTTATACATTAGCAAGAAGCTATTTCGATTTGGGAAACTATAAAAATGCTGTTCCCTTCTATAACAAAGCTATTGTGCTAAACGGTGAACAAAATACATGGACGTATGAATTAGGACTTTTGTATTTCAACCTGCAAGATTATAAAAATGCAGTATTGTTTTTTACTAAAGCTGCAGAAAAAGGATACCCACGCAGAAATGATTTTGTAGAAGCCCTCGGCTATGCCTATATTTTTTCTGGCCAGGCAGAACAGGGTGAAAAACTATTGCTTGACCTGTTGGAAAAGGGATCAGATAATAAAGAATTGATCCGTGAGCTGGCCCAAACTTTTTATAATCGCGGGATGTACCAAAAATCACTGGATTACTGCCAGCAACTGATGCAGGTGAATATGCAGGACGGGAAGTCATTGTACCTGGCTGGGCTTTGTTTTCAAAAGATGGGACAAAAAGATAAAGGGCAGGGAATGTGCGATGAAGCCATTAAGATGGATCCAGCTTTAGAGAGCCTGCGCAGGAAGCTGATGACGGGGTTTTAATATTCAATCGTCCGGCATCCCTTTATTACTTTCGCTTTTTTAAAAACTGGTTGACAGCGGTAACCTTATTTCCACCCTCATTCCCTGTTCAAGATCGCACAACTGTATTGCAGCTTTGGTATTTTTAATTTTGTTTAAAATGTCAATCCTTGCCTGTGTGATCTTCATCCCCAGTGATGTTTTGTCCTGCCGGGGTGCTGTGGTTTTTACTGCGGCAGATTTTTTTCTGCCAATGCCATCATCTTCCACAATGCAATTAATCACACCCTCATTTTCTTTTTTGATATGGATTAAAAATTTTCCTGTTCCTTCTTTTTGTGCGATTCCATGCCAGATACTGTTCTCTGCAAAAGGCTGCAATATCAATGGTGGGATAAGTGTTATATCCTTATCTATATCATCATCTACTTTTATTTCATAAGTAAATTTATTGTTCATGCGTAATGCTTCCAGCTGCATATACATTTCCAGCGCTTTTAAATCATCTGCCAGCGGCACATCTTTTTGCCCGGAGTTTTCCAATATCATCCGCATCAGTTTGGCAAATTTGCCTAAATACCTATCTGCCTCCTGCACATTATTTTTTGCCATATAGTCCCCAATGGAATTTAAAGAATTGAAAATGAAATGAGGATTCATTTGGCTGCGGAGCGCTTTCATTTCTGTTTCGGCAACCCCGGTATTAAATTCTGCTTCTTTTTGCAGGGCAACTGCATCACGTTTTCTTTTATACAGTATAAAATAAACCACAGTTCCAAGCAACACGATTCCTGCACTTGGCTGCAGTGCCCGTCCTGTTTCGTTTAATATACCTGCAGCAGACGGAAGTTTTTCATTTAAAATTCCGCTAAGCGAAATTCCCATTGGAGCTCAAACACTATATATCCGTATAAAAGATAGCGTAAAATAACAACTGGAGCATCACCCAATGGGAAAAAGATTCTGTTGTCACTTCTTCGGGCCTTGATAGCCTCTGGAGCCACCCAGCCACCTGGAGCAACAGTAAAGTGCCGGATGCAAATACGGTGGTGCTACTCCATCACAAAGTATACGTTGATATAAACACGGCCACCTGTAAATCGCTTGCACCATACCGAAACGATGCACAATGTATTGTAATGCCAGCAATGAAAGTAACAGTAACAGGACACAGGTGAACTTTTTAAAAATAAAAGAATGCAAATGGCTGATAATAAAACCAGGCTTTCACACATCAAATGAATCAGCTTTTTTTTGAACCGGAGCAAATCACCAGGCTGGAAGCAAAACTAACTATACCTGGATATTTTTTTGTAGCCATAATCCAAGGCTGTTAGCAAAAGTTTTAAAAGAGTCTGAAGAATAGCTGTTGCCATTTTGTTTTGTGCTAACCCACCGTTCAGGTTTAGTAAATAACAACTGGATAACATTGATACATGCTGGTGGAAAAAGTATCGTGAATGATTCTGTAGCAGCAATATCAAGACGGAAAAAAATAGGCGAGCTCAATTGCTTTTAATGTTAGCAGCGGATACATTAAAGAAAAAGATTACGGTTTCACACAATTGTATCTCATACTTTTCTTTTACCTTCCCGTACTCAATTGTAATAGATGAACACCCGTAATTATTTTTCCTATATACTCAACCCGCTGGAACTGCTGCGTACCAAGAAAGTGTTGCATATAAATCCCACGGTGGCCCCAAAAAGAAATGAACCGGAAGAACTGAAAATAGATGTATATGATTATGATGCCGTTACGATAGAAGTAAAGCAACTGGAGAACGTACAGTCCTGTTTTCATTACGCTGATTCTCCTAAAGCCACCTGGATAAATGTGGATGGAATAAGAAAAGTTGATGTGGAAACTATTTGCCAGCACTACGGCATACACAATCTTATTATAGAAGATATTTTAAGTCTTGGGCAGCGGCCAAAAATGGATGAAATAAACGGACTGCTATTTTGTGTCCTCCATATGCTTTATTTTAATGAAAGAGACTCATCCGTGGAAACAGAACAGATCAGCATCATCCTGGGAAAAAATTTTGTTATCAGCTTCCAGGAAGATGCCTCCCGGGATGTTTTTAATCCCCTGAGGGAAAGGCTAAAAATAAACAACACCAAAGTGCGCCAGCAGGGTTCCGACTTTTTGTTTTATTCTTTAATAGATCTGATTGTAGATAATTATTTTTTGGTAATGGAGAAGTTGGGTGAAAAAATTGAAAACCTGGAAGAAGATATTGTACGAAGCCCAAATACCCGCAGCCTTGCCAAAATAAATATGCTGAGGAAGGAAATGATCGTGTTGAAAAGAAGCATTGCACCCGTGAGGGAACTGGTTAATGGTATTTTACGCAGCGAAAGTGAATTGATAGAAGAACGGACAGAGAAATATTTTAAGGATGTGTACGATCATATTATCCAGGCCAACGACCTGGCAGAAAACTACCGCGATATGATGATGAACTTACACGATCTGTACCTGAGCAATGTAAACTTAAAGATGAACGAAGTAATGAAAGTAATGGCCGTAGTTACCTGCCTGCTGGCCCCCGCCACCGTTATTGGTGGTATCTTCGGAATGAACTTTGACCGGATCCCGTTGCTGCATAATCAATGGGGGTTTTTTATTTCTGTTGCCATAATGCTGGTGATACCACTTGCAATGCTCAGGATATTTATAAAAAGGGGTTGGTTTAAATTATAATTTTTTTGCTGCAGCTTTGTACAAAGCTGGTTTTCAGCTATTCCCGTTTTCTACACGCTGCACCTGCTGTTTGTGCTTCAAATTATTTATCGTTTTTATTGCATATTCAAAATTAATATTATACTTTCGAACCAGTTTTCATAGGGTACGGATTAAAAACGAACCGGGGTGTCTACCCTGGTTCTATTTTTTTATACCAGCTCAAAATCCTGCTTTGTAAAAAATTTTACAACCTGCTTCATTTTTTGATCTCACAACAAATAAAATCATGAATATAAAAAAGAAACCGGGCGTGGATGTGGTGCTCGATGTATTGAAAGAAACGCAGGCGGTCAATCCATCATCTGAATTCATCAACAGCCTGCTTTTTCAATACCAGGAAAGGGGTGGCCTCAGCAAAAAACAACTGGAAGGGCTACATGCAAAAGCATTAAAAACAAATGCGATTGCCCCAGGCAAACTTGCTACGCTGCAGGCAATCATTTTAAAGAAACCAACCCGCCATAAATCACCCTTGCCAACCGCATCTCCATTGCCGGTTAAAGATAATTCCACAGCAGAAATAATTGATGCCATCCTGCAAAAATACCCACAGCATAAAAGGGTTATCTTTTATAAAAATAAATTTGACAACAATGAGCCGTTTGCTGCGGCTGAAAAAGAGGAATTAGAAAGATTTAAAAAAATATTGCTGAAATGAAAAAGGCAATCCAAATTTTCATTCAAATTGCCTTTTTCCTGTAAATAAAACCTAAACCAAATTAGCTGAACAATCCACCCTTCTTCAGTTCTTTTGTTCCTTCACCTATCAAAAATCCATTCTGATAAATTTGTACTTTATAATTACCCTGCAGAAAAGTGTTACCTGGTGCAAAACCAAATTCTACATTTTTCCTTTTCGCTGTTTCTAAAGCTACGGGCACTTTAGCTGTAAACACCTTGTCGCCTTCTTCCCTCGTGGCAAAAGTAGCTGCGCTGCTTGAATCGGCCATCGTGGTGATCACCTTGCCATCAGGGCCTGTTACCAGAACAAAAATATCGGTGGTGCCTGGTTGTGCAATCCGGTTATCAACATCAAACGAGATCATCAATTTGTCGACACGCTTAGCAGTAGTAGATATTTTTTCTTTGCCATTACCCTTCACATTAATCGGGGTAATTACAATATTAGAGGCGTTTAATGTAGAAGCAACATCTACTTTCTTTTCAAGCTCCTGCTTTACAGCCGTAGTGGCAGTAAGATCCTGTGTTAATTTTTCTTTATCCTGGGTTAAAACAACTTTATCTTCATTTAGTGTTTTGTTTTCTTCTTTAAGTTTAGCGATATCTGCTTCCATGGTAGTAATTTTTCCATTAAGCTCATCGATTAATTTTTTGGCTTTTGAAAGCTGGCCGGCAGTTGCATTTTTATTATTCAGAATGCTGCGTATATCCGCTTTCATTTTTTTAATTTCAGCAGTGCTTGCTGTTAACTTTCCTTCCAGTCCGGTATTGAGGGATGACATAGAATCAAGCCTTGCAAGTGACGCATCAAATTCCTTCCTGATTTCTGTTTTTTCGTCAGAGACTTTTGCTATTACAGTTTCCTGTTGCTGAATTTTTTCTGTTGATTTGTTTTTATCAACAATTGCATAGGTTCCCAAACCCAATGTGCAGGCAGCCAATACAGCAATAACTATATTTTTATACGGCTTCTGTGCAGGATAATTTTGTGAATCGGTTGATCCTGAATTTATAGTGTTCATGATAATGTTTTTTTAGATTGATTGAATAATTTCTTTAACTAGAAAAATGGATGTTTATATTTTTTGGAGTCTCCTTTGGGGGTACTTTCGAAAACCGTGCCATAAACATGTATACAAAAAACCTGCTTCTACCCTTTCACAGTTCGTTAACTTTTGCCCGTTGAATGAATTACCTATTGAATACGATTATACGTTGACTTAAAATTAAGCCGATGGAAAAATGAACCGGAGGGTGAGGGGGCTGAACAGCAAACCGGGAAAAATTACGACCATGCAGCATGTAAAATGCCCCCAACAGGAGGCAGCCAACTAAAAGCAGTACAATAAAAAATGGAAAATAAATAAGGCCAGTATAGAAATACAGCCCGTTTTAAATCCAATATCCTATGAAAAACCGATGTAATAACGCTGGTGTTAACTACATATTGTGACGCAACTATATTTTTTCTCCTTACTAATGGTCTGCTCAAATCTATCCTTCCTTCCGCAGGTGCCGTTGATGTATTTCGGAAATTTGTTGCGTTATCATTAACAGGTTGGGGCTCCCCTTCACAGCCTTTCGAAACCGTTTCACTCACTGTACTATTTATTTCCTGACGTTTTAGGAATATTTTAGATAAGCTAAACCAAGCATCAATTTTTAACGTAAATCGGGTAGGTTTTTCAAAGGATATGGATTTAAAACGGGGTAAGATGTCCATCTAAGCCCCTTTATTTAAATTCACACTGCACAACCCGATTACAAGTGGTATTACGTACCAGCTTATCAAAGTCATAGTATCACAAGACCAAACTCATTTTTTTATTTCCCCGGTTTGCCTTATTTCGCAACCAAATCAACATAAACAAAATGTATCAAGACGTAAAATACGTAAGTGCCGCTGCAGCCCTGTCAATAATACAAAGTAATCAACGGGTTTTTGTACATGGCAGTGCCTGCACACCTTTGCACATGATGAGAGAGCTGGCAAAAGAAAGCCACCGGTTAAAAAATGTAGAACTCGTTTCCATCACTGTTTTTGGAAACATAGAAGTAGATAAACCCGAGTACCAGGACAGTTTTCATATCAATTCCCTTTTTGTGTCGGCCTCTATACGCCAGGCGGTGAATGAAGGAAGGGCCGATTTTGTGCCTGTATTCTTAAGCGATATTCCAGATCTGTTCAAAGCTGTTTTAAAGCCCGACATATCCATCATACAGGTATCCCCCCCGGATGAACATGGTTATTGCTCTTTGGGCGTATCGGTTGACATTGCCCGTTCTGCCACAGCGAATTCCCAGTACATCATTGCCCAGGTAAACCCCAAAGTACCCCGTACGCATGGTGATGGCGCCATCCATACCAGCCGGTTTACACACTGTGTTTTTTATGAGGAAGAATTACCACAGGTGGACTATGCCGCAAAAATGGGTACGGATGAATTAACCATTGGCAGGCATATCGCAGAATTAATTGATGATGGCAGTACGTTACAAATGGGTATCGGCACCATTCCGGACGCTGTGTTCAGAAGCCTCCACAACCATAAAAACCTGGGGGTACATACAGAAATGTGCAGCGACGGCATTGTGGAGTTATTTGAAAAAGACATTATCAACAACACCAAGAAAAAGATACATCCTTATAAAGCTGTTACCGGGTTCGCCGTTGGTACTAACCGGTTGTACAATTATGTAAACAACAATCCCGCCTTTGCATTCCTCGATATTGATTACGTAAATGATCCGCATGTGATCCGGCGCAATCCAAAAGTAATTGCCATTAACAGCGCAATTGAAGTGGATATTACCGGCCAGGTTTGTGCAGACAGTATTGGCACTATCCAGTTTAGTGGCATTGGTGGCCAAATGGATTTTATGCGTGGGGCTGCATTAAGCGAAGGTGGTAAGCCCATCATTGCCTTAACCTCACGTACCAACAAAGGTGTGGGCCGTATAGTCCCATTTCTCAAACCGGGGGCTGGCGTAGTTACCACCCGGGGCCATGTGCACTATATTATCACAGAATATGGAGTCGCTTTTTTGTATGGAAAAAACTTACGGCAGCGGGCGAAAGCATTAATTGATATTTCCCATCCGGATGACCGGGAGTGGTTGACACAACAATGCTTTGAGCGGTTTAAATTATTTTAGTGATGGATAAAAGCCGCTTCCCAACCAGGTAAAAACTAAAAACAGGATGCCTTTTTATACCGGATACAGGCCACGTAATTGAAGCATACAACCAGTCAATTTGTGAGCCGTAATAGCGTAGTTTTGTTTTTCAATCATTCATAAAGAAATATTGCTTAAATGATTCTTACAATTACGCTTAATCCCTGCATCGACAAAAGCTCGGCCTTACACACATTAGAACCCGAAAGTAAAATACGCTGTTCCGAAATAGTGAACGAACCAGGGGGAGGGGGCATCAATGTAAGCAAGGCGTTAAAAAAACTGGGTGCTGAATCTGTGGCTTTATTTCCTGCAGGCGGCCACAATGGTAATATGCTTTGTGCGTTGCTGGATGCCGAAAAACTGCCCTTTCATGCAGTAGATTCAAAAGTAGAAACAAGAGAAAACTGGATCGTTCATGAAACCAGTCTGAATAATCAATATCGGTTTACCTTTCCGGGAAGGCCCGTAGAAGAAGCTACCATTCATACGTTAGTGGACCATATAAGAACCTTTTCTCCGTCCTTCGTAGTGGCAAGTGGCAGCCTTCCTCCGGGACTACCGGATTATTTTTATGGACTTATAGTAAAAAATGCCACATCTGTTGGCGCAAGATGTATTGTGGATACAAGCGGCGCTGCACTTCAGGCATTAAAAGGAAAAGGTGCATTTTTGATAAAACCCAATATTGGAGAGTTGTGCAACCTGCTGCAGATTCCATCCATCAAAGACAGTGAAGTACCTGATGCGGCGCAACAAATTATAGAAGACGGATATGCTGAAATAGTTGCTGTAAGTATGGGGCCACAGGGCGCCTGGCTGGTTTCAAGACATGAAAAACATTTTGCGGCGGCTCCCAGTGTAAAAAAGAAAAGTACGGTTGGTGCCGGAGATAGCATGGTAGCCGGAATTACTTTTATACTGCAACAGCACCGGCCTTTACAAGAGGCTATCAGATTTGGTGTAGCCTGTGGAAGTGCTGCTACCATGAATGAAGGAACACAGTTATTTAACAGGCGGGATGTTGAAAAATTATACCTGAAAATTACCAATTTCAGTGAAATATAATCAGGCTTTTAATTTCCTTTAATTAATTCAATAAAATTTTTTTCTCCCTTAAAATATTGTTACCATTGCGTTGCAGAAAATAGTATTGATGCAGGTCAGCAAAAATAAAAAAATCTTACAGGTAATTATTGCACTGATGGCATGGGCTGCTTTACTGATGCAGTTTTACCTCATCATTTTGAATAGTGTTGCTACGCTTACTGAAACCATCATCCGATACTTCAGTTTCTTTACCATTCTTACAAATATATTAGTAGCCATCAGCTTCACTGTAATGCTTGTTGCAGACAGTGACAAATGGAAACACCTCTTTTTAAAGACATCCAACTTAACTGCTGTTACCGTTTATATATTGGTGGTGGGCATTGTATATAACCTGGTATTGCGCTGGCTTTGGCAACCGCAAGGACTTCAAAAGCTCACAGACGAATTATTGCACACGATCATTCGGTTGGCTGTTTTGATCTACTGGTTTTTATTTGTTGCCACAACTTCAGTGCAATGGCGGCATGTTTTTAGGTGGATGTGGTATCCTTTTATTTACTGCCTGTATACACTGGTCCGGGGCGCTGTTGTAAACTTTTATCCCTACCCTTTCCTGGATGTTGACCAATTAGGCTATAGCAGGGTTTTGCTAAATTGTGTTTTTGTAACGATTGCTTTTTTCGCCATTTCCCTGCTGCTGGTTGGCGCTGGAAAATTACTGAGGAAGTAAACAGCGGATCAATAAGATAAAGTATGCCGGTGCAATTTTATACCTGTCTTAAATGATTGAGCGTAACCCAGTACTTATCCTTGAAGATATCATAAGACGCATCCAGCTTTCCATGATAACTTTTTATCAGTGCTGCAATCGTTTTTGAGGCATGCCTGAATTCCTTGCAGGCATAATACATTTTTCTGGTTCCATTGTGTGTTTCTCTTCCAAGATTCAAATAACCTTCAATATCTGGTAAAAGTTTCAAGGCCTCATTATCAAACTCATTCATCAGTTCATAAACAGGCTCCGCAGGCAACCCATTATTTTGTGAGTCATCAAATTTTATCTCCATCACCATCATCCAGGGATGCGATGCTTTGGCATCCCAGTTAACAAGGTCTTCATTGATAGTAGCAATTACGGGCAGATCATGTTCATCATGGGCTTCCAGCAACGTGTAATTATCATTTTCGGTATCATGCCGCATTCCTTCATATTTTTCTACAAACTCTTTTTGCCGCCAAAGTAAAAAATCTTTCAATTTTTTTACCGGGATCAATTCTTTATGTTCAGCGGTGGGGCCGGTTATGTTCACAGCGTCTATCAGGGTAGCCGTGTTCAGTTCCCCCAGGGAATTGTCTAAGTAAATAAGCGTTCCGCTGGAAATGATGTCTTTGTTCTCCGCCGTACCATCCTCGTGTACCAGTGTAATATCAATCTCGTCCGGATAATCGGCATGTTCATTACTGAAGAACCTGATCTTGTTTTCGTCAAATTCATAACCATCCATTTTGATCTGCATACCCTCGAGATCACCTGGCGGCTTTAGTGCAGTAAACCTCCATCCTTTTATACCCGGTGCTGCTGCCACCAGTTCTTCTGCAAAAACAAAGGTTTTCACATACCCTTCAGCGCTGATAATAAGTTCTGCAATACCATCATCAAACATCCCTGCTACAAAATAAAACCCATCATTCAGTTGCTGAAGCTTTGGGCTAAGTTTGCTGAAAAAATTTTTATCAATGTCATTCTGATCTTTCACAATTTTAAAAAAACGTTTTTCGTGTTGCTGAAACCAGTTCCAGAAATCTGCATAACTATTGATTGCTGCATCCTGTTTACCGCTGAATATTTTTTTCAGGAAACTCATGTTAAAAATTAATCTTGGAAAAATGGGTAATGAAAAATGATTTGTTCATTGATAACTTCTTGTTCTCCGAACCTGCATTGCTGAAAAGCTGTCCGAACCGGGGTTAAAATTTAATCATCATGGTCTGCATACATGCCGGTATTAAAAGTTTGCTGTACAACGCCACCCAGCATTTTTTTCACCCCCTCCTTCATTTCTTCCAGTTGTGCAGTTGTAAATAATTTCCCCTTTACAAACACCATTTCGATGGTTTTGGTATTACTGATATTTTGCAACGGATTTTTTGTCAGCAGCACAAGATTGGCATTTTTATTTAGTGCAACGGAACCCTCTGTTGCAGCAAGATTGAAATATTTTGCAGGATTGATAGTGGCTGTTTGTAAAGCTGCCGCAGCGGAAAGCCCTGCTTTTACCAGCAGCTCCAGCTCATCATGAATACCAAAACCTGCATAGCAATGAGGGTTAGGAAAGTCGGTACCCGCCAGGATGGGGATGCCGGCGTCATATACCAATTTAGTAATGGATAGTTTCAGTTCGAATTCCTTTTTACTTTGTTCAAAATCAAGTGGCGTCCATGACTTAAAGCGGAAATCTGTGCGAAAATCCCACATTCCCTTTATGAATTTACCCATATAGGCTATCCGGGGATCATTCAATAATGTGGTATCATCAACAGTAGCAATACCCCGGTTCACAGTGAGTGTGGGGCATATCCAGGTATCGGTTTTCTTTATTTGCTGCAGCAAACGCTTCAACTTATTTTCATTGTAGGTACGAAAAAGAAATTCTTTTCTCAAACTTCTTTTTTTCATTGTGCTGTCCTTGACGGTACCTTGCAGATAAGCAAACCAGTGATCAGCGCTGTCGCTGGCGGATTCTATCATGCCATATAGATGCTCCTGGCTTTTCTGACCGGCCTCTGCAGCTTCCACCACCGTTATTTCGTTGGGTACATGGCCTGCAAACGGAATGTTTTGCCTGCGGCTTTCTGCTGCAATAGCCAGGTAGTTTTGCCGGCTCAGCAGTGAATATACTTTTATAAAATCCACCTTCAATTTGTTCTTCAACGAATCCACGGCACGCTTTCCATCCGCTTCATCCTTCACTGCCACCGAACCAGGCCATACCGGTTTGGGTCCATCAACAATGGGGCCCGCCACCATTAATTGCGGCCCGGCTATTTTTCCTTTGCTGATATCTTCCCGCCACCGGTTTACATTGTTCATCATTTCAAACATACCCCGTACACCCGTGATGCCATTAGCAATCAGCAGCGGAAAAGTCGTAGCCTCATTCCAGATATGGGTATGCATATCCCACAATCCCGGCATCAGGTACCTCCCGGTACCATCCACCACGGTATCAGGTTTTATCGTCAGTATCACTTCACCTTTCGTGACCTGGCTGATGATGCCATCCCTGATAAGGACATGCCTGCTGGAAATAAGTTTTCCGTTTTCAGTATCTACTATGTTTACATTTTTTATCAAAATCGTCTGCGCCGGCAGTTCCTGCACCGTGAGCAGCAGCATCAACAGCATAAATGATTTCATATTTTGAAGATACGGCGAAAACGTGTTGTTGGCAATGCTTTTGTATCGTTTGAAATAAGTTAAATACACACCCGTTGTAAATAACAACAGTATTTACCGGTGCAGCCATGAAGTAACCGTAATTTTGAAAAAAGTTTTTTATGACGGATGCCTACGACTCGATGGTACAGAAAGAAGTAAATGCATGGCAAAAAAAAATGCTGAACAGGCCATCGCTCCTGAATAATCTTTCAAAAAAGATTCAAACAAAGATTAATACCTGGATACCTGAAAAAATACATAACGCCATCACAGTTGCCATCAAGCAAATGATACGGGCTGTTTTATTTGGTTCAAAACTTACCACCGCCGATCCACTATTAAATACCGGCCTGCAGGCACGTGAAGCAGTAGTAGAAAAAAAAATTGACTGGTACAGAAAAACTGCCGCAGTGGAAGGTGGCATTACCGGGGCTGGGGGCATACTGCTGGGCCTGGCCGACTTTCCCATACTGCTTGGCCTTAAAATAAAATTATTGTTTGACATTGCCGCCCTGTATGGTTATGATGTGGATGATTATAAAGAAAGGGTTTACCTGCTGCATATTTTCGAATTGGCATTTTCAAGTGACGTACACAGGAAGCATATTTATCTTAAAATGATCAACTGGGAAGAACAGCGTAAAAATTTGCCGGAAGATATTAACCAGTTCGACTGGCGAAATTTTCAGCAGGAATACCGGGACTATATTGACCTGGCAAAAATGGCCCAGTTAATACCGGTGATCGGTGCACCAGTTGGTGTACTGGTCAATTACCGCCTCATAAAAAAGCTGGGCATCACTGCAATGAATGCTTACCGGATGAGGTTACTGAATGTATAAATGCCCGGATCACAGCAGGAAAAATCGGGCTATTTCGCAACCAGTTTCACCTGCCTGTTTAGCTTTTTGCCTTCGTCAGTTTCATTGGTAGCAACCGGGGCAAGTGTACCAACACCCTGGCCTGATAAACGGATGGCTGCTACACCGTATTTCTTTACCAGGTCATCCAATTCAGCATCCACCCGGTTTTTTGAAACTGTTCAGTTGGCAGCATCAGCTTTCAACCCGATAACAACAGAAAGGTTGTAATTAGCAGTGTGGAAAAGATAAATGCGTTTGGAAAAAAAATGGATTATAAAGAAGTGGATGTACTGATCAGTTTTAATGGCGAGGAAGTAAATGGGGTGAATGCTAAAGAGATAATGGGCAGGTTTACTGCAAACGATAAAGATGGAGATAACCTTACGGTACAAGTGAAAAGGGAGATGAGGAAGTGACACTGTCTGCGCCAGCAATATAAATTACCACATCCGACGTGCACTTGCTGGAGTTGGATGTTACGGCAAATGCGGAACAATTAAAGATCCGCAACGCATGACTCAACAGCTATTGTGGAAAATAGATTACTAAAAATAGGAAGCCAGGTAAAATTGCCGCGCTTTTCCATACAAACATGGCTGTTTACCACCCCATCCAAATCATTCCCGCCCCACAGATAAAAATGGTAACCCCACCGAGTACATGCATATAGCGTTCTAATTTTTGAGTGCTGGCAAAAGCAATTCCAAAATAGCCAAGCAGTACCATCCCCAACATGGTGGCAAGCGTACAAATAGTGTACACAATAATAAGTACCAGCATTCCCCACCAACTGTTTTGCGCCGCCGGAAAGTACAGCAGCGGTATCATGGGTTCGCAGGGCCCAAGTACAAAGATGATAAACATTACCCAGGGCGTTACCCGGAACCGTTCCTGCGGACCTACCGCTTCGTTGTGCTTGTGTTGGTAAACATAAAGACCACCATCGTTTTCCAGGTCAAAATGTTTGTGCGGTTTGTTTTTGTAAAGCCGGTACAGCCCCCACAGGGTATATCCAATACCAAAGCCTAACATTACCCAACCGGCGATACCACCCCTCACGTTTTCTAACCAGCTTATTTTGCTGAGCGACCAGCCAATGGCTGCTCCACCCAAACCCAGCAGCACCGAACTCATTACATGCCCAAAGCCGCAGGTGATCGTCCAGCCGATCGTTTTGCCAAGGTTCCAGCCTCTTGATTTTGATAAGGCAATAAAAGGAAGATAATGATCCGGGCCTGTAACTGTATGCAGGAAGGCAATGGACATAGCGGTTAGTATGAGCACTTGCATTTCAGCTTGCATACTGTATTTGTTTGTGCGTTTGCAGAATGGTATTGATCCGTTTCAGGCAATTATATAATTGCTCTGCACCATTGCCCAGCAGGCGGATAATGAGGCCATTTACCGGTGCTGCCGTTATTCCTGCTGCTATATTGTTTTGAGCTGATAAAAACGCTGATACCTGAAGGTGCATGTTTTTCATGTCTGTACCTTGCTGCAGGTAAATCAAACTCGCCTGGTGTGAATAGCCTTCCAACTGCCCAATGGCATGTACATTAACCCGTGATGGCTGAACCAGTAAATTTTCTTTTATCAGCAATTTGTTGTTGAGATACACATTACTGATACTGTGGTATTTTGTAAGCAAAAAGAGTTCGCCATTTAGTTTTCTGCCACAGGTAAGTATTTCACCAAAAATTAAACTGCTGTTGGTGTCCAAAAAGAAATTATTACAGGTGGTGAAAATGGATTGCTGATGAGGTACTGAAGGGTGTGGCAGAAAACAGAAAGTGGCATGTGCTGCAACGTGTACATTCATTTGCTGTGTTGCTCCCTGCTTCATATTAAACAGGCGCTGGTATGCCTGGGTGTGTAAATGCAGCGCACAATGTTGCGCTACCTCAATCGTAATGTCGTATTCATCTCCATCTAATATACCGGGCGAAGCACTCATCAACATCAGGTGCAGTTGTTCACCCGTTTTATCTTCCGTGATGTTCATTACCTTAAAGGGAGTAGTAAAGAATGCTTTCTTTAAAAAGGGTATTCCATTTCTCCCGGCAACCTGTATGTGCAGTTGTGATTTCATCGGCACAGCATTGGTTCATCCGTGTTTTGCAGCAACGCATATTTTTTAATCCATCCTATCACCGAGTCTATTCCCTGCAAGCTCACCAGGTTGGTAAATACGAAAGGATTGCCATTGCGCATTTTCCTGGCGTCTGTTTCCATCAAAGCCAGGTCGGCGTTTACATAAGGTGCCAAATCAATTTTGTTGATCACCAGCAAATCACTTCTTGTAATACCGGGCCCGCCCTTACGGGGTATCTTGTCGCCTTCGGCCACATCAATTACAAAGATGGTTACATCGGCCAGGTCGGGACTGAAGGTGGCGGATAAATTATCTCCGCCACTTTCTATAAAAATAATTTGCACATCCGGAATCCTTGAAGCCATCTCTTCCACTGCTTCTAAATTCATGCTTGCATCCTCCCGGATAGCAGTGTGTGGACAGCCGCCTGTTTCAACCCCGATAATCCGTTCTGCGGGCAGCAGGGAGTTTTTTGTTAGAAATTCTGCATCTTCTTTTGTGTAGATGTCGTTGGTAATTACAGCCAGGCTATAGTCGTTACTCATGGCACGGCTTAGCCTTTCTATCAATGCTGTTTTGCCGGAACCCACCGGACCGGCTACCCCAATTTTTATATAGTTTCTGTTCATATTTATTACAACAAATTACGCTGATTTTCAAGAATTACTTTTTTGCTTTTGCACTTGGGTGCATTTTAAATTGTCGCTCCTGATTCCGGCCGGTGAGGACACCGCCCGGGGCAGAGCCGTGGTTTGTGTCTTCACAAACCACTTGCGGGAGCGACAGAATTGCTTTTTTCCTTTTGCACCGGACTGAAGTGCTACTATTAAACATTTTGGTAGCTTGCCCCCAACGCAGTTGGTGGGTCGCTCATTTATACTGCTATACCTTTATTGAGCAAGTACTCACCATCTAAACACCAAACCAGTTCTCAGCTCATATACAATCTGGAATACAACTGCTCGTGCTGCATACAGCGGATATCAAAACCTGTGCAGCACAAGCCAATCAATTCTTTGTCAGGTTGCATGGATTGTTGCGCCAGTTGCTGCATCAATGGCAGCAGTGAAAATATTATTTCCTGTCCATCCTGCTGGCCCAGCGGAATCAGCTTTACACTGTTGGTTACAAAACCTGCTGCTGCATTATAATAAAACCCATACAGGGCATCCTGTTTACTGATATGCATTGAATGTGCAACCAACCCAAATGCAATACAATAATTACCATTGGTTTGATGCCTTTGTACCTTTTCGGTGAATCGGTTTATCATATCACTGCTGGTGAGCGGCTGAAAAATTTTTAATAGCCGCATGCCCAATTTTTTACTGGCCTGCCGCATTTCAGCGGGCAGCTTTACCGCAGTGCATGCTTCATCTAAACCTAAAACTGTTTGCAGGTCTTTATTGGTTGCAGCATCAAATGCCAGTGACACCATCGCAGCATCAGTATATTGTATATTCCGGCTAAGCATTTCTGTGATGAATGCTTTTGCGGTTACTTTATCCTTAACGATGTGTTGCTGCACATAGGTTTCCAGCCCGGCAGAATGAGAGAAGCCCCCAATGGGCAATGTTGGGTCCGATAAGTGCAACAGGGAAAGCAAAGCCCCACTGCCCCCTAAAGGGAGGTTGCTGGAGTTTGCGCTTTCTCGAGTTTCATTCATTTTTTGCAAAATCAATTTTTTGTAGTTCCAGGCTTTTGTGTTGGCATGGGACGCCTGTTTATTAAATAAAAACATTCCAAAATTTTAATCCCCCGGTCAAAAACTACCACAAACTCTATTTCTTAGAGATTTGCTTTTAATCTCCCTTTAGGGGTGGAGGGCTTTGGCCTGAAAGTTTCATGATTTTTGAAAACAGGGTGCCATTACCTGCAGTTCCATGTGGTGACACGGTTGTTTTTAAAGGCTGTAATAATTTCCTTCTTTCTTCTTTTACCTCATAACCCTGTGCAGACAGCAATCTGAGCAACGGCATATCCAGCGGGATTAACAAAGATTCTGCTTCATAAAACAACGGCAAATGCTTATTGCCGATCTCATAACATACCGAAGCCATTTCAAACATATTTTTGGGATGCACAACAATGCAGTCACATGGCAGGATAGAAACGATCATTACGGCAGCTTCATCTGCAAATAAAACATCCCCTTCTGTCAACTCCGGATTTTCGTTCAGGAATTTCATGGAAACTTCTTTACCAGATTGGGTCGTTTTTCTCAGGATTCGCTTTCTTGCTTCATACCATTCCAACGAAATATAATCAACCACACGCTGATTAATTTCAAGTGTAGCAATATTTCCTATTTTATTTTGTAGCAGCATTGATTAAATAGTCATTGAAAAATCTGTTTAAATCCGTCCAATCATTTTCATACCCGCCAGGGTGAATCTTTCGGATTGTCATGTTCCATCAAAATAAAAAATACCGTTGCGCCAGTGGCAATACTTTCATTGGCTCACAGGTAATATGCTCACCATTTACTTTTACTTCATAGTTCTCCGGGTTCACTTCTATATGGGGCATGGCATTGTTGTGTATCAAATCTTTCTTGCCAATATTACGGCAGTTTTTAACCGGCAACAGCATTTTTTGTAACCCATATTTTTGCACAATCTTTTTATCCAGAGAAATTTTTGAAACAAACGTTGCACAGGTATTGTGCAGTGCTTTGCCGGCAGCACCAAACATGTGGCGGTAGATAACAGGCTGTGGCGTTGGGATCGATGCGTTGGGATCTCCCATTCTTGCAGCGATGACCATGCCTCCCTTGATCATCATCTCTGGTTTCACGCCAAAAAAAGCAGGTTTCCACAAAACAATATCGGCCATCTTACCTGGTTCAACAGAGCCAACATATTCGCTGATGCCATGACTGATGGCTGGATTGATGGTGTACTTGCTCACATATCTTTTCACCCGGAAATTATCGTTTTCATTTCCATCATCTTCGGGCAGGCTTCCCCGTTGCACCTTCATTTTATGGGCTGTTTGCCAGGTCCTGGTGATCACTTCTGCCACACGGCCCATTGCCTGGCTGTCGCTGCTCATCATGCTGATCACTCCCATATCGTGCAGGATGTCTTCTGCAGCAATTGTTTCGGGTCGTATGCGGCTGTCGGCAAAGGAAACGTCTTCTGCAACCGACTTGCTCAGGTGATGGCATACCATCAGCATGTCCAGGTGTTCATCAATTGTATTGGTTGTGTATGGCCTGGTGGGATTGGTGGAGGATGGCAAAATATTTGGATACATCGCAATTTTGATGATATCCGGCGCATGTCCGCCGCCGGCACCTTCTGTATGAAAAGTATGGATCACACGGCCGTTGATGGCAGCCACTGTGTCTTCTAAAAAACCTGCTTCGTTGAGTGTGTCGGTGTGTATGGCTACCTGTATATCTAACTTATCGGCAACTTTTAAAGAAGCATCAATCACCGCAGGTGTGCTGCCCCAGTCTTCATGAATTTTTAATCCCAAGGCACCGGCTTCTATCTGTTCTTCCAGCGGGGCTGTAGCAGCGCAATTGCCCTTACCCATGAAACCAAGGTTCATTGGATATTCATCCGCAGCTTCCAGCATCTTTTGAATATTCCATGCGCCGGGTGTTACTGTTGTTGCAGCAGAGCCATCCGCAGGGCCGGTACCCCCGCCTAACATGGTAGTGATGCCGCTGAACAGGGCATGATCAATCTGCTGAGGGCAAATGAAATGTATGTGTGTATCTATACCACCGGCGGTTGCAATCATTCCTGCGCCGCCATGCACTTCTGTACTGGCGCCAATGATCATATTGGGCGAAATGCCATCCATCGTATCGGGGTTGCCTGCTTTTCCAATGCCCACAATTTTTCCATCTTTTATACCGATATCCGCTTTTACAATTCCCCAGTGATCAATTATCATCACGCTGGTAATTACAAAATCAAGCACGCCTTCTTTTCGGGTAGCCGTTGCCGATTGCGCCATGCCGTCACGGATGGTTTTGCCGCCACCAAATTTGGCTTCATCGCCATATACGGTGTAATCCTTTTCTATTTCTATAAATAATTCAGTATCTCCCAGGCGCACTTTATCCCCGGTTGTAGGGCCGTACATATTGGCATAATTAGCCCTTCTGATAATATGCTTGCTCATTCACTGCTGTTTTTAAAATGATTAAGATAGGCTTTGGTAACAGCTTTCTTTTTATTTTTCACGTTTTTGATACTGCCATTTAACAGGTTATTAAAACCAGTGATTTTTTTCTTTCCTCCAAAAGCTACAACTTCTACTTCCATTTCTTCCCCGGGTTCAAACCTTACTGCTGTGCCAGCAGCAATATTCAGGCGCATTCCAAAAGCTTTCTCCCTTTCAAAACTCATTTGTTTATTGATTTCAAAAAAATGAAAATGGGAGCCTACCTGTATAGGGCGGTCGCCGGTATTCAGCACCGTTAATGTTGCAGTTTTTCTGCCTGCGTTTATCAGTATATCCTTGTCGGTGGCTAAAATATATTCTCCTGGAATCATAAAATGTTTTGATAGTTTAGATGGCTTAGCATGTTTGAGAGGGCGTTTTTTACTGCCGGTTTCTTTGATATACTAATCTGTAGTTTTTCGAACAGCTTTTGCTTTCCGGATGGCTTTAGCAGGTGGAAGTATAGGATCATGTACGGTTACCAGTTTAGTGCCATCGGGAAAAGTTGCTTCAATTTGTATCTCATGTATCATCGATGCAATGCCATCCATTACATCGTCGGTTGTTAAAATGGTGGTACCGTAGTACATTAGTTCTGCAACCGTTTTGCCATCCCTGGCGGCTTCCTGCAGGTGGCTGCTGATGAGTGCGATGGCTTCCGGATAGTTTAATTTGAGGCCCCTTGCCTTTCTTTTTTCCGCCAGTTCGCCTGCTAAAAAAAGCAGTAGTTTTTCAGATTCTCTTGGTGATAGATGCATTCCTTACTTCATTTATTGTTTCTATATGCTGGCGGCAACCGAAGTAATAAATAGATGCTGTTAAGATAGTAAAAAATGCCGGATGAAAACACCCAAAGTATTTTATTGTGTTAACAATATTTTTTTTGTTTGTTCGATTTATATAAGTGAACAGGCAATCACGGGATTGCAAAAAGAAAACCAATATCCATGTTGAGATTACTCCGCTACCCAATGCTGGCGTCAGGCTTATTTTTTTTAACGGGCTTTACGCCCTTGAACCATACTGCTACCCTGGGGTACGCTTCCAAATCCCTGGCCCTTATTCACTCAGCCAGTTTTACGGTTTCAAAAAATATCACTGCCGCCACCGGCGAAATGGCCGCTAAATACGATGAATGGAAACTGTACAACATTGGTATATCCAGGCAATTATTTGAGTACGCGGTGAAAGGCTACCAATATTTAGCCAGTAAAAAAAGTTTACAGAATAGTGGCATCATCACCATCGCAGACCTCAGCAAACCTTCCACCGAAAAGCGCTTGTATGTGCTCAATATTACTACCGGCGAAGTGTTATTTCACACACTGGTAGCACATGGCAAAAATTCGGGACAGCAGTATGCCACTAATTTTTCCAACGGGGAATCTTCTTTTGAAAGCAGCCTGGGCTTTTACATCACCACCAATACCTACGATGGCAAACATGGCTATTCACTCCGGTTGAACGGTTGTGAAAAAGGGTTTAATGATAAAGCCTGCAAAAGGGCGATCGTGGTGCATGGTGCTGATTATGTAAGTGAAAATTTCATTCAGCAAAATGGTTACCTGGGCAGGAGCCATGGATGCCCGGCAGTACCAGCCAACCTCAGCAAAAAAATTATTGATGTGATAAAGAACGGCAGTTGCCTGTTTGTTTATTCTCCCTCCAAAAAATACTTAACCCAATCGGCTATATTGAACAGTTGATTCTTACCTTTTATTGTTAGGCACGACAGATGAAAGAAAAGCCCTGGTTTAAAAGCCGGGGCCTTTTCGTTACGACATTATAATAAGAGCAGCTACCAACTGGCAAACAATGCCCATCAGTAAACCCATATAAATTTCTCCCGGCAGATGATCGCTTACAATCATACGGCTTGTGCATACGATGCCGGTTAGCACCAATGCAACGGATAAGGGCACCGTCATCAGCATGCTGTTTTGCGCCATGATGATGAGGAACAGGCCAACAATACCCCCCATACCAATGGCATGCATGCTGATTTTAAAATAAATATTGGCCATTAAAGCTGCAGATGACGAAAGAAAAACAGCGAATGTAAAAGACGTAAGGATCAGCGGAATTTCGTTTTGATTTTTAAAAACCAGGTAACCCCAGAAAAAGAAAATGCCGCAGGCTATATACGGTATGATCCTGTCTTTTTGCGTTTTCAGAAATACAGAATCAATAAACCCAATGGCCTTTAACAGCAGCACGGTTATCAACGGGAAAAAGATCATACTGTAAGCCACCCTTACCAGCAGCCAGGATTTTTCTCCTGCACCAAAACCGGAAAAATAATTGGGATGTATAAAAGCTAAAAAGTAAGTAACGTACAGCGGTATAAAAAGCGGGTGAAAGAGATAAGAAAAAATATGGGCAACAATTTTTAATAAGGTGGGGTATGTATTTTCTTTTTCGGCTGGTTGCGTGGCTACATTCATACTTACTGTTTTGCTTGTGCAAAAATAGCGGTAAGAAATTTGCCTGCTTTCTTTTTTTGCCACGAATTACACAGATCTACACGAATTAATAGTATGTTTCCTGAAGTTCAGTCCATTCGTATTATTTAAACTTTCTGTTCTGCAATTTTGGAGTTTGCTTATTATACGCCTGCTTTAATCCCTCCTTTGGAGGGTGGGAAGGCTTTTATAACTCCTTTCTCAACCTTGCTACCGGTACATTAAGTTGCTCCCTGTATTTGGCTACCGTTCTCCGGGCGATATTGTAGCCTTTTTCCTGTAGCAGTTCGGTAAGCCTTTCATCGCTCAGCGGGTTCTTTTTACTTTCTGCTTCTATCAGGTCGCTCAGAATTTTTTTCACTTCCCGGGTACTCACTTCTTCACCGCTGTCTGTCTGTAAACTTTCGCTGAAGAAAAATTTAAGGCGGTACGTGCCAAACTCTGTCTGCACAAATTTGCTATTGGCCACGCGGCTGACGGTACTGATATCGAGGTTGGTTTTTTCAGCAATATCTTTTAATATCATTGGCCGCATTTCGGTATCATCGCCAGTTAGAAAAAAGTCGTATTGATAATTCATGATGGCATCCATGGTGCTGAGCAGGGTATGCTGCCGTTGCTTGATGGCATCGATAAACCATTTGGCGGAATCTATTTTTTGTTTGATGAACAACACCGCTTCTTTCTGGCGCTTGTCTTTTTTGGACCCCTTATCATAGTCTTTTAGCATATCCCTGTATCCTTCGCTGATACGAAGATCGGGTGCGTTGCGGCTATTAAGGGTAAGCTCTAATTTGCCGGTATTGTTAATGATAAAAAAATCAGGTATCACATATCCTTCGCCCTTGCTTGGTTCGCCCAGGTTGCCGCCAGGCTTGGGATTTAGTTTTATGATCTGGTTGATGATCTCCCTCAGTTGTTCATCGGTAATACTTAATCCACGTTGAATTTTTTCGTAGTGCTTTTTAGTAAACTCATCAAAATATTTTTCCAGCACTTTAATGGCCATCAGCACTTCGTCGCCTTCCCTTAATCTTCTTTCTAACTGAATGAGCAGGCATTCCTGCAGGTTCCTGGCACAAACGCCGGGCGGATCAAATTGCTGTATCTGCAACACCAGTTTGCCTATTTCTTCTTCTGTAGTTTGAATGTTTTGCCTGAAAGCAAGGTCATCCACGATGGCGCTGATGTCTCTCCGCAGGTAACCATCATCATCTAGGTTGCCAATGATCTGTTCTGCTACTTTTTGCTGGTGTTCGTTCAGGTTCAGCTGGCCCAGTTGCTCCAGCATCACTTCATTAAAGCCGGTTTCTACTTTATGGGGAATGGTCTTGTTGTCGTCTGCTTCAGGATAGTTATCATCCTTCATTTTATAATCGGCAATATCATCATCGCCATCCTGAACATAATCGCTGATATCAATATTGCCATATTCATCCTCACTGCCATCCAAGTCAAACTCATCTTTTTCCTCTTCAAATTCTTCTGTGGTGTCATTTTCAAATTCTTCCGCTTCTTCTTCATCGCTTGCTTCCAGCGCCGGGTTTTCTTCCAGTTCTTCTTTGATGCGTTCTTCCAGCAGGGCAGTAGGCACCTGCAGCAGTTTCATCAACTGTATTTGCTGCGGAGATAGTTTTTGTAGCTGCCGTTGGTATAATCCCTGACTTAAACTCATATTGATTTCCCCTTTCCAAAGGGTGATTATTAGTTATTATTAAGGTGGTTGCATTCAAAAGGCCCGTTGCCTGGCTTTTATTTTTATAACGAACAAACAAACTACATAGTCTGTAAAAGCGTAAATTTACACACAATGACGTTTTGAATGTGAATAAAAAACATAAAATTTTATTTTTTTGCATGATTTTTGTTGGCAGCCTTTCTTTTGCACAGATAAAGCCGCTTCAAAAGCAACCGCTATTATTGCTCCAGCAAGGCATAAAACCCACTCTGCTACAACGTTTTAGCTTTATCAATATAACCATTGACAGCAGCCGTCCCAAGCCATTTTTATCACCTGATTTTTATGCAAGGCAGCTTGGTTTTTTTTGTAATCAGGAAATAAAACTTGATAAAGTTACCAAGATTCCGTTCCGGTTCCGGTTGGGCAGCGTGGAGGAATGTGACAGGCTGGAGGGAAAGTGAAAGCCGAATTAAATACTGGCATAAATAAGTGAAATTAAAATAGGTTATTTACCAAAACCAAGAAGTATAAGTTCTTTCCTAATTGCATGTGTTACCGTTTCATTTCTTTTAATGCCTCTTACAAAATGAGAATATCTGTAAGCAGGAAGGTATTTATTTTTGCCCTTTTCGTTAAGTATGGTATCAAAATCAATATCTTTTTTTAATCCGTTATCCAACAAGATATTTACAATAAAAAGCTGTTCAAAAAACATTGACTGTTCCTTCTTAAAATACAAAGTATCATATTTTTCTTTTTGTTGTTGCTGAAGATACTTTAAAACAACAGCAGAATATTGCTGTACAATCTTCAGATAATCTTTTTGCAAACAACCAAATATCCCCATATTCATAGCACAAACCGGTAAATAGTTTATTTCTTCCGGAAGAATATTAAATCTTTTCGCTTCCTTAAAAACAGCGTTATAATAGCCAAAAGAAAACAAACTTAAAAGTTCTTCCTGCTGAAAAATAAATTTTTTATTCAGTAAATCTACAGGCAATCCATCAACAAGAATTGCATCACAATCCAGATGTATAAAAGGGGATTGCTGTTTAGAATAAGTTAGAATTTTTGAGTATGCCCAATTGTCTTTAAATAGCCAGCTCTCAAGATCATCAAGAATAGTAAAAATATTTGTAAACGGAAATTTTCTTCCATCTTGCTCAATAAGCAGCAATCCCCTACTGTTACAATAAAGTTCACAGCCATTGAAATGCTTACCAGATAGTGTGCTGCTTAACAACAAACTGTCTAATAAATCTTTGGATGTTTTATAACCACAAAAAAGTGCTTCATTGTTTGCATTACAGTCTATGAATAATGTGTAAATAAGTTTCACTTTTTCTGGAGTTTACCCAAAAAATTTAATCAGGGAATAAACTTAATATTATATCATCTGCCGGGTTGTCATCTTTGTCAGGGGATATGCCTGTATTTGCTTTTTTGAGCAATTCAAAAATACCATCT
>Ga0105048_10001968_pt1 | contig 33306 bp, 31 predicted proteins | sample MAT05_FD_78382 | JGI IMG/M metagenome (GOLD analysis project Ga0105048, IMG submission 78382) | Freshwater microbial communities from Lake Fryxell liftoff mats and glacier meltwater in Antarctica - MAT-05 | ecosystem: Environmental > Aquatic > Freshwater > Ice > Liftoff microbial mat | place... | reverse complement strand
GAACATCGCGAAAGGCGGCTGGCCCTGGTAGATGCGGCTCTTGCGTGCCGCCAAACGCGCGCTGTTGGCGACGAGGTGGGCCCACACCCGCGGTGCTCTTTCGCGGATGACGCTGGTCTCGTCACCGAGCCTCCGCTGCGTGACGATGACGCACTTTCGAGGCACGCGCCCGAGTACGAGATCGCCACCTTTGAGCAAGGGGTACACGAAATCGTCCATTGAAAGCGCGCGCGCTGAGGTCTCCAAGTCGAGCTCCATCGCGGCCGCGCAATCGTGTTTGACACCCGAGCGCCACACGAAGCGTGACGGGCCCTCGAGCGCACGCGTGGAGCGAAACGCCGCGAGATCGTTCACGATGCCGCCAGCGATCACGCTGAGCTTGTGCGTCGCTTTCGGTGCGCCAAGCGACGCGTATAGCGGCCAGACGTTCTTCGGTCGTGCGCTCGCTTCGATCTCGAGCAGCACCGCGTCGACTGCGGCGCCGAAGTATTTGCGAGCGTCGATCTTGCGCAGTGAGCCGCTGATCCGGCGGCCGCGTGTGTACGAGCTGGCGATGATCTTTCGCGCGACGGAGAGCTTGCACAACATCGCCAGGCGAAAGGCTTTGCCGGCGGCGGCGTCGAGCAAGCGCTCGATCATCCACTCGGAGATGTCGAAGTTGCTCTTGCCGGTGAGCGCATCCAAACCGGAGTGACCGGCGACGCTGACTCGCTTCGGTAGGTTCGAACCCGAGATGCGACCGACCGCGGCGCTGGTCACCCACGGCGGATTGCCCACGATCAAGATCGGTTCGGGCAGCGCGCCGATGACCTTTTGCCAGTCGGTTCGGAAGAAGTCGGCGATCTCGATCTTCGCGCGCTCTCCGAGGCGAGCCTTCGCGCGCGCCACGTAGTGCGGAGACAGATCGAAGCCGACCAGCGTCGCGCTCGGAAAGGCCAGCGCTGCCGCGGCGAGGAACGAGCCTTCTCCGCAAGTCGGCTCCAGCACCGAGCGAACCTCGGCTCGCGCGGCGAGGCAGAGGCAGCGCTCGGCCAACGTGTCTGGTGTCTGCCAGTCGCCGAGCTCGATACGGCGCGCGCCGTCGGGTGTCGTCCGCAGTGTCATTCGGAGTCTATGGCGAGAGCACGGCAGCTTTGAGACGGCCAGTCGCGCAGGCGTTGCCGCTGACGCACTCGACCCAATAGAGCGCCTCGTCGTCGATCACGAAGTCGAATTGGCCACTCGGGCGCCGCGATGATCTCAGCGTCTTTCGCCTCCCATGCTCCGTCGATTGGCAATCGGGCAATGGCGCGGCCGCCGCTCTCCGTGGCAGGTCCGAAGTAGACGAAGTCGCCGTGCACTTCGATTGGCGCGAAGACCAAGAGCGAGTCGTCGAAGCCGGCTGGGGTCACAATCAGCTCGCCCCCCGGCGCGAGTGGCTCGACCACGCCGCCGACCCGCGGGACGCGCTGCAGCAGGGACGCGTAGTCGCGCGCGTAGAAATAGACGTACGTCGCACGCGACTGAGCAGGCCGTCGGTCAGCATCACGTACAGATACGTGTCGTCGAGGACCATTCCTGTCACCTTCTCGAACTCGGGGTTCTGCTCGAGTACGGGCACTTCTTGCGGCTCACAATCTCGTGGGTCGCACCATGAAAGCTTCGATCCATCGCAGGACTCTTCGTCGCCCCGCTGCGTCCAGGCAAACAAGCCTGGGTCGACCACGGCAAACTCACGCCGGATGGCGTCGATCTGCAGCTCGGGTATCGAGCAGCCCGGCTTGGGCAGCCGCACCACCGCGCCTGGTGGTGCGTAGCGAGTGATGGCAAACGACTCGCGATCCGAGAAGAGATTGCCGGCGATGACGTTCTCCGCGACCGTGATCACACAACCGGCGCCGCCGTCTCCCGAGGGGTACTCGATGACGGCGCAAGGAGGACTGCCGCCTTGTGGCGCCCCCCCGGCTGGCGCCTCGCCGCCATTGCCGCCCTCGGCAGCGCCACCGCCTGCGGCCGACGAGTCGTATTCGAATGGCTCGAGCAGAATGCAACCTGCGCTCACGATGGAGCAGACGAGCGCAATGGCGCCAGATGAAGCTGACATGCTGATGGCTATTTGCGCGGCTTGGACCAGCGATGAAGCTTGCTGCCAGCGGTGTAGAAAACGTAGTCGTCTCGGCTTGCGTCGATGCCTTCTGGAGCGGCCGCTGGTGTGGGGCCGTCGAGCCGAGCTCCCCCATCGAGGGGGTAAAGCTTGATGGCGGTGCTCGTCGCGTCTTTCACGTAGAGAAACGCGCCATCCGTCGCGCGAGGGAAATCCGCCTTCCCTTCGTCGACACCGACCTCGCCCACGAATGGGCTCTCTGCGCCCGAGCCCGCCGCGAACTTCTTGACCACATACGGTATGGGGGCGCTCGTCGCGAACCAACCGACCTGCCCATACACATTGCCCACGGGGTCGACCGTGAAGCCAGCCGCTGCAAATGTCGGGCTCCAGCACGCGAAGTCGTTCAGAGGCGCCGCGATCAAGTCCGCGATCAGCGCCGTGTAGACGCAGCCATCCACATTTGCTCCCTCCGTCAGCCCCGCCCAATACAGGCGATCAGGCGGTAGAAAGCGCACCTCGCTCACGCCGTCGTTTGCAAACGGAGTCGCGTGGCTCTGCACCTCGACCGTCAGCGCCGAACCCAGCGGATCGCCCGAAATGGGTACACCCTCGCCGTCGAGTGCCAGGGAGAGCAACCTGCCGCCCGCGAAATCACCGAAGTAGAGCCTGTCTCCAGCCGGCGCCATCACGTAGCTTATCTGGCTGACCGAGTTGGCGAGATCAGCCTCCTTGCAGCCGCCTGCATTGCACGCTTGGATGACCGTCGTGCCCTGCGCAGCGTAGTAGACGTTCCTAGTACCTTTGGAGCCGAGGACCAAGGTTCCGACGGCGCTCCCGACCTGATGGACAAAACTAGGGACGGTGTCGCTGGCGAAGTCGATCGGCAAGGAACGGATTCTCGGCGGCTCACTCGGCGGCCCGGGGTGCGCGTACTGCGAAAAATAGACGACTTTGTCGACAACCAGCAACGCTCGCAAGTCGCCGCCACCGACGTCGATCACTTGTTCGCACCGGCCGTCGACGCATGGGTCGCCGTGGCAATCGAACCCGCACTCGCCGCAGTTGAGCGTGTTGTTGTCTAGATTGACGCCTCCGCACGGGAGGCCGCCGCCTCCGTCGCCGCCTACGCCGATGCTGCCCGCTTCACCGCCTTGTCCGCCGGCGCTGCTCATTGCACCAGTGCCCGCGCCACCGGTCGCCGAGCCCCCGGCGCCTGCTCCCTCGCCGCCGTACTCGAAGTAGCCGCCTAGCGTGCAGCCCGCGGTTGACAGCGCGGTTGACAGCGCACTCAGCGCGATCGCGAACCACATCCGTGAATTCAGCATCAAAGGGATATTCTCCGTGAGCGTAGGATAGCTTCAACGATGTCGATGCCGAAGCCCGGGAGTCTCACGATCGCCGCGTTGTCGGCGCTGCTATTCGGCGCCACCGCCCTCGCACAGGGAACGGAAGACCAGGCCAAGCGAGATTTCGAGGCCGGCGTCGCAGCCGAAAAGCGCGGCGAGCAGAAAGAAGCCTGCAGACTGTATCGAGCGGCGCTCGAGAAGTTGAGAGCGGCGGGTCCTCTAGGCGGCGTGGCGTACTGTGATGCTGCCGACGGACGATTCCTCGAAGCGACCACGAAGCTCGAGGAAGCCCTGGCCACGCTGCCCGCGGACCACCCGAAGCGCGCAGCTTACGAAGCCGACCTCGCGACGTGGAAGGCGAAGGCGAAGCTCGCGCGACTCAAGATCACGGTCAAAGCGGGAGCAACGGTCTCCGAGTTGAAGCTCGACGGTAAGCTCGTCACGCCTCGATCAGAGCCGTACGAGCTCGAGCCTGGCCAACACGTGGTTCGGGTCGACGGCCAGGATGAGAAGCTCGATCTCGAGGCCGGTGTGACTCGGCTGATCGAGATCGGCACGCCGCCAGGGCCTCTCGACACCAGCGAGAAAACTGGACCTGGGGACACAGGCCTGGCCGACGGAGCAGCTGGCTCGCCCTGGCTCCCGCTCGCAGTCGTCGCCTTCAGCGTCGGTGGAGCGGCCATTGTCGCGACGGCGGTGACTGGTGCGCTGGTGATTGACCAAGACAGCACGGCCGAGGCGCTCTGCACGCCGACGCGCAAAGCGGGCTGCGACCAAGCGATCGAAGACGGGAAAGCGCTGCTCGCGCCGAACCTCGCGATGTGGATCGTGAGCGGCGTGGCAGTGGCCGCGGGGGTGACGTTCTTGATCGTGGATGCGACCAGCCAAGCTCCGTCGAAGCCTCCCAGTTCGAGCGTTTCTCTCCGATTGATGCCCGCTGCGGTCGAGCTCTCCGGCAGTTTCTGACCTGCCTTTGGTGCGCGTGATAACGTCGCACAAGCAGCATGGCAGCGCAGCTCAAGCCCGGCGTGCTCCTTCGCGGCAAGTGGCGCCTCGATCATTTTCTGGGCCGCGGCGGTATGTCCAGCGTCTACGCCGCGACCCATCGCAACGGGATGCGCGGCGCCATCAAGGTCCTGCACCGAGAGTTCAACGACAACGACACGGTGAAGAAGCGCTTCATGCGCGAAGGTTACGTCGCCAACAAAGTGGAGCACCCCGGCTCGGTGCGGGTGCTCGACGACGACGAAACCGAAGACGGCCACGTCTTTTTGGTGATGGAGCTACTGGAGGGCACGACGCTGAAGAAGCGCTGGATCGACTGCGATCGGCGCATGGAAGTGCCCGTCGTGATGGAGATCATGGACCAGGTGCTTGATGTGCTCGAATCGGCCCACAAGAACAAGATCGTCCATCGCGACTTGAAGCCCGACAACGTGTTCATCCTGGAGAACGGCTCGGCAAAGGTGCTCGACTTTGGTATTGCCCGCGTGCTCGAGGCGACACTCGCGGGCAGCGCGGACGCCACCAGCTCTGCCGCAATGATGGGCACCCCGGCGTTCATGCCGCCGGAACAAGCGCTCGCACACTGGAGCAAGGTCGACGGCCGCTCCGACTTGTTCGCCTTGGCCGCGACGGCCTACACGGTGCTCAGCGGTCGCCTGATTCATAGCGGGTCGACGATGCCGGAGCTATTGGTTGCCGCTGCCACGCAACAGGTCGACCCAATCCGCACGCTGATGCCGGACCTCGATGAAGGTATCGCCGCCGTGATCGATCGGGGGCTTCGCTTCGAGATCGCAGAGCGCTGGCCCGACGCACGCTCGATGCGGCTGGCGCTGTTGCAAGCGAAGACCAAGGTCGCGGGTAACCGCACTGTCCGCTTGCAGATCCCAATGGAGGGGCCGGCTACGATACCGACAAGCTCGCCCGCCCCCACGTCCTCGAGCCGACCTGCGCCCATCACGGACGCGATGGAAACGGTGCTTCCCAGCACGGAGCCGATCGACTCCGGGAGCGAGCAGACGGTGATGGCGCCCAGCTCGCCCAAGGCGGTGACCCAGCTGTTGCCTGCGATCGCGGCGCCGCCACCCGCAGCTCTGCGTGTGGTGTCCAAGACGACGCCACACCCGCGTGTGGTTCACCCGGGCGCGAACCCGCGCACGATGCAGAGCGAAGTCGCCACTGATCGCCCCAACCCGCCGACCGCAGTGTGGGACGCGACGCCGGTGCGGCTACAAGCGCCGATGCGACCCGAACACGTGGCGCAGCTGGCGAAAGTCACGGTCGGCGATGCCGCTCCGCGGAACAACAAGGCGCTGGCGACATGGGTGGTGGGCGGGGTCTCCGCGGTGGCGGTGCTCGGCACGGCGCTGTTGCTGCAGTCGACGTCTCCCAAAAGCGGCAGCGAGTCGAGCGCATCGTCGGCTCCTGGTGTGACGGTGGCTCTTCCATCGGCCAGTGCGACGACTGAAGCGCCCCTGGTGGTTCCGATCGCGAATCCTCCTGCCAGCGCATCACCCTCCTCTTCTGCCAGCGCGCCCTTGAGCACTGTCGTCAGCGTGAGCGCGCGCCCGCCGACCGACAAGGCTCCGCCCAGCCGCCCCGTCGGAGCTGGCCCATGCCTGGAGTACGATGCGTTCACGGGCAAGAAATGCATTCGCCGACAGTGGTGACGCTTCGTTGATCAGCGGCACCGCTCGACTACGCGGGCGAGGGCGAGGACGCGAAGTGCCAGCGGGCCGACGTCGATTCCGTCGTTTGCTGCGCACAGCTCGACGATCGCTCGCACTTGGAATGTGCGCATCAGCGGCAGCTCCGCGGCAGCGGCTTCGCTGAGATAAATCGGAAAGGCTTCGGTGCCCGGATCGAGGGTGAACAGCGCGCGGATTGGAAAACCCGCGAACAGCTTGCGGCGCGCGAAGGCACGCGACTCGATAAGGGCACGCTCCACCATGTGTTCGATGGCCTCTTTCGTGTGCCCGAGCGCCGCCGCGGCGCGCGTGGCATGTTGCCGTTGTTGCGGGTCGTGCGTGAGTGCGAGCGCGCCGCCGACGAGCACCAATGCGGGTGAAGACGTCCCTCTCTGCGCGTATGCATCGAGCAACGCTTCGTGGTTGGCGACCTCGCCGCATGCCAGCGCGCTTGCGATCTGGCTAGGCTCGCTATCACCGTCGGTCGTATCCGAGAGCATGCCAGCGCTACGCATGGCAGCCACGCTGGAGGCGTCGTACCAAGGCAGATCGAGGCGCGCGACCCGCAGAATGCGCACGTCTCGGGGTCGAGTCTCTTCGTCGAGTGGCCCCTCTGCGAGCTCGCGCGCCTGGTCCCATAGCTGGCTCAGGCGTCGCTCCAAGGATTCAGCTGTCTGCGGGCGCTTTCCGGGGTCAATCTGGAGCAGCTCGTCGATCAGCGTGCGAACACCGCGGGACGAAGCCAGGGGCAGCTTCGCGAGTGGCGGATCAGCGCTCATCGCAAATGCGGCTGCGGTCTCCGCGAGCGAGCGGCCGAAAGGTGGCGCCCCGGTGAGGCACTCGAAGAGCACACATCCGAGCGCGAAGAAGTCCGCCGTCGCGTCGATGCGTCGCTGCCCCCTCGCTTGCTCCGGAGACAGGTAGCCGATGCTGCCCAGCAACGCGCCGCCCTCAGTCAGGCTCGCACCGCTCGGGGTCAGCCCGCTCTTGTCGGCACCCAAGAGCCCCAGATCGAGCAGCTTGGCGCTACCGGTGCTGGTGACGAAGATGTTGCTGGGCTTCACGTCGCGGTGCACGAAGCCGCGCCGGTGCAACGCGCCCAGCGCGGACACGATGTCGCGTGTGATCTGCAGAGCGGACGCGGTGCTCAGCGTTCCGTTACGGAGCCGCTCCGCCAGGGTCTCGCCAGTGAGAAGCTCGGTCGCCAACCACAGCACACCTTCCACGCTGCGGCCGTGGCCGATGTGGCTCACGAGGCACGGGTGCTCGATTTCGGCGAGCGCGGTTACTTCGCGTTCGAAGCGGTGGTCGAGCCACGGGTCGCCGACATGCTGCACTTTGAGCGCGACGTTGCGGCCGAGCTCCATATCTCTCGCCTGGTACACCTCACCCATGCCGCCGCGACCCAACGTTCCGACGATCTCGAAGCGATCTGCGACTCGCACGAGCGGACCATCGACTCCCAGCGTGGCCTCGTCCGAAAGCTCAGCAAGCGCCTGGCCAAGAACCCCCGGCTCCACGAGCACGTCGTCGAGATGGCCGAGCACCCCGTCGCTGAGTCGCTGCATGGGGTCGATCATCGCTCCATCTCGAAGGCTCACACCAACAGCGAGCCCTTTGGGCGCGGCCCATCTCGCCAAGCCGGCGTCCTGAGTCGGTCGTCCTGGAGGTGCGCGAGACAGGTCTCGACGGCGAGCTTCGCTCCTCGTAGGACTTGCGCGTATCCCGTCGCGAGCGCTTGCTTCTGCGACGCGTCGAGCGAGCTCAGCGTGGAGGCGGAAGACCCGGTGGCCTGCACCATCGGATTGGGGACGTGAATGAAGCCCGACATGCGCATGCGGTGGGGGCCGTACTTGGCGAGCCACGCGCCTTCGTAGGCAATGCGCTCGCACAAATAGTTGCCGAGGCCAGGGCTCGATACGGCATCGAGCCCTTCTTTCTTGAGCGCGTTCATGATTGCTTTGGCGGGGAAGGCGAGCGCCAGCGTTTGCGGAAAGGTCTCGTGTTCGCGGGCGCGAGCTGCGACCTGCCCGCGAACGTCTCTCGCATCGAGTCGGTTGCGATCGTCCGCCTCCGGCTCGACGTCGAATTGGTTCATTCCCGATGGGATGACGCCGAAACTGAGCAATAGATCGGGCTTTACGTCGTTCACCGCCTGCGCGAGCGCGCGCGCCGCGCCTGTCACGCTCGCACCGCTGTTGATGGTCACGGCGTCGGACCCGTCGGCCCACGCGACGTCCAGCACACGGCCGACGATCTTCGCGGAGACCGGGCTGCCGGCCCCGGTGATTGTCTGGCCATCGAGCTCTCGTGCCACGAGGCCGGTCGGGTTGTAGGTGACCCCCTCCCACAGGCCGAAGCCGGTTACGAGCATCGTGTGCATCAGGAACCTCCCGGTCGGGCCAACGTCACGTGCGTTCCTTCTTGCTCGCAAACGCGCGCCATCTCGCGGAAGCGCGCGTCGAGAGAGCCGAGATCGCCCGGTAGCCGTTGGTAAAATGTCTTGGAGACCTCGTCCGACGTCGTCCCCGGTGCGGTCAGCAACCGAATCGTGATCGTTATCTTGGTCACGCCCCCAATCCGCGGATCGGTCTCTTCTGCGTAGGTGCGCCCGAAGATCGCCATGGCGAGCTTGTCGGTGCCTTTGAGGCGGGGAAAGTCCTTCTTGTACTCGTCGCTTCGGAAGGGCGGGTTGTCGCGATCGTATCGCGTCTTCAGAAACACGGCGTGCAGCACGCTGCCATCGTCGACCGTCGTGAGTTGATTCGACTCGTAGCTCGGGCCGGGCGGGCCGCCGCGGTCCCAGATGACGATCTCTGCAGGCGCTCCGCCCGCCAGCGCGCGCCCGACTCGTTGTAATGAACCGTCGACGTTACTCACTTGCTCCTTCATGGCAGCCCCACGTTCTTGAGAACATTTTCGTAATGCTCCGGGTAAGGGTGCGGTTGGGTGCCGTCTGCGTCAGGCCAAGTCTGAGCCATGATGTTGCTCTTGGTGTTTTTGGTCTTCGTAGGATCAGGCACCGAGCCGGTGGGCGTGTCCGTGTACTGGTCGTCGATGCCGAGGGTGTGGCCATACTCGTGTGCCGCCACGCGTTCGGTGCCGGTGATGGCCTTCGGGTCTTGGTTTCCTGCGCCGCCACCGAGCGTCTGATTGGAACGAGCCGTGCTGGCATCGATGTTGATGCGGTCGTAGCCCGGGGTTGGCGTGCCGGTAGGTTTCACGTTGGTGTTGACCTGCACAGTCACCTTGACGGGCTTGCCATCGATGGTGGTGGCGCCACTCCACACGTCTTCGATCTGTTTCTTGGAATTATCGGCAATCGCCTGCGTCGCATCAGGGCCGTGGTATTCGAGGTAAGAGACGATGAACATGCGACCGGCGACAGGATCGTAGGCGACGAACGTGTTGGTCGGGTCGCCATTGCTCATCTGCTTTCCGGTGACCTTGGGTCCCCCGACCTTGACGCTGTCGAGGCCGATGGTAATCACGCCTTTGTGGAACGTGCCGTCCGATTTGCGGGATGCGGGCAAGCCGCCGATCAACACGGTGCTCGCTCCCTCTTGAATGGTGTCGGGCTCGGCGGGGCACTTGGAGCGGTCTGCAAAACGAGCCGAAGGCTGAGTCCCAGCCTTAACGGATGGGCAGCACGGTAGTTTGATCTCTCCGTCACGGTGTTCGCAGAGGGTCTTGTCACTGGCGCGGGCAGCGGGATGCATGGTCGCCTCAGCAGTTCAGTTGGATGGTGCCGCCGTGGACGTCGACGAGCGTCTTGCCATTGATCTCCACGGTCGGCGACGTGATGGAGATCTTGGCAGCGGTGATAACGATGGAGGAACCGTCGCCGACGCTGAGCGTGACCGAGTCGTGGGTCGCTTCGACTTTGGAGCTCCCGATCTCCACGTCGAGCTTGTTGTGATTCCAATCCAGACCTGACCGCGGGGCTTTACCTCCGCCGTTGGGGCTCGGTCCCGGCGGGGGCAATGCGTCGAATTTCCAGTTGCCCCCCACGCTCGAGGTGCGATCGTTGTCCACGATCTCCGTCATGTCGTGCCTGACGTGGACGAGCTCGTCGCGCTTGACGAGCATTCGAAGATCTCGCTCGGCCTGAAACCCGAGCACCTGTTTGCCGGCCGCGTCCTCGGCCATGATCTCGTTGTAGCCCTCGCCGCCTACGGTCTGCGTCCGGCAGATGACGGTGACGGTCTTGTTGTCGGGCAGCTTGTAGGGCACCGGTTGCAGTTGGGTGTAGACGCGCCCGACGACGATGGGTTTGTCGACGTCGCCGCCGAGAAAGTCGACCAGCACCTCGTGACCCACGCGGGGTAAGTGCACCGAGCCGTAACCCGGTCCGGCCACGGTCTGGCTGACTGGCAGCCAGCACGACGAGCCGTCGTCCAGCGTCCCCACACGGTCCCAGTGGAATTGCACGCGCACACGCCCGAACTCGTCGGTATGAATTTCGGTCCCGATGGGACCGACCACAGTCGCGCTCTCGAGGCCACCTGTACGCGGAATGGACGTGTGGAGTGGGGGCCGGTAGGGGTCGGCTGCGAGCACGGCTTCACAGTCCATCCGCCATTCGCCGATATCGCTGCCGCGCAAGATGCTGCGCAAGACCAGAACCGGCCCCACGAGCTCGGGACGATCGTGGTTCACGATCGGCACGACAACGCCCGGATGCAGGTCGAGCACATTCGATTCGAAGGCGATTCGCCAGCGGCCCGACTGCTTGGCTTCGAGCCGCAACTGCGTCACGAAATGGCCGAACCGCTCGTCTGTGCGTGCAACGCTTTTGTCGTCCGCCGTAGGCGTGTCGGAGCTGGCCGCGTCGAGCACGCGGAGCGAGTTGCCGGGTACGAAGTGAAAGCGTTCGAGACTCTGCTCGAGCACCGAGACCGACTCCGCCTTGGCGCTGATGCGCTGCGCCTGGTTGGGGCGACGATAGTCGAGATCTTGCATCACGTAGCGCCCTGGCTTCGCCAAGCGAGTCACGGTGAGGTTGCGTACCCAGGAGAGCTTTCCGTGCGATGGAGCCGCATCGATGAAGGTCAGCGGCTGGCGCGCTTCTGCTCGCTGGGGTTCGTCCGAGAAGAGAACCACTTGCTCACCCTCTACTTCGAGGAGGCTGTACGAGATCCCGACCGACTCCAGGTTGCGCTGAACGAACGCGAGGTCGCTCTCGCCATACTGGACGCGATATTTGAGCGGCTTGTAGCGCGATGGGTCGATCGCAAGCTTGTAAGCGATCTTCCACTCGTCGAGGATCTGACAGACGATCTCGATCTCGGACGCCTGCTGAAAGACGCGATAGGTTCGGTTCTGCGAGAGCGCCCAGAGCCTGCAGGCGATCACCACGCGGAATAGTCGATGGCCGGCTGCGTCGCCCCCGACGTCCTCAACGGCGACGACGTACCCGGCGAAGCTTTGCGGAGGCAGCGCCGGCACTGCGCTGCGTCCCCCGGCCCACGCGTCAAAACGCGCAAGTTGCCCGATCGTTGCCTCGAGATCGAAGTCGACTCCAGCTCGAATGAGAAGCACGACTTCGAAGGGCTTGCTGAGACCCTGAGCGACTTGAAACTCCGCCACGGAGAACGTGGCTTCGGACTCCAGGAGACGAAATTCCAGGTTGGTTCGCTTCGGTATCTTCATTTCTTGTACCTACGCCGCTGCGCCGACGTCCTTTGAGCACCCCGAAAGTCAATGGAGTACCATGGCCGGGTGACTTTCCCCGAGACGCGCTACTCGGTGGTCCAAGCGCTTCGAAGCGGTGACCAAGATCAGCGCGATCGTGCGCTGTCGCTGCTAGCCAGCATGTATCGGGCCCCCATCGAGGCCTACCTGCGTCATCGGCTGCGTGGCGACTTGCAGCGGGCTGAGGAGCTCACGCAGGCGTTCTTCGTCGCGGTGATCGAGCGCGACATTTTTGGCGCCTACCTGTCGGAGAAGGCGAAATTTCGTACTTTCGTCCGCGTCTGTCTCGACCGGTTCGTCGCTACCAGCCATCGTGATGGTGCCCGAATCAAGCGAGGAGGGGGCGTGTCGGCCGTGAGCCTCGACCAACAGGTCGAATCGCACGAGCTCGATTTTCCCACGGAAAGCGAATCGGCTGAGGCGGTGTTCGACAGAGAGTTCAAGAGAGCCTTGCTAGCGAGCAGCATCGAGAAGCTGCGACAGCGCTTGGCCGAAAGCGAACGCGCGCACCATTTTCAGGTCTTCTCGCGCTTCGATTTGCACGATGGACCTGGCGAGCGGCCCAGCTACGCAAGCCTGGCGGAGGAGATCGGCGGAAGCGTCACGCAAGTCACGAACCACCTCCACGCTGCTCGAAAAGAGCTGCGCCGCATCGTTGCCGAATCTTTGCGAGAGCTCAGCAGCGGTGAGGAGGAGTTTCTCGAAGAGGCGAAGTTGCTCGGGGTGGACCCAGAGCCACCGTGAGCGCGCGGGTCAGCGACCGCGCGGGCCGAGATCGACTACGCGGCCGAGCGCGACCACACGAAGGGCGAGTGGATGCGATTCGACTGCATCTTGAGTGGGGCGCACCTCCGCGATCAGTCGGACCGGAACGCTGCGCATGAGCGGTAGCGATTCGGCCCCCGCGTCAGGCACATAGACCGGCACTCCTCCAGATGCGTGCGCGGGAAGGGCCGACCGATTCGACGGCTGGAGCAGACCACGCACGAAGCTGCCTCCGAAGACTTTGCGCCGGCTGAACGCGCGCTCTTCGATCAGGGAGCGCTCGATCAAGCTCTCCATGGCTGGGTACGAGTTGCGCGAGGCCGCTCTCATGGCTTCGTCGAGGCGCTCTTTGTGGCTGGCAGCGATGGCCGGCGCGAGACCGCCCGTGGCGCGCAGCGCCTCCTGAGCTGCGTCATATGCCTCCTTCAAGCGCGTGTCGGCTAGAAAGGGCGTGACCACCGCGAGGGTCGCACGTACCGCGTCGATCGGCTCGAACGAGAGCGTGAGCTCACCCCGCACGAGACAGAGCAATCGGTCTGCTCCCCGGTCGAGCGTCTCTTCGTACAGCCTGGCGAGCTCGTCGATCGACGTCGGCTGCCGCTCGAGAAGAATCGCACGAATCTCGGCGCCGTCGTTCGAGCTGTTTGCGACCCCCGCTGTCGGCGCGAGCCATTCGTCCCCCAGGTCGTTTGCTGCGTCCTGTTTCATGGAAGGGGCGCGCAAGATGGCGTCTTCGGCGCACGCGTCGTGCCATAGGTAATCGACTCGCTCGCGACCCAGCTGAGGCGTAACGGCGAGTCCTCCGTCTCGGAGCTGCTGCTCGGGCGGAGCCGTGGCTGCATTGGAGAAGGCGTATGCGCTCGCGGTGGCGCCGTTGGCGAGGGCTTGATCTGTAATTCGTGGCGGCGGTGCGGGCTGGGCCGCGCCGCTAACGCCAGCGTAGCGCGCCAACATCTCAGGCATCGCGCTCGGCATCCCGACGGAGGCGTAGACCGGCGGTGTGGTGGACGCGTGCCATTGCGGAGGCTCCGGTGCGGTGGGCGGTGCGGGAGCTTGTTGCGAAGAGATTTCTGCGAACGGCAGCGCAGGTCTGCGCAGCTTGGCTTCGTCGCCCTCAATCGCGAGGGTCGCAGACATCAGCTGATCGAGTGGGTCTTCGGCCATGGTCGCGCTCTCGAGTTCTGGGGCGATGCTACTGCGAATCGTCCCCTTTCAACAGAGCACGGCGCTGCTGTCCCACGTACTAATCGCAGGAAGAGTCGCCCAAAACGCAAAGCCCCACGTCGCCAAGCACGCTCCCGCCTTGGCAGATGGCACCTTCGCCGGGGCAGTCGTTCATGTTGGTGTCGCACAATTTTTGGCACGTGCCCGAGCTGAAGCTGCATACGAAACCCGCCGCACAGGGGCAGGCTTGGCACAGGCTGCCAGCGCCGAGCGGCACGCAGCTGGTCGAGCCGTCAGTCCGGACGATCGAGCAGGTTTGTCCCTCGTCACAGCTGTCGCCAAGCAGCTGACAGTCGATGATCGGCGTGCACACCGGCACCTCGATCGCCGTGCTGGGGTCGTCTAGACGCGCAGACGAATCGAACAGCGGCAGGGGCGCACAGAACGTGTCGGGCGGGCACTCTTCGAGGTCGCCGCAACAGTACGGCCGGCAAAGACCAACAGCCGGGGCGGGTGAGCCACCGCCTTCGTTGCCTGCGCTGCTCAGCACGCAGCCGAGGCCGCCGCTACAGTCGGCGCTGGAGTTGCACACGGCGCCGACGTTCGCGTCTCCGCTGACGGCGCAAGTAGCCGACGGATTGCCGTTGTCGTCGATCACCTGACAGCCGTAAGGCTCCCGGCCGCCAGTCCCGGAGGAGCCGCCGAGCCCGCCAGGGCCTTCACCACCCTGTCCGCCATCGCCATCGCCGCCGCCGGGACCGCCCCCGCCTAGACCGGCTGCGCCGCCGTCGCTTGGACTCGGCGAGCAAGTTGGTTCGAGGTAGCTGGGCGTGCAGCTCTCTGGGCCGATGCCACACAGGTGGCTGTAGTCGAACGCACCAGGCTTACCCCCGCCTTCGGGGGGATCGAGGACGCCGCCCGTTCCGATCGTGCCGCCGAAGCCGAAGCCGCCTTCGTTGAAGCCTCCGCCCGCGCTCAAGCCGATGTCGGAGCAGCCGAGGATCATCAGGATCACGGCGAGCGTGGCGAGCGGAGCCGGTCTCAAAAAGGAAGAGCGAGACATCTTAAGACCTCGAAGCAAGAACTGAGGCTGAGTGAAACCATAGCATCGGATCAGCTGTCTTCCTCTCATATCCACGCTCCGTGCCGCGCCCGGAAAGGCTGCACGCGCGGGCACCTTCGCCACGAGCTCCCACGAAAACACGGCGTTCTTCAGGCGGTAGCCATGGCGCCAGCCTGTTGAACCAGCGGCGCCTTCCCCGCGCTTCTGGCACTGCCGCGACATGGATGTCGGGCTGCCTAAGCTTGGCGCTTTCTGCGCGCCTCGTGTGGTAGAGTCCGCCGCTTAGAAGAGGGACAGATGCGCTTCTCGAGCTTGACCAGTGTATCGGGCGTGGGGTTCTTGGCCGTCGGCCTGTTCGCCCTGACCGGGTGTCCCGATCCAGAGGGGCAGTTCAAGGAATTCGAGGATCGCCAAGCCGCGATTGGGGAGGGCGGTGGGGGTGTCGGCGGTGGCGCCGATTGCACGCCCACGGTCGAAGGCGAGGCTGACGGGGAGTACCTGTTCGCCCTATCCGCATCACTCGACCCGCCCAAGGCATTCGCCCTCGCAGGCACGGTCACGACGCATGCCGGCGACCCGCTGATGGTCGACATGTCGCTGCAGCCCTTGGCCAAAGAAGACCGGATGACTCCGGTGGGTGATCCCATCGTGCTCACCGACCTGCCGGTCAACGCCGACGGCTCGTTCGAGTGGGATTTGGGCGCGATCGTGCTGGTGAATGCGGCCAACCCGATCTCCGCGTTCGACGTCGAAGCCAATGTTCAGCTTCATGGCGGCTTGTGCGGCGGTGAATCGCTCGGCTTCATCTGCGGCGACGTGACCGGCGTGGTGACGGCGCCGCTCAACATGTTCGACCTCGTGGGGTCCACCTTCACGATGCAACGCTACGACTCCGAGATCCCGGCGCCTGTCATCAACTGCGTCAAAGAACCGGCCGTTTACCCCGCCGCTGAGTAACGAGGACGCCCCGATCATGCGAACAATCCACTGGCTCTCGCTGGGCGCAACGATGGCAGCTCTCTCCGCCAGCAGCACCGCAAGCGCTTCCGGTTTTTCGACCGCCCGCTTCGGCGGCGAGCACGGTCACCCCACCACCGACAATCCGACGGCGCTCTACTACAACCCCGCTGGCATCGCGGAAGACAACCCGGACTACGAAAAGAAGCTCTGGCGGGTCAGGTTCATGGCCGACGCCAACATCGCGTTGCGCTGGGCGAGCTTCTCCCACAAGCCGTCCGAGCTCGACGAAGCCGATCCGGCGGATGCCAAAGAGGCGAACTCGGGCGAAGCCAATCTGTTCAACGTCGTTGTCGCACCGATGGCGGGGGCCACGTTTCAGATCGAAAACTTCGCCGTCGGCGTTGGCTTCTTCGTGCCTTTCGGCGGCGCTTCTTCATGGGGAAAGAACGACAAGTTCGAAGGTGACCCCAACTACGCGGGGCCGGTCGACGGCGTTCAGCGCTGGCACGCGATCGATGGCACGCTGCGGTCCATCTACGTCACGGTCGGCGCCGCGTACGACATCCTCGATCGCGTCAGCATCGGCGCCTCGCTCAACATCATCAGGTCGGAGGTGAAGACCCTCCGCGCCCGCAATGCTTCCGGCAACAACGCCGTCCCGACAGAAGGGCGCAGCTTGATCGACGTTGCCGGCTGGAATGGCTCGTTCGCGCTGGGGGTTACCGGCGAGGTGGCGAAGGAGAAGGTCTGGATCGGTTTCTCCTACCAAGCCCAGCCTGGTCTCGGCGAGATGACCCTCGAAGGCACCCTCAAGAACAAATACGGCCAAGCGCCTTCTGTCACGGACGAGGTGAAGCTGTTGCAAACCTTGCCCGATATTTATCGGCTCGGCGTCCGCGCGCGGCCGGTCAAAGACGTTGAAATCCGCTTCTTCGGTGATCTCACCAACTGGAGCACGTTCGATCGGCAGTGCGTTATCCCGATCGATGGCGAAGATTGCCCGATCAACGACGACGGCTCGTCGCCCGCCACGGCGAACGTCCCCTACCTGAACCTCGCCCGCAACTGGGGCCCGGCGTTCGGCCTGCGTGGCGGTGGCTCCTATTGGGTCTTGCCCGCGCTCGAGCTGTTCCTCGGCGCAGGCTACGACTCCAACGCCGTCCCCGACTCGACACTCGAGCCCGCGCTCACCGACTTCCAAAAAGCGTCGATCGCCGGCGGCTTGCGCTTCAGCATCGCCAAGACCTTCGGCATGGCTTTTTCGTACACACACCTGTTCTACGTGCCGCGTGACACGACGGGGCTCAGCCAGCTCGCCACCAACGCAGCGCCCTCGAAGTCGCCCGATTCGGGTGGTAACTACACCCAAACGATCGGCGTCATCAACACGAACGCAGAGGTCTCTTTCTAGCCGTGCTTCGCGAGACTCAACCCGAACAAGACACACGCCAATAAAGCCCATGTCTCGTTACAGAACCATCGGCAGCGTATGGCTCTTGTCGCTGGCGCTCAGCTCCTGCGGCGACCCGAAGACCAATGCGCAGCCCGAGCCCAGTGCGAGTACTTCGGCGTCGGGCCCGCTCAAAGCGACTCCGTTCGGCAGCAGCGCCGTCGCCGCGCTCGCCATCCCGGACCTGACTGATCGAGAACGAGGCGAGCTCCTGAGCGATCTCGACTCCACGCTCGCGCCCTGCCCGGACTCACCAGTGCCGCTATCGCAATGTATCGCCGAAAAGCGAAATTGCGCTGCGTGCAAGCCGGCAGCCTTGATGCTTGGCCGCTTGATCCACGCGGGCGCGCCCCGCACCGATCGTCAAGTCATGTACACCGCGCGCTTCAGCCCCAAGGGCATCGCGAAGTTGGACATCGGTGACTCGCCCACCAAAGGGCCGGCAGATGCGCCCGTCACCATCGTCGAGTGGGCCGACTACGAGTGTCCGCACTGTGCCCTCATCGGCATCTTGCTCGAGCTGATGGTCGAGCGCTTTCCGAACCAGATTCGTGTCGTCTACAAGTTTTACGCGTTGCCGAGTCATACCCACGCGCTCGATGCCGCGTTCGCCGCCAGGGCAGCGCAGAAGCAAGGCAAGTTCTGGGAGATGAGCGGGCTGATGTTCCAGAACCAAGAGAAGCTCGAAAAAGCCGACCTGCTCCGCTACGCGCAGAAGGTCGGACTCGACCGCGAGAAATTCGTCGCCGATTTCGACGACGCCAAGACCAAAGAGTTCGTGCTTGCCGACATGAAGGTGGCCGACGATCTCGGGCTCGACGGCACGCCGATGCTGTACGTCAACGGACGCAAGCTGCCGCTCGAGAAATTGAACCCGCTCTTGCTCGAGTTCGAGGCTTGGCTCAAGCTCGACATCGAGCTGGCCGGCAAGGTGCCTGCCGAGGCGACACCGAAGTACCACGACATGCTGAAAGAGCTGACGCCGCCCGAGCCGGCGCCTGCCGCCAGTGGCAGCGCCAGCGCTGGGCCGTCCGCGTCGTCAAAAGCTCCGTCCGCATCCGCCGATCCGGGCAGCAGCGCGCAACCCAAGAAGTAAGGCTGGCAGGTTGAAGGTCGTCGACCCTTGCGGCTGCTTCCCTACGGGTCGGCATTATCCGGGCATCGCTCATCTCATTCGCATCCGCGCCGTGGGCGTGGCGAGCGAGATCGACGCCGAAACGCCGTGGGTCGATGCACCTATCGCGTTCATCGACACCGAGACCACCGGCCGCGACCCCAATCTGGATCGCGTCGTCGAGGTGGGTATCGTGCTCGGTGTGTCCGGGGCGGTCCGCACGCGCAAGAGCTGGCTCGTGAATCCCGGCATCCCAATCCCCGAAGAGAGCGCGAGCGTGCATGGCATTCGAGACGCGGACGTCGCTGGCAAACCAGCGCTGGCCGCCGTCATGCCGGAGATCCTCGCGGCGCTCGAGGGGGCCGTGCCCGCAGCGTACAACGCCGAGTTCGATCGAGCATTCTTGCGGGTGGAGCTCGGTCGGACGAATCTCGGGGGCGCGGGTGTCAAGCTGCCTCCGGCGTTCCGGCGCGAGGTCGAGTGGCTCGACCCTCTCGTGTTCGCACGCGAAATCTACAAAGACGAACAGAGCCGCGCGCTCGGAGAAATGGCAGCACGTTTGGGCATCACGCTCGAACGCGCGCACCGCGCGACCGACGACGCCGAGGCCGCGCTGATGGTGCTCTACGCGCTGGCGAAAGATCCTCGCTTGCCCAAGGGGTACGCTGCGTTGCTTCAGGAACAACGCCGGCTCGGACGCTTGTTCGAAGAGGCTCGTCGCTTCTGGCGAAAGAACTGAGTCGTGGCGGACGAGAAGCCGAGGCGAAGGCTCCCCGTCATCAACGCGCCGCCGCCAGAAGAGACGCCTCCCGAAGACCGAGCACCCTACGAATGGGTCATCGCGACCGCGATCACCACGATGCTCGCGTGGCTCTTGCTGAGCGGCACTGCCAACGCCGTCGTTCAACGGACGCTGCCGTCCAACAATACCGTGATCCTGATCGTCAACGTCGTCACGTTGTTTCTTGCCGCAGCGTCGGGCGGCGCGCTCGCGGGTCGTTTTGGTGTACGCGCGAAGCGGAGGCACGCTGTGCTGGGTGCGATGCTGACAGCGTCGTTCGGCTGGGCGCTCGGTGCCCTGCAGGGCGACCCGGCACTCTTGCCCGTTTGGGCAGCCGTGCTGGTGGCGCTGCTCGCGATCGCTGCAGCCGGCGCCAGCGCCGGGCATCGAGTTACTCGACGCGCTTGAGCTGGGCCTTCGCGAGCTCGAGATCGGCGAAGGGGACACCTGTATCGGCATCGCTGGCATCGCTCGCGAGGTCGGCCAGGGGCCTCAACATGAACGATCGCTGAAGGAGTCTCGGGTGAGGCACCACCAAATCTTGCTCGTTTACCGTCTCGCCTTCGATCCACAAGATATCGAGATCGATCGTACGCGGGCCGTTCTTTGCGCCACGCACGCGGCCGAGCGAGGTCTCGATCGTCAGCAGCCTGCGCATCAGCTCTCGCGCCTCGAGTGAGGTGAGAAGCAACACCGCGCCGTTGATGTAGTCGCCTTGCGCAACGTCACCCTCTGGCAGCGTCTCGTACAGGGGCGAGCGCTCGGTGACGTGGATGTCATCGTCCCCAGAGAGGCGTGCGACCGCCTCTTGGATGTTGCTCACTCGATCGCCGACGTTCGAGCCGAGGCCGACAACGACCCGTCGAATGTGATCCACGTTGCCGTTTTTCTACTACAGACCGATGGGCGCCGGTTGGGGCATTTCAACCGAGCTCGCCTGTTACTTCGCCCGCGCGACGCCCACCTTCCATTCGGCGGCCCTCGGGTCGCGGAGGAAATACGCGGCGGTCATCGGCTCCACGGCGCTCCACGCGGGACCGCCGGCAAGCTTCACCTTCGGACTCTTCCAGAAACAGGCGACGCAAGTCCTCGAAAGTTCGCGGCATGCGTGTAGCGATCTTGGACGCATGTTCCCTGCAAAAGAGCACCGTTCGACCATCGATGACCACGCGGCTCAGCTGCGCACTCGGAAACACGACGTTGCATGCCACGCACGGACCTTCGGTCAGCCTCTTCGCCATGCACACAAAAAACAAATGGCGGCGCTGCGGGCCAACTAAACGGGGCCCGCCTCAACTCGTGTCAGCCTTTGCGTTTGTTCTCGACCCAGGCGATCACTTTTTCGGATGGCTTGCTGCTCGTGTGGCGACCGAGCTCCTGTATGCCCGTGGGGCTGGTCACATTGACCTCCGTCAGGCGCTCACCGATCACGTCGAGACCCACGAAGATGAGCCCGTCCGCCCGCAGCCGCGGCGCGATTTTCTTGATCATTTCATGTTCGCGGGCGCTGATGTCGCAAGGCACCACGCTGCCGCCGACGTGGATATTCGAGCGCAAGTCGTCGGCGCGGGGAACGCGATTGATGGCGCCGAGCGGCTCGCCGTCGAGCAGCAAGATGCGCTTGTCGCCAGCCGTCACGGCAGGCAGAAACTCTTGCACCATCACGAGGCGTTTGCCCTCGTGGCTGATCACATCGACGATCGCGCGCGCGTTCTTGTCGCCGGCGTTGAGCATCAACACGCCCGAGCCACCCGCCCCATCGAGCGGCTTGATCACCGCTCGTTCGTGCTCGTTCATGAACGCCAGAATGGAGTCGCGATCACTCGTGACGATCGTCGTCGGGGTGAACTCCGAAAAATTGATGGCGTAGAGTTTTTCATTTGCGTCGCGCAGCCCTCGCGGGTCGTTCACGATCACAGGGCCGCCACGCGCGTGCTCGAGGAGCAGTGTGAGATACGAATAGGCTCGATCGAACGGCGGGTCTTTGCGGATGAAGATCGCGTCCGTCGTCTCGAGCACCACATCGCGAGGTTCGCCGTCCAGGGTGATGCGCGGCGCCTGTGCGTGCGTCGAAACCCCTCGCACACGCGCGTACGTCTTGCCGCCGCGGATGCCCAAATCTGCGGGGCCGCAGTGCAGGCTCTCGTGGCCGCGCGCCTGAGCCGCTTCGATGAAAGCAAACGTCGTGTCTTTGTCCGGATCGACACGATCCAGGGTGTCCATCACGAAGACGAATCGCATCGACGCTCTCTCCTTGTCATACTGGGCAGGCCGAAAGGCTTCCCCCGTGGCCGTCCTGCGCGCAAGCATCATCTTTCGTGTCGCTTTCCTCGCCATAGGCGTCGTTGCGTGCGGTGCTCCGCCAGCCACCGAAAGCCCGGCGCGGCGGCTGAGCAGCGTGCCCAGCGCCGCTCCGGAGGCTTCGGGGCACAACGAGACCCCCCCTCGAAAGGGTGATCGTTTCGCCGTCGCATCGGAGAACGAGACCGCGGTAGAGGTCGCGCGTGCGCTGCTCGAACGCGGCGGTTCTGCAACCGACGCAGCGGTCGGGGGCATTCTCGTCGCCTGTGCAGCCCACCCGGCCTCGTGCGGGCTGGGTGGTGGGGGCTCTGCGCTCACTTGGGACGCGACAAAAAAAGAAGCGATCATCGTCGATTTCCGCGAGACCGCGCCCGGGGGGATCAAACGCGTCGACTATGTGAGCAAGACCCCCCCAAAGGCGAAGCGCGGTTTGTTGGTGGGTGTTCCGGGCTTCGTTGCGGGCCTGAGCGAGCTTCACCGGCGAGGTGGCAAGCTGCCTTGGGCGACCGTCGTCGCCCTGGCGGCGAACACGGTAGATGAAGGCATCCCGCTCAGCCCCTACATGGCGCAAGCCTTCGTATGGAATGCAAAGTGGCTTCTCAGTGACGCGCGCGCGCGGTCCTTGGGCCCAGCCGATGCCGGGGGGCGTGTCGGTGAAAAGCTGAAGAATCCGGCGTTGGCGAGCGCGTTGCGATCGATCGCAGAGCGCGGCGCCACGGCTTTCTACACGGGCCCGCTCGCAGACGATTTGATCGAGAGTGCGCACGCGGCGGGAAGTCGCATCGGCCACAGCGATCTCCAGGCCTACAAGGCGATCGTGCGCACGCCTGTCCACGCGACCTGGGGTGAGCTCGATGTCTTCTCGGCGCCGCCGTCGTCTGCGGCAGGCATCACCGTCTTGCAGCTGATGGCCATGTTCGATCGCGCCGACCTCACGTCGCTCGAGCTAGCGAGCGGCAGTTACGTGCATGCCCTCGCCGAGGGCTTCCGCGCCGCCAATCAAGATCGCACGCTGTACGTCGGCGACCCCGACTTCAGCCGCACCGACTCGTCGTCTCTCTTCGATCTGGAGAAGATGAAGACGCGGCGCGGGAAGATCAAGATGAATGCAACGGTCATCCCCAAGGTCTCGAGTATCTCGGAGAGCGGCACGCTGCATTTCGTGGTGGTCGACGAGGCGAACAACGTCGTCAGTCTCACGGCTTCGATCTCCGGCATGTTCGGCTCGAGAATCGTCACAAAGGGCGGCTACGTCCTCAACGACACACTCTCCGAGTTCAACATCGACGACTACGGAATGCGCCCGATCAACAAAGGTCCAAATTTCGCTCGCGGCCGCGCCCGGCCAGTCTCCAGCTTGGTTCCGACCCTGGTGCTCGAGCGCAATGAGCCGGTGTTGGCGTTGGGGGCCTCGGGTGGTCTACGCGCGCCCACCGCGGTGACCCAGGTGTTGTTCGCCTATTTCGGTTTTCGTCGCACCTTGGCAGAGGCAGTCGAGGCGCCTCGATTTCACGTCGCCTCCAGCGGCGCACTCAAGCTCGATGAAGGCCTCGCCGGGCTTGCAGCCGATTTGATCGCCCGTGGCGAAATCGTCGATGTGAAGACGCCGAACTTCAGCTCGGTGGTCGCCATCGGGCTCCGCCGTGAGGCTGGGGTACGTGTGCTCGAACCGGTGTTCGATCCGCGTAAAGGAGGGGCCGTCACCACCGGCAAAGGCGACGCAGCTCCCCCGACCACCAGCGCCGCAAAGCGATGACCGGCGCGGCTACTGACTGCTGCCGAGGTTCTGCTGTCGAGAGGCCTGGGACCATGCCAACGGCGTATGAAGTAGAGTCTCTCGGCGGTGTTAACCGATCGCCGGCTCGGACGTAGAGCAGCTATGGACACTGACCCGCCCATCAAACCATCCGAGATCACTTCTGAAGATCTCTATCGGGGGCGGCGTTCGTTCATCAGAAACGTCGCTTATGCGGCCGGGGGCGCGGCAGTGTTCGGAGGCGGTCTCTACCTGGCCACGGGTCGAGGCGGAGGCGTGCCGGCGCCGGCGCTGTCGGCGCTCGCGCCGTTACCAATCGCGCCGCCCCCCGAAGGTTCCGCAGCGCTCTTGTTGCCGCCACTTCCGCCGACCGACGCCCAGACGCCGATCGCAGACATCACCAGCTACAACAATTTCTACGAGTTCGGCCTCGACAAGAGCGACCCGGCGGAGAACGCCGGCACGCTGAAGACGCGGCCTTGGACCATCGCGATCGAGGGCGAGGTGAACAAGCCGCGCACGATCGATATCGACGATCTGCTCAAGATGTTTCCGCTGGAAGAGCGCGTCTACCGCATGCGCTGCGTGGAGGCATGGTCGATGGTGATCCCGTGGTTGGGGTTTCCTCTCGGCAAGCTGCTCGACAGCGTCGAGCCCACATCGCGCGCGAAATTCGTCGCGTTCGAAACGCTGCACGACCCGAAGCAGATGCCGGGCCAAGAGTCGAGTGTGTTGCCTTGGCCGTACGTTGAAGGCCTGCGCATGGATGAAGCGCGACACCCGCTGGCGATCCTGGCTGCGGGGTTGTATGGCCGCACGCTACCAAATCAAAATGGCGCGCCGCTCAGGCTGGTGGTGCCGTGGAAGTACGGCTTCAAAGGCATCAAATCGATCGTGAAGATCAAGCTTGTCGAGTCGCAGCCCATCGCCACATGGAACGCCGCCGCTCCGGGAGAATATGGCTTTTTCGCAAACGTGAACCCAGCGGTCTCCCATCCTCGTTGGAGCCAAGCGAGCGAACGTCGCATCGGCGAGCTCAGCCGCCGGCCAACACTTTCGTTCAACGGCTACGCAGAGCAGGTGGCGAGCCTCTACCAAGGCATGGATCTAACGAGGTATTTTTGAGCCGCGCGGCCTTCGAGAAGGACGGCGCATGGCTACCGTGGGCGGCGTGGCTTGGCGGCCTGTTTCCTGCCGCGATCATCGCCTGGCGAGCCGCAACCGGAGCGCTCGGCGCCGACCCTATCGCCGAAGCGCTGAACGGGATGGGTGACTTGGCGATCAAGTGCCTACTGCTCAGTCTCGCTTGCACGCCGGCGCGCATCCTCACAGGCGCGACTTGGCCGCTGCGGGTGCGCAAACACCTCGGCTTGCTCGCGTTCACGTACGTCGTGTTCCACTTCGGCGTGTACGTCATCGTCGATCGCGCTGGCGAGCTCGGCACCGTGCTCGAAGACATCACCAAGCGACCGTTCATCGTCGTTGGCTTCAGCGCGTTCGTGCTGCTCTTGCCATTGGCCGCGACGTCATCGAAAGCCGCCATACGCAAGCTCGGTGGCCGCAGATGGAACCGCCTTCACAAGCTCGTCTACGTGATCGCCATCCTGGCCGTGGTGCACTTCATCATGCGCGCCAAAAAAGACATCACCGAAGGCGCCCTCCACGCCGCCGTGCTCGCCTTTCTCCTTGGCGTCCGCATCGTCGACCAACTCCGCACCCGTTCTTCGAAACAAAGAACCCCCCTCACGCAGTGAGGGGGGCAGGGATTTCGACGACGCTCAGAGCTTGCTCGCAGCGTGGTCCCAGTTGACGAGGTTCCACCAGGCTTCGACGTACTTGGGCCGAGCGTTGCGATAGTCGACGTAGTACGCGTGCTCCCACACATCGCAGGTGAGCAGCGGAGTCTTGTTCTCCGTCAGCGGGCAGCCAGCGTTGCTCGTCGCGACGATCTCCAGAGCGCCCGAGCCGTTCTTCACGAGCCAGGCCCAACCCGAGCCGAACTGACCGACAGCCGCGGCGCTGAACTTCTCCTTGAAAGCGGAGAAGCTGCCGAACGTCTTCGTGATGGCGTCACCGAGCGCGCCCTTCGGTTCGCCACCGCCACCCGGCTTCATGCTGTGCCAGTAGAACGTGTGATTCCACACTTGCGCGGCTTGATTGAAGGGGCCACCCGAGGTTGTGCGGATCAAGTCTTCGAGGCTCTTGCCTGCGAGCGCCGGGTCGGCTGCGACCAGCTCGTTCAGCTTGGTCACGTACGCGTTGTGATGCTTGCCGTGGTGGTAGTCGAGCGTCTCGACCGAGATGTGGGGTGCAAGCGAATCCTTGGCGAAGGGCAGCTCGGGAAGTGTGAAGGCCATCTGTGACTCTCCTCGTCGTGAGTTTGGTCGCGCAGCCTAGGCTCCAGCGCCCCGACTTGGAAGCCCCGTTCCAATAGATTGGCAGCGCGCCAACGGAGCCGTCAGCGTGGCGAAATTCCGCCTAGAACGAAGCGACCATTTGCACGGTCTTGTCTTCGTCGAGATCCGAGGCGAGCGCGTAACCGACGCCTGATCTCTCCGCAGCAGCGATCGAGAAGCCGCGCACATTGCCGACATAAACCGGAGACGGCCGCTCGACATGATCAGAAGATCGAACGACGCGGGGGCGAAGTCGCGTACGAGCCATCGGGATCAAGCGGGAGTCGAACACGTAGACGGTCAGCCGATGGCCGCGGATTTTGTACTGCAACGCAGCTGCGTTCTGCGACTCACGCACGGCGTAGAGGCGAGCCCCATCGAAGCTCGCGGTGTCGGCCCCCGAGGCTTTGAGGAGCGAGAGCGCAGACCGCCTGACAGGCACGCCGACGTAGGGCTCGAGCCGATTCAATTGTTCGGGGTTGCGCTCTTCCGGGGGCAACGGGTTGGCGTGCAACGCGACGAGCTGATCGACGACCGAGTCGAAGTTCCACGCGGCGTCGTCGTTGGCTGCGGAAGGCTTGGCACTGACAGTGTTGCCACTAACAGAGCCAAGCAGTGAAGCGACCGAAACGCCGGCGGCTACTTTCAACGCCGGGTTGTCAGCTGTCGATGCGCGCACGGCCACGATCAGGACGAAGCAGGCAGCGACTGCGACGGCGCCAGCGGCGGCCCATCGCCGACTACGAGCATCGGCGACCACATGCGCCGCAATTCCTTGCGGAGCCGAAGCAGTGGCGCGACCTTCGGCGACGAAGGGCTCGTTTTGGAGTGAGGTAACACCACGAATCGTCAGCTCGATGCGAGCTCGAGCCTCACTGCGAATCCCAGTCGGCGATGCGGTGGACGACCCGCGCCGCGCACATGACTGGCGCAGACTCTTGCGCATGGCCTGAACCAGCTCGAGCTCCGCTCGACAGGCATCGCACGACTTGATGTGCGACTCGACTTCGAGGAGCCGAGATGGCTCGAGCTCACCATCGGCGAGCAACATGACGGTGCTCGAACAACAGGGAGCGATAGCTTTGGCCTTGATCGCGTTCATACAGCTGCGCGGCGTCGGTTTCGAAAGGCGTTGATGTCGGTGGGGGCCCCTGCTCGAAAATGCGGCCCTGCTCGAAAATCTGGAGACAGTTCTTCGGCGGCGGGAGCGCTGGTTCGCTCGCCTGCAGGAAGAGGCGGAACGATACCCATCGCGACAGCGTGGTCGCGCAGACGGGTCTGCAGCAGCTTTCGGCCTCGGTGGAGTCGGCTCATCACGGTTCCGATGGGGCAGCCCATCACGTCAGCGATCTCTTTGTACGACAACTCTTCCACATCCGACAGGATCACCGCGAGGCGAAAGTCGGGCGGCAGCTCGTCGAGGGCTGCCATCAGCTCGGCTTCGACGATCGGCTTCAGTGCCTGCGTCTCCGGGTCGCGAACGCCTCGCATGGTGGCGGCACCGACCCAACCATCTGCAAGCGGGTCTGCGCTGGGGCTCTCGAACAGGTCTCGCTCCATGCCGCCGCGCCGATAGCGGTTGATGAAGGTGTTGGTAAGGATGCGAAGCAACCAAGCCTTCAGGTTGGTGCCTTGCTCGAACTGGTTTTGGGCCCGCATTGCCTTGACCACGGTGTCTTGCACCAGATCTTCGGCCTCGTTGGAGCCGCGAGTCATGCGAGATGCCACTGCGTACAACGTGTCGAGATGGCCGAGCATCTCGATGGCGAACGGGTCGCCGAGCGAGTTGTCTCCGCGGCCGCCCGCTTCTTGCTGAACGCTTTGGGGCTTCTTGAAGAAGAAGAACGCCATTGGTCTTGTAACCGCCCAACGTGCCCATCATTCCCGGCCCGGCAACCTTTGACGGAGCTCGAGGCTGGAATTTTGGGGCGTTTCTGAAGCTAAGAGCGCCTACTGGGCTTTTGCTCAGCCAGCTGCCGCTCCAGCTCGGTGACTCGAGCGGTGAGGGCGGTTACCTCTTCCTTCAGCTCGGAGAACGCGCGTGCACTGGGCACGACCGAGGAAAGTGAGCTCTCCATCAGCTCGCTGAGGCGGCCCTTCTTTTCGTCGGGCTTCTTGTCGTCTTCTTTCTTCTCGACCTTGATCGGCTCGGGGACGGCCTCGGGCTCTTTCGTTTCGCCCGGTGTGTCGGACGCGGCACCGGGCGCGATCAGGCGGCCGAGGGTGCCTTCACGCAGTTGGTTCAGCAACCTGCCCCCTCGCTCCTGAATCAGATCGCGAAGCGCGCTCAGCGGCACGCTGCGAGGCTGTGCTTTCAGATCTTCACTGAGGATCAACGCGAGGGTGACCTCGGTTTTGTCCTCTTTCGTCTTGTTGTCGATGATCTGCACCTCTTCTCCGGCGCGGACCATTTCTCCGATCTGTTGAAGGGTGACGTAACGACTGTCGCGCGTGTCGTAGAGCTTGCGATTCGAATAGCGCTTGATGATCCGGCGCGGGGTGTGACCCCCACTCGGTGCTGGCGCGGGCGATGCCTTCGTCGTTTCCATCTTGCCTCAGCGCGTCATTTTGGCATCCCGAGGGTTATGCCCGCAACTGCGCCGGTGCTGATCGCCTGTAATTTCACTGAAGGCGGGCCGTCGTGTAAACCGGCCGGATGCCGACGTCGTGGCGCCGATTGTCGATCGGGTGCCTGTTCTTGGTGCTCTTGGCGCTGATTGGCTGCAAGAACGACCGGTCTCGGCCAGAGCTGCTCGCTGTCACCGAGCTCGTGCCCCGCTCGGCCAGTTTGGGCGATCGTGTAGAGATCCTGGGCCGCAACCTTCCGGTAGGGCAGGTCGATGACGTGCGCGTCTTCTTTCGCGGACGGCTGAGCCGGGCAGGTGAGCCCCCGCGAATGGATCAAGTCATCGCGATCGAGTCGGCCCAGCTGGAGCGCGATCGCGTTTCATTCGAGCTCGACGAGATCACGCTCGAGCGCTTCGTGGGGCCCGCCGCGGAGGCTCGGCACACGACTTTCCTCGGCCGTGTGGAGGTCTCGCTGACGGGTGCCTCCAAGACGGCGGTGGCGGGGTCGATCAAAGGCGATGTGTCGTTCGACATCGTGCCGCGCGAAATCGGCCGTACCGCGCGCGAAATGCGCAACAATCAGGGGCGCGAAGCGGCGGCGTTTTTCGGTCTCGAGCTGGGGCTGCCGACCCGTGACCAAGGCCTCGAAGTGCGAGCCGTGCGCGCGGACAGCCCTGCTTCGCGCGCGGGCATGCGACCGGGCGACTTGCTCGTATCGCTGGCGGGCGTCTCGACCTTCGACCCGACCGACATCGTGCCCGATTCACGCGGAACCATCGTCCCTGTCACGCTCGAGCGCGATGGTGAGCGCGTCGAAGCGTCACTTTCGATCGAGGGTTATCAAGGCGACCGCACCGCCGCGCTCAGCCCCGGCGTGATCGTGCTGGCCAGCTTGCTGATCTTGATGCTGTTGTTCGGCACGCGCATCGGCGGCTGGCTGTCCTGGCTGAGTCATCGGCTCGACGACGGCGTGGCCCGCCATCGCCGCCCGGGCGGCTCTTTCGGTGCGGCGTTGTTGCGGGCCGCGCTTCACGATGCCCGACGCGGCTCGCTCGAGCACGGCGCCCTCTCGGCGATCTTGCCGGTCATCGTCTTCGTCGGCGTGTCGGCGACCTTCGCCTCGCTCCCGTTCCTCGAGATGAACGGCCGCGCGGAGCTCGATATCGGCATTCTGTACCTGCTCTCGGTGACTGCGCTGCTCGTGATGGGGCTGCTCACGGGCGGTTGGGGTTCGAGCGAGTCCCCCGTTTGGGGCCGGTTGCGCGCCGTGCTCGATGTCGTCGTGTGCGAGTTGCCGGCGCTCTCCGCGCTGGCAGCGGTGGTGCTCTCGACAGGCTCGCTCCGCGTGCGCGACGTCGTGCTGGCGCAGATGGGCGCCCGCGCGAATTGGTCCGAGCTGGGAGGGGTTCCGTGGGCCTGGAACGCCCTCAAGAGCCCACATTTATTTCTCCTCTTCGCTCTCTTCTTCATCACTGCGCTGGTGGATGGCTCGAAGAGCAAGACGCTCCCAGCAGCCGATTCGACGCGTGATCGAGCAGGTTTGCCGCTCGGTTCGGCAGCCTTCTTTCTCGCCGAATGGATGCACCTTTTCGTGATGTGCGCGCTCGCGACCATCGCGTTTCTGGGCGGCTACGGTGTGCCGGGGGTCAGCGCCAGCGATCTCGGGCAAAGTGCTCTCTGGCAGCTGGTGGGGTCTCTGCTGTTCTTACTGAAGTGCTGGTCGCTGGTCGGTGTGACCCTCGTCGCTCGAGCCACGCTGCCCAGGCTGCGCCCTCGTACAGTGCTGCGCCTGGGGCTGCGCCTCTTGGTGCCCGCGTGTATCGCGGGGCTGGGTCTGACCGCCCTCTCGATCCAATTTCCGCTGCTGCCAGGCGCCGAACGCGCCTTGGGAGCGGTGACACTGCTGACGGTCGCGACGGCGTTCGCCCTGGTGATTGGCTCGGTCGCGTTCGCGCGACCGACGAGCGCCGATGTTCGATTTCGCGCGCGCGTGAACCCGCTTCTTTGAAGTCTCTTTTCGCGGGTCGCCTGTAAGGCTTAGGCTCTACCCAGTGTCCTCCGAGGAACCGAAGCCCCATTGCACGACGTGCGGTCTGCCACTCAAGGCGCAGACGTGTCGCTCGTGTGGCGGGAGCGCGACGCCCATCGTGCTGCTCGACGGCGTAGCCAGTGCCGCGAGCGCCTACGCGCCAGACCCAGGCAGGCCTGAGCTCGAGCTGGCATTCGACGCGTGGCAGGCTGGTGATTCTGCGCGGCTGGTCTCGCATTGTTTTGCGGCCCTCGGTGTCACCGACGCAGCAACACAACAAGGCCGCGACGGCCCTATCTTGAAGGCGTTTCTTCGTGGGCTGGCGCTGTTCGTCCGAATAAACACACGGGCCACAGTGATCATCGTCGAGTCGCCCGTGGTGCGCTTGCCGCTCACGCAATATATCCCTGCGTTGCGGCTTCTCCTCGAGCTCTCGGATCGCGATGCCACCGCCACTCGCTTTTCGGCGCGGGGTGACCTCGTGATGGCTCGCTTCGTTGGCCGGCTCGGGGCGATGACGCCCAGCAACGTCTGCCGCGCTATCGAGTCGGTCGCAGACGTGGCCCGCGATGGCGCGCGCTTGCTCGTCGGCGCGTTGCAAGCGCGCGAGCTCTCGGACGACGAGCTCCGCGCCATGAGCGTCGACGCCTTGCCTCGCGGCGTGATGCTTGCGGACGAGCTGCCCTCGTCGTCGTTGCCCGCGTCTCCCAAGAAGAGCTCGACGAGCGGCATGTTCGAGGCGATTTCGCCGCTCGTGGAAGCGCATCCGCAGCAAGCGAGGCCCACGCCGGTCGCAGAAATTCCGGCAGTGTTGATGCCGCCAGGTGGCATTTCGTTCATCCCTCAACCACGCGGCAAGGTGCCGACGCCGGCGCGACTGCCAGATCGCCGTTCACCGTTCGGCGGTGAGGTCGGGCGTGCGCCGACAGTCCCGCAGCGACCAGCGGTGAAGCTGCCGCCGCCTCGAGGCGCGCCCACACCACAAGCCGCACCCGCTGCAACCATGGCGAGCCGAGGTTTGATGCCGCCGCCTAGACCGAGCGCACCGCCGCCGCCTGGGGCACCGCCCATCCAACGCACGATGGTGAGCGCCGAGACATCGCCAAAGACGATGACCTCGCCGCCCGCTGTTGGCTCGGCTCCACAAGGAGTTGCTACGCCCACGGACCCGCTCGCCGACACGTTCATCACCGAAGGCCTCGCGGGAAACGCGCCGGCAAAGACGGGGTCTCCTGCTGACGCACTCTGCGAGCTGCTCCACCGGGCGCAGACCCTCGGCGCTGTGCTCAGCTTCGCCGATCAGCCGACCACGATGTGCCTGTTGATTCGCGCAACCACCTATCGCGCCGTGTTCGAGCACGACAGCGCCGCGCCCGGCGCCGTGGCTTTTCTGTACGCCGCGACGGTGCCGATGACGAAGGAGATCTACATCACTGCGCCCGGAAAACGCCGGGGCTCGATGGCCATTCCGGCGACCTCACCTGCGTTCGAGGCCATGGCGCGTGTGGTGGCACAGCGCGGCGAAGTCGAAGCGCCCGAGGCGCTGTCGGTGCAGCCGATCACGACGGCGCAAGAGGCGAAGCAGCATCTGGCCCGCTATGTCTCGGAGATCGACCAAGCACCGGGTGATCTCGAGCTGCGCCACTTCTTGGCGCTCGGTGCGCTGAGCGAGCTGCTCGTACGCGCCAAGCTGCCCCCCGCCACGCAAGATCGCCTGCGAGGCATCATCGGACACGCTCGCAAAGAGGGCGCCAAGCAGCCGGTGGTCGAGCTGATGATGACCGCGCTCACCAGGATGATCGCATGAACAACCGCATCAGCGACCTCGCCGCCCGCGTCAGGCCATCCGTCGTGGGCGTGTTGTCGCCCACCGGTCGCGGCTCGGGTTATTGCGCGCTGCCGAACGGCCTGATCGTAACCAGTCTCGATGTCGTCGGCTACGAACGAGAAGTGCAGATCACGCTCGACGACGGAGCCGCGCTCGCCGCGGTGGTGGTGCGCGTCAACGTCGCGCTCGACGTGGCGCTGCTCATCCCAGCAGAGCCGATCGGCATTCCGCATCTCGAAGTGGGTGCCGAGGCGCGCATCGGCGACGCGACGCTGATGCTCGGCCGCCTCGGCGCAGAACCGCTCTTGCTGGTGCCGCACATCACGAGCACGGGTCGCTCCGGCGAAGGGTTCGCGCATCTGTCGCTCGACTGGACGCCGGACGAGAATATGCGTGGCGCCCCGGTGATCGACATGAACGGCGGCGTGCTTGGCCTCGTAGTGAGGCCGCGCCGCAGCCGCACCCAAGGCAGCCGCAACGCACATCGTTGGCTACAGGGTTTGGTGCTGCCGACTGTCGCCTACGAAGGCGGCCTGATGGAAGAAGCCGCCTCGGACTTGCTCGAGCTGGTGCCCGAGTATGGCTGTCCACGCTGCGACACCATCTTCGAGGCCGAGATGGATCGCTGCCTCGAGTGCGGCACGCTGCTCCCGCATCGCTGGCTTCGGCAGGACCCGGTCGAGACAGCGCCGGTGCTGCAGGGTCTGTTTGCGGTGCGCGCCGCGCTCGCGTCGGTCGGCATCCCGGCGAATCGGGCTCGAGTCGGGCCGCGCACGTGGCGCTTCTCACCTTCTTTGGAAGGCCAAGACGCCAACACACAGCTCGATCTGTCGACCGACGCGACGGGCGACCACATCGTGCTGCGAGCGCCAGTCGTGCGCCTGCCGAGCGAGGGCTTCGAGTTCGTTTACCGTCACTTGCTGACTCTGAACGATGAGACCTCTGGTCCGTATCGCTTCAGCGTCGTCGAATCGACCGTGTATTTGTCTCTGTTCGAGCCGATCTTGAGCGTCGACACCGCGACGTTTCCGACGACAGTCACTGATTTTGCGCGCGCGGTCGGCCAGTACCGCGGCGCGCTAAACAAGTACTTCTCTCTCGAGCTCGCGTACGAACACGAAATGGACTGACGAAAACCATTCAACCCCGAGACCGTAGAGGGAGAGATGACTCGAGGTCTTTCACTGCTTGCGCTGCTTTTCGCGACTGCGTGCAGGCAGAATGACGACGCGGCTGGGGCTGACGAGCTCTTGCAGCAGGTAGAAGACGACGACTACCAAGGTTGGGCGCGCGCCCCGGGCTACGCAGAGCG
>Ga0105048_10001967_pt1 | contig 33309 bp, 29 predicted proteins | sample MAT05_FD_78382 | JGI IMG/M metagenome (GOLD analysis project Ga0105048, IMG submission 78382) | Freshwater microbial communities from Lake Fryxell liftoff mats and glacier meltwater in Antarctica - MAT-05 | ecosystem: Environmental > Aquatic > Freshwater > Ice > Liftoff microbial mat | place... | reverse complement strand
GCAGAGAGAGGCTCAGAACGGGATGTCGTCGTCCGAGCCGTAGTTGAAGTCGTCGGGCGGGCCGGCGGCTGCGGGGGCGTCGTCGTGAGCGGCGCCTGCGTCGCGTGCCGGCGCGCCTCGGCTGGCGGCCGGGGCAGGGCGAGCACCGCCGCCGCCGCCGCCATAGCTGCGTGAGTCGTGGCCGCTCTCGTCGACGACAGCGCGGCCCGCGCCGCCGGGCGCAGCGCGACCGGCGAGGATTACGTTCTGCGCGACGACCTCGGTCTTGTAACGCTTCTGGCCTTCGCGGTCTTCGTAGCTGGAGGTGCGGATGGAGCCTTCGATGAAGATGCTCGAGCCTTTGCCGAGGATCTTGGACAGGGCCTCGCCACGTTTGCCCCACACCACCACGGAGTGCCAATCGGTGCGCTCTTTACGAACCCGATCTTTGTCCAGATACGACTCGGTGGTCGCCAGACGGAGGTTGAGCACGGCTTGGCCACCCTGGGTGAAGCGGAGCTCGGGATCGGCCCCGAGGTTGCCAAGCAGCATCACACGATTGAGACCTTCAGCCATGGTGTCCTCGCAGCGCTAGAGCACTTGCTTCCCCCGGCGCAGACAACGAGTCAAGCGACGAGCGGCAGCACGGACATTCTACTTCCTACGGGCCGCCTGCTCCGACGCCGGCTGCACTGGCGGCGGCGATTGCTTCCGCGAGGATCAGCTTCGCGACGTTGAAATAGAGCACGATGCCCATCACGTCCACCAGGCTGGCGATGAACGGCGCGGAGCTGGTGGCGGGGTCGAGGCCGAACCTGCGCAAGATGAGCGGGGCCATCGAGCCGACTGTGCAGCCGCCGACGACGATGCCGACGAGCGTGATGAAGATGGTTGCCGCGAACAGAATGCCGTCGCCCCAGATGAGCACCCGCAACCCGCCGATGCAGCCGAGCGCGATCCCCATCACGATGCCTTGGCCGAGCTCTCGCTTCAGGATGCGTCGCCAGTCGTCGAGGTGCACCTCACCCGTGGCGAGGCCGCGGATGATCAAGCTCGCTGACTGCGATCCGGAGTTTCCGCCTGTCGAAATCAGCAATGGCACGTAGAACGAGAGCGTCGCCAGCGCCGCGATGATGTGCTCGTAGCTGCGAAGCGCGGTGGTGGTGAAGAACTCGCCGACGAAGAGCACGACCAACCACACCAATCGCTTCTTGATGAAGGTCCAGAAGCTGGTGCGAAAGTAGGTCTCTTCTGTCGGCTCGATACCGGCGATGCGCTGCACGTCTTCGCCGGCTTCTTGCGTGAGCACGTCCATCACGTCGTCGGCGGTGATCACGCCGAGCAGCTTCTGGCCGGGGCCGACGACCGGCAGCGCCGAGAAGTCGTACTTCGCCATCGTGCGCGCGACCTCTTCTTGGTCCGTAGTGGGGCTGACGGCGTGCACCATCTCGGTCATCAATTCGGAGATGACCTCGCTGCCTTTGGCGAGCAGCAGATCGCGCAGTGAGGCGACGCCGTGAAGGCGGCCTTGTTTGCCGACCACATACACGTAGTAGACAGTCTCGGCTTTGGTGCCTTCGTGCCGAATCTTCTCGATGACCTCTGCTACCGTCATGGTCGGCGCGACCTCGAGGTAGTCGGTCGTCATCAAGCCGCCGGCGCTGTCTTCCGGCCACTTGGCGAGCAGCTCGATCTCGGCCGCGGCCTCCGGGTCGACGCGCTCGATGTTCTCGAGCAGGTCTTCGCCCATGGCGTCGGGCAACATCGACACCAAGTCGGTGCGATCATCGGCGGCCATCTCGCTGACGATCGGCGCGACGCTGTTCATGCCGATCGAGCGGACCAGCGCTTCTTGGTGCTCGTCGTCGAGGCGCTCGAGGATGCCTGCTGCTTGCTCGGGCGGAACCGCCTTGAGCAGCTGCGCGCCCTCTGCGCTCGTGAGCAAGGTGACGAGATCGGCCAGATCTTCGTCGTGGATCTCGTCGATGAACTCGGCGAGCTGGCTGGGATCTTCCTCCAGCAGCTGCCTTACTTCCGGAACGATGGCGAGGGCGACCCGGAGCATGCGCCCCCCGTACTCCCGCCGCGCCTGTGCGCCATTTTTTTTGTGACGGCGGCGGGTGGTTCTCTCCACGAATGGGTCAGAACGGGGAGCCCCTCGCCCCCGACCTGGAGGTTTATGGTTGTGCAGGCGTGCGTCAGGCGCCCGATCGGGCTGCCTTTGTCTGCTGTGTTGGTCGCTGCGACCAGTGTCGCCGGTTGTTTGAACCGGCCGATCGACCCGCTGCAGCCAAGGCTGACGCAGTCGTCGTTCGAGTCGGTTCCCAGCGGTGCCGTCGAGCAAATCGACCTCTTGTTGGCGATCGACAACTCGATTTCGATGGCAGACAAGCAGCAGATTTTGGCGGATGCAGTACCGACCCTGGTGGGTCGCTTCGTGAACCCATTTTGTATCGACCCCTCCGAACAGCCGGTCGCTGTGGAGACCATCCCACAGCCGACCAGCGTCGACGAAGACTGCCCGATCATCGAGAGCGGCGGCGTGCAGGTTCAGACCGAGCGCGAGTTCAAGCCGGTGCGCGACATTCATGTCGGCATCATCAGCTCCAGCCTGGGCGACCTCGGCGCGGGGACTTGCGCCGGCGTTGCCCACCCGAACGACAACGGCATGCTCGTCCACCGCACCGCGCCGGCCACCGAGGGGGCGCCCTACGGCAACGCTCCGACGTTCAAGGATCAAGGGTTCTTGGCGTGGGATCCGGACGGGTTGCAGGGCGACCCGACCGACCTCGCAGCGTTTCAGGCGACGTTCGACGACATGGTCGTCGGCGTGGGCCAAGAGGGCTGCGGCTTCGAGATGCAGCTCGAAGCGGTGTACCGCTTTCTGATCGACCCCGCGCCCTACAAGAGCCTCGAAAAGGATGCCAGCGGAGAAGGTACTGCCAAGAATGTGAAGGCAGGCATCGACGACGACCTGCTCGCGCAACGCAAAGATTTCTTGCGGCCCAAGTCCTTGGTCGCCGTGGTGATGCTCAGCGACGAGAACGACTGCTCGGTGCTCGCCACCGGAGCGAACTACGGCGTGCTCGGGGGCAATTTCGAGCGCGGTTCGGACAAGTGTTCGAGCGACGGTCCGGCTCACGAGTGTTGCTACAGCTGCAGCGCGCTGGCGCCGCCCGAGGGCTGCGCAGACGGCTGCAGTGGAAACCTCGATGTCGACCACAAGTCACTGAACACAGTGTGTTGGGACCAGAAGCGGCGTTTCGGAAACGACTTTCTGTATCCGACCGCGCGCTACGTGAACGCATTCAAAGAAGACAAGATCGATCCCGATCGAAACGATCTCAAGCCGAAGGACCCCCAAGGCGGCGTGGCCAATCCACTGCTCGAAGGGCGCCCGCCGGGGCTCGTCTACTTTGCCGGCATCGTCGGCGTGCCGTGGCAAGCCATCGCACGTCGCAACAGCGACGACACCCCGGACCTGAAGCTCGGCTTCCAGACGGTCGACGAGCTGAAAAAGGCGCGCTTGTTCGAGGACTTGGTGGGCAACCCCGACGAGCACGTCCTGCCGAGAGATCCGTTCATGATCGAAGACGTCGAGAAGCGAAGCGGTAGCAGCGAGATCTTGGGCTACGGGCCGACCGACGCCAGTAACCCCATCAACGGCGGAGACCGCACGCCGGTCGGCCCGTCGGAGAGCGCCCACATGGGCTTGCAGTACGCCTGCACATTCCCGATCCCCGACGACGCCGACGGCCCCGATTGCGACGAGTGCCTCGATGGCGACTGCGACAACCCTGTATGCAACGGCACGGTCCAGGTTCGCGCGAAGGCTGTGCCAGGCCTGCGTCAGCTGGCCGTGGTCGAAGGCATGGGCGGGCAAGGTGTCGCTGGCAGCGTGTGCCCGACCGAACAGACGAACAAGAAGGCGCTCGACTACGGCTACACGCCCGCCGTCGCGTCAATCATCGAAGTCTTGAAGGGCAAGCTACAAGGGGTGCAGTGTCTCGACTTCTCGCTGAAGCCGATCGACGGCGCGGTCACCTGCGTGGTGCTCGAGTCGAGCGAAGACGACGCCTGCAACTGCGACTCGCCGGGGCACTTCACACCGCCCGCCGATCACGACGTGCTCGTCGACCAAATCCAGAGCAGCCAACACTACGCGAAGGAGCACAACTGCATGTGCGAAGTCGCGGCGCTGAAAGACGACGCGCTGCACGCCTGCCAGTTCGACAAAAATGTCGAGAAAGGCGTCGACGGCTGGTGTTACCTCGATCGCACACCGACGAACCCCGTCGGCGCTCCCGAGCTCGTCCCACCCACTTGCGGCGACTACGAGGCGCGCATGCTGCGTATCGTCGGCGAAGGCCAGCCTGCCTCTGGGTCGACATTGCACATCTGGTGCGCCGGCGAACAGGGCGACTGAGCGCTGTGCGAGCTTGCGTTCGAGCAGCGAGCCTGTCGCCTTTCTGTCGCTCTCTCTCGCGCTCCCCCGGAGCTGCTTTCGATTCGGCCTCGGCAACGGTGCTCGGCATCGGCAACGGTGCTCGGCCTCGGCAACGGTGCTCGCGGCTGAGGAAAGCGGCGCTCGGCTGCGGACGTCGTTGGTTGGCGAAGCCGCGGCCGATCGTCCGCTCTCCAGCTGGCCAACACCCGGTCCAACTGCATCTATTGGGCCCGACGTTGGCCAGCGTCGACCTCGACCGCGCGAGTGAACAGGGCCGGGTTGGTGCTCGCAGCCGCAGCCGAAGCCGCAGCCGAAGCCGAAGCCGAAGCCGAAGCCGATATTGCTTTCACACACCTCAACTTTGTCGGGCACCCTGCTAGAACAGGAACCTTCTCCTCCGCATGGTGTCCGCTCCTCCCACATGACGCCTCCCGATCTGCTCTACCCCGAAGCGAGCTGCCGCTTGGACGCGAACCTCGTCGCGCAAGGTGTCGCGTTCGCGTACGCGGCGGGTGAGGGTGGGGCCATTCTCGAGAATGCGCTGAGTGGCGCGAAGCTCGGCGAGTCGAGCTTCGATGCATCGCACTTCGCGACTGATCTCTTCATCGACGAGCTGGTGCGCGCTTGTTTCATCGTGAAAATCGATGGCCGCACGTTCACACCCAATCGCGCCTACCTGGCGAACCTGTTGGTGCAACCGCCGAAAGACCCGGCGGCGTGTGGCTTTCGACGCGAGATCTTGCGTGAGCTCTGCGACAAACCGGCGCTTCGTTCCGAGCTCGAGAAAGCGTACGTCGAGCTGCGCGAGCTGCGCGATTTGCTCGCTCAAAGCGCGGCCGTGACGGTTCCCGAGCAACATCAGCACCGCGTGAACGTGATGCGCTGCTTGAAGAACGTGATCGTCGGGCTGTCGACGCGTTTTCGCGAGTGCCAGAGCGGTCTCGTGCGGCTGCGGCAGTACGGCCAAGCGCTTCGCGAGCGGCCGGGCTTCGCGGCGCTCGACGATTTGCTTCGCTACGAAGACGGCCTCTCCGAAGTCGACGTGCAGGTGCGCGTCGGCGCCGACGGGTCGGTGCGCTCTTTTTCATTGCAGGCGATTCGCGAGGCCACCGAGAGCCGCTTTCACCAAGGCCCCGTCACCCGCTTCTGGTCGCGCATCGTGCTCTTTTTTCGGGGCTATCGCTTCAGCGAGTTCGAGGTGTTGGCGCGCTTGCTCGACAGCGTGTTCGCGCCCTTCGAGGACGACATCGTGCTCCTGCTGCAAGCCATGAGCGACATCGAGGTCTACCTCGGCTCGCTCGGCTTCCATGACTTTGCGCTCGGTCGCGGGCTCGCCATCTGCCTGCCGGAGATCGTGCCGCCCCCGCGCGAAGGAAAGACGAGCCCGCGCTCCATCTTCGGCCTGTTCAACCCCCTCCTCTTCGGCGAGCGCGGCGCGCCCAAGACGTGCGACATCGAGAGCCGACAGCACGACGCGATCGTGATCGTGACCGGCCCCAACTCCGGCGGAAAGACCCGCCTCTTGCAAGCCTTGGCGGTCACCCAGCTGCTCGCTCAAAACGGCCTGTTCGTGCCTGCGCGCAGCGCCAAGCTCGCCTGGACGCAGGGCCTGTTCGTGTCGCTCTCGCACGAGCTCTCCGCTGGTCAACGCGAGGGTCGCCTCGGCACCGAGCTGCTCCGCATCCGCGCGCTGTTCGACGAGCTGCGACCAGGCGACATCGTTCTGTTCGACGAGCTCTGCTCGGGCACCAACCCCTCCGAGGCCGAGGCCATCATTCGCCTCGTGCTCGAGCTCTTGAGCGAGCTCAACCCGCAGGTGTTCATGACCACACATTTTCTCGATTTCGCCAGCGGCCTCGCTGAAAACCCAGTGGTCGACCGGCTCGAGTTTTTGCAAGCAGCGCTCGACGAGCGCAACCGCCCCACCTACGCGTTCGTCCAAGGCGTCGCCAAGAGCGCGCTGGCCGCCGAAACGGCCGCCCGCCTCGGCGTCACCCTAGAAGAGCTCGCCGCCATCGTGGCCCGCCGCAAAACCGAGCGCCGACCTGCCGCCGCGCTCCCCGACGACCTCGCCCACGGCGCTGCATTTCAGCGCTGAGCGGGAGAGGGATATTTTAGCGCAGAGGGCGCAGAGGGCGGACAGAGAGGGCGCAAAGGATTATTGGTTTTCAGCTCCAACGAGTGGCTCGGCGCTCGAGCCCACGGCACGCTGCGCGACGCTTCCGGAGCGAGACTGTCCTGCTCGTACACAAGAAATCTCTCTTCTCGCTCTGCGACCTCTGCGTCTCGCCTCTGCGCCTCTGCGGTAAATATCCCTCTTCTTCGAAGGTCAGCGCATGCGCGCGTGAATGGCGGAGAGTGGGCTGTCGTCGCGGATGTCGTCGGTGGTGTTGGCGATGCCGTCGGGGCCGCTCGAGTAGACGTGCACGACCTTGTCGACGCACTGGATGCGGTAGGGGTTTTTCCACGGGTCGCGGCTGGCGTTCTTGCCGGCGATGTCAGCGAGGGTGGGGCAGCTGCCCTTCGCGCTGTCTTGCAGCGCCATCTCGGCGATGGCGCGTAGTGCGCGCGTCTCGCTTTGGGCGTCGCGCGCGCGGGAGCTGCCGTAGTCGCAGGTGGGTCTCACCAGGTACGCGGCAGAGAACGCCGACATCACGAACAGGCCGAAGCCCATCACGGCGGGTCGACCCGAGCGCGGGCTCGGGCATTCTCGTTGCGACTTCAGCGAGCCGAGGCGAGCGGAGATCAGGTCGATCTCGGTCAGCACCTCTTCGCGCCGCTCGTGGAGCGGAATCAGCGTTTCGTCGATGGTGTCCAACTCTGCTTTTCGCTGAGCCAGGTTCTCGGTGAGAGAAGCCTCTGCGTCTCGATACGGGTCCGACATCCCCGACTACCTCCTTCGCGCTGCACGCTTCGAGCTACCGAGCCTATCACCTGTCTGCCAACGCGCTGCTGCTTGCTGAGCGTTTTTTGAGACGAACGAACAGCTGTGGCAGAGCGACCCACAAGGCGATGCCCAGCAAAAGTTGGCGTGTTTGTCGTCGAACCGGACATTCGCGCGCTATCATCGTGCGCGTGGCTGGTCCCATAGCCGGAGGCGGCGACCCTGCGAAATCCGAGGCGGCCAACGCTCGCGCTGCGAGTCTGGTCGGTCGCACGATTTCGGACCGCTACAAAATCGTCGAGCTGATGGCGATGGGCGGAATGGGCGCCATCTACAAGGGCGAGCACTTGCTCATGCGCAAGCAAGTCGCCATCAAGGTGCTGCACCCGGACATCGAAGATTTTCCGGAGCTCGTAGCCCGTTTCGAGCGCGAGGCGATCGCCGGTGCCCACGTGAATCATCCGAATGTCGCCGCTGCCAGCGACTTCGGCAAGTTCGACGGCGAGTCGTACTTCTTGGTCCTCGAGTACATCGAGGGCGTCACTTTGAGCGACATCTTGGAAGAGGGCCCCGTCGACGCGCTGCGCGCAGTGAAGCTCGTGCGACAGCTGGCAGCAGCCCTCGGTGCTGCACACGCGCGCGGCATCATTCACCGAGATGTGAAGCCAAGAAATATCATGATCTGCGAGCCCTCCATCGTGGAGACGGCGGCCCGTCGAGATGACGACGAGATCGTGAAGCTCATCGATTTCGGTCTCGCAAAAGTGCCTGTCGAGCAGCTCTCCAGCATCGCGCGCGATCCGGTCGCCGACGGTAAAGAGCTGACCAACGCCGGCGTGGTGATGGGCACCGTCTCGTACATGGCGCCGGAGACTGCGCTCGGCATGGGCGCTGTGCAGGCGCGCTCGGATCTCTACTCGCTGGGCATTATTTTTTACGAGATGCTCACGGGCAAACACCCCTTCGACGAGACCGAGCCGCAAAAAATTTTCGCGGCGCACTGCAGCTTGCCGATTCCGCCTGTTGCCACGCGCAACCCGGACGTGAAGGTGCCGGCGGATCTCGAGGCGATCGTGATGCGCTTGCTCGACAAAGATCCGGACAACCGACATCCAGACGCTGACGCGCTGATCACCGCGCTCGACGCCTTCAAGATGCGCGTGAACATGTCGGGCACGCTGTCGCTGCGCAGGCCCCTGGTGCCCAAGCCGCGACCCAACGATCCCAACGGGCCGAGCTCTTCCGCTTCCGGTGGCCTGTACGTGCCGCGTCGCGAAAAGCCCCGCACCGGGCTGGAGGGCTCACGTCTCTGGCTGCTCATTGGTGGCATCGTGCTCTCTGCGCTGGCGGTCATCCTGGTGCTGGTGATGACCCGCAACACCGACGACAAGAAACAAGCGACCGAGACCGCCCCTCCGACAGAGACAGCGACCGCGAAACCAGAGACGTCGACGCCCGTGGCCGCGGGGCCGGAGAAATCGTCGGACAAGCCGAACGTCGTCGAGGTCAGCGGCCCGACACGAGAGTTGCGCGCGACTTCCACCGGTACGCCTCCAGCGGCCGCCAAGGTGCTGCTCTCGATCCTCGAGAACAAGCCGGACGCGCTGAAAGAGCCGCCGTTGCAATCGGCTGCCGCCAGCGTCGCAGACCGCTTGGCTGAGTCCGGCTTACCCGAGGCCGACGCCATTTTCGAGAAGCTCGCCGGCATGGGCCAGCACGGGCTCGATGTGCTGTACGAGATTGCAGTGGCCAGCGAAACATCGAAGGGCGCCGCCAAGGCGCGCGCCATCTTGGACAAGCCCGAGGTGTTCGCGATCGCTTCAGTGCCTCTGAAAATGGGTTACGACTTGAAGCGCGCCTCCTGTCAGAAGCGACCCTTTTTGTTTTCACGTGCGGCGAAAGAGGGCGACGACCGTTCGCTGGCCATCCTCTTGTCGATGTTGCCGCCGGCTTGCGAGCCTCGCGTGAGCCCTTGCTGCTTCATGAAGCACGGCGAGCTCGAGCGGGCGATCGCCGAGATACGCGCGCGCCTGCGTCCGTGATACCAGGCGCGCATGTCGAAAGCAGACTCCGCCAAGGTTGACTTGGACAAGGCCTTGATCGGCCTTTTCGATGCCGAAAGACGCGTGCGCGAGCTGCACGACGAGATCGCCGAAAACGACGCCGAAAAGCTGTGCGATGCCGTCGCCAAATCGATCAGCGTGGCGAGTAAAGAGCCCGACGCACAAGAGGCGTCGATGCGTCTCGAGCGGCTCTCGGCGCTGCTCGGTGAGCTCGAGACGGCGCGCGCAGTCGATCTCTTGATCGACATCCTGGCGACTGGGCACGAAGACGCCGTCAGCGCCGCGGGTGAGCGGCTCGAGAGCCTGGCTTTCAATCGCTTCAAAGAGGTCGCCAAGGGCGTCGAGCGCGCGCTGAAACGGCTGCCTACCGGCTCGCAGGCGCTGTCCGAGCTGCCGTATTTGCTGGCCGAGGTGCCCGAGCCGGGCGTGGTCAAGCTGCTCGAGCTGTTTCTCTCGCATGAAGATCCGGACGCTGTGGCGGCCGCGATCGAGGTGTCTGTCGAGGTCGGTGACCCATCCATCGCAGCGTCGATCGAGAAGCTCAAGAGCGACAAGCGCACGGTGGAGATGAGCGACGAGAACGAAGACACGGCCGAGGTCACCATCGCCGAGCTCGCAGCCGACGCGCTGGCCATCTTCGAGGCGATGGCCGAAGAGGCCGACGCAGACGAAAAGAACTGACGTGGCGAGCGGGGTGCTTGGGCCGGCCTTCGACGACAGCGACGTGGAGGCGCTGTCGAACGAGGTGTTGCCCAAGTATCTGTCATTCTTCAACGCGTTGGCCATCGACCGCTTGGTGATGGCGCCGAAGGCGGCGGTGCTTGCGTGTGGGCCAATGGCGTCCAGCCTGGTCGAGGCTGTCGCCGACAGGTTGCCGGGTGCGATCATCCGCGGGATGGAGCCGTCGCAAGCGGCGATCGACGCGGCGCTCGAGCGCACCACCTGCATGCCGCCGAACGCCGAGCTCGAGGTGCTGACCCGCTTGCCGCTCGATCACCCGAAAGGCTCGTTCACGCACGCCATCGTGGTCCACCCGCTGTCTGGCGCCGCAGCTCGGCTGCTCTTGCTGAAAGAGGCGTTTCGCGTGCTCGTTCCTGCTGGGCAGCTGCTCTTCTGCCTGCCGCTGCGCGGCTCGTGTCCGGAGATCGCCGACATGCTGCGCGAATTTTCGCTGAAGCACGACAACCCCAAATTCGCGGAGGCGATCGAGATCGCGTCGCAGAGCCGCCCGACCCCGGAGACCCTGACCAACGACCTCGAGCGGCTCGGCTTCACCGACGTCGGCGTCGACGTCGAGCTCCTCAGCGTGGCCTTCGACACCGGCAAAGATTTCGCAAATCACCCGCTGTTTCGCCTGATCGTGGCCCCGGAGATCACCGCGCTGATCGGCGACCCCGCCGAGGCCACCGTCAGCGCGGCGCTGGACTACGCCAAGACGGCGATCGCCAAGTACTGGTCAGAAGGGCAGTTCGATCTGACGGTGAATCTCGGGTGTGCGGTCGCACGCAAACCTTGAGCCTGGGTAAAACTGAGAGTAACCCTCCGCCCATGCCGCAACAGCCCATGGTCCGTAAGAAGCTCAAGGCCCGCAGGACGAAGCAACTCGCAGAGTGGCGCGAGAAGCAAGAGCAGCAAGAGAAGAAGGCAGCTCCCGCCCCCGCGAAGAGCGCCGCCGCGAAGAAGTAGTCTTCGCGCATGAGCAAGACGCTCGTCTGTCGCTGCGAAGACGTCACGTTGCACGAGCTCGAGGTCGCCATCGAGCGCGGCCACACCGACATCGAGTCGGCCAAGCGTTACACCGGTTTCGCCACCGGCTGGTGCCAAGGCAAGTACTGCTTGGCGCTTTGCGCGCGCGTGATCCGCGAGCGAGGCGGCTCGGCCGAGCTGCCGATCACGCCGCGGCCTCCGTATCACCCGGTCAGCTTTGGCGAGCTGGCTGCGCTTGGTGACGTCATCAAGTAGCGGGTTTGCTACGGCGTCAGCTTGTACCCGTAGCCATACACAGTGAGAATGCGTTCTGGCTTGTCCGGCGTCTTCTCGACCTTCTTGCGCAGCTTGACGATGAAGTTGTCGACGGTGCGGTTGGAGGGCGCGGCGTCGAGGCCCCAGATCTTTTGCAGGATCTCGTCGCGTGACACCGGCTGCCCGATGCGCTCGTGCAAGAGCCGCAAAAGCTCGACCTCGTAGAACGATATCTGGTGCGTCTGCCCGGCGCGCGCGACAGTGTGGGAGGTGAGGTTGATCTCGGCGTCGCCCACCATGATCGTCTCCGGCGCGTTGCCGGTCGGTCGCTGCGCGCGTCGCAAGATCGCGCGCATGCGCGCGGTGAGCTCACCCACGCTGAACGGCTTGGTGATGTAGTCGTCGGCGCCGGCATCGAGCCCGCGGATCTTGTCGACCTCTTGCGAGCGCGCCGTGAGCATGATGATGGGCACGAACGCGTCCCAGCGCCGCAGCTCTTCGCACACCTTGAAGCCGTTGGTGTCGGGCAACATCAAGTCGAGCACGATGGCGTCCGGCTTCTCGAGCCGCGCCAAATTGACTCCGTCTTTACCCTTTGTCGCCGACAGCACCGCGAAGCCCTCGAACTCGAGCGCGTCGGTGAGCCCCATCACGATGTGAGGCTCATCCTCGATGATGAGGATCTTGCGACGAGGCTGCGACACGATGATGGGGTATCACAAAAGGGACGCGATATTCACGCCAATGGGTGCAGAGGATATTTGGCGCAGAGGGCGCAGAGGGGAGACGCAGAGGTCGCGAAGAGGAATTTAGGGTTCGGCAGACGCAAGTGGCGCCACCCTCGAGAGGCTCGGGGGCTGACATCGCGCCGGGCAGCGCAGCCGCGCAGCTGGCCACACAAAAAACCTCTGCGACCTCTGCGCCACCTCCGCGTCCTCTGTGTTCAATCCCTCTCGCTTCTCCCGCTACGGCGCGACCAACGGCAGAACGTTTCTCGCGTCGCTGGGCACGCTGATCGCCCCGTCGCTGAGTTGCTTCACATCGAGCTTGGAGATGTCGCCGCTGTCTTCGCGCACGATGCGCGTCTCGAGGTAGAGGCTCACGAAGCCGGGGTTACCGCTGTCGCCGACGAAGCCGATCTGCGCGCCGGCCGCCAGATCTTTGCCGGCGGCGACGTCGGGCCCAGTCGCATCGAGGTGGCCGTGCACCAGCAAGAAGGTGCGCGCCTTGTCGCCTTCACCGACGACGTGGGAGGTGATCACCGTGTTGCCCACCAAGCGACCGACTGCGGCCACGCGCGTGGGCCCGACTTGTCCATCGAGCGACAGCGCGCTCACGACTGTGCCGCGCTCGGCGGCGAGCTCGATCGACATCGGCGACACGTCTCCCGCCTGCGAGTCGTCGAAGCCGCGCAGCACCAGGGGCTCACCTGCCACGGGATACTGGAGCCGTGCCGGGTCCGACGGGCGATCAGGCCTGCGCGGCAGCACATCGAACGCCACGCCGCGACCTTTGCGCTCCCGAAACACAGCGTCACCGTCGGTGGGCGCGGCGAGCTCGGGTAGCGGCAAGCAGGCTTGGCCCTCCGGGAGATGTCGCGGCGGGCAAGGCATCTCCACCAGCGTCGGAGCGCTGGCGATTGCGCTCGGCACAGCAAGCACCGGCGCTGCGACAGGTGCGGTCTGAAACGCGAGACCCAGCGCCGAGAGCAAGGACGCCGCCAAGGCCCCTTTCACGAGCGCGTGCACCTTCGCTTCTTACCATCGACAGCACGGGCTCGCCGGCTCGAAAACGCTATGCTCCTCCGGTGCAGCTTGCGCGCGGTTTGGGTCTCCTCTTCGCATTCGCGATGGCATGCGGTGACGGCGGAGGCAGCTCGGCCTCGGCATCGGCGTCCGAGGCGATCGCCAGCGCAGAGGCAGCGGCTCTCGCGTCGGCAGAGCCTTCTGCATCGGTGTCGGCAGCACCCTCTGCACCGGCACCGCCGAGCCCGCTCGCAGGCAGCGCGATCTTGCGCGACATCACCTGGCTCGCCGCGCCCGAACAAAAGGGGCGCGGCTCGGGCACCGACGACGAAGCGCGCGCCCGCGAGTGGCTCGTCTTCGCACTGAAAGATCTCGGCCTCGAGCCGGACGTGATGCCCTTCACGCTGTCGCGCAATCGCAAGAGCGCAAACGTCGTGATCACCCTCGAGCCGCTCACGCCCGGCAAGAAGGAGGCGGTGTTTCTCGGCGGTCACTATGACCACGTCGGTGTTCGCGACGGCGAGATCTACCCGGGCGCCGACGACAACGCTTCAGGTACGGCCATTATTCTGGCGATGGTGCGCGAGCTGATCACCAAGCGCGCACAGATCCATCGGCCGATCATCGTCGCCTTCTTCGGCGCAGAAGAGACAGGTCTCCACGGCAGCCGGGCGCTGGTCGCCAAGTGGGATTTCAAGAAGCGACCGATCCACACGATGGTCAACATCGACATGGTCGGCCGCCCGCTGCTCGATCAACCGAAGATCTGGCTCGGCGCCAAGCTGATGGGTCTGCTCCCCGGCATCGATCAAGATCGCGGCATCGGCTTGGTGCTGCCCGACAAGCCCGGCGAGCTCGACAAGATAGCCCGCGCCGCCTGCGCAGAAGAGGGCGTGCAAGTCGTGACAGTCGACGACCTGCCCCAAAACATGCGCAAGCAAGTCGACTCCATGTCGCGCGGCCGCAGCGATCACGACGGCTTCCAAAAGAAGGGCATCCCCTTCTTGTTCTTCAGCTCCGCCGAGTCGACCGACTATCACGCGCCCGGCGACACTGCCGACAAGATCAAACCCGAGATCGTCGAGCGCCGCGCGCGCGCGTTTTTGCGGGTGGTGCTCAAGCTGGCGGAGTAGTCAGGCACGATCGCTCGGGGCTATCACGCGTCATGTTACGATCCGGCGGTGCCGCGTCCTGTCACCATCGCGACGATGACCGAGGAGCAATATCTCGAGTACGACCGCAGTCACGAGGGCAAGCACGAGCTCGTGAGCGGCGAGGTGATCGCGATGTCGGGCGTATCGGACGCGCACGACAGAATTCAGGTCAACACCATCGTTGCGCTCTCCACCCGCCTCCGCGGCGGACCGTGTCGCGTGCGCGGCTCCGATTTGCGGGTGCGGCTGAACGAGACCGGCCTCTATTGTTACCCCGACCTCACCATCGTGTGTGGTGACCCCGATTTCTCGCCGACGAGCCCGGTGACGCTGCTGAATCCTCGCGTCATCGTGGAGGTCTTGAGCGAGTCGACCGAGGAGTACGACCGCGGCGCAAAGGTAGGGCACTACCGGCATCGCGCGACTGTCGACCTCATTCTGCTGATCGATTCACAGCGAAAATTCATCGAGCGCCAGCAACGCAACGCCGACGGCACCTGGACGTTGTCAGAGCACTCGAGCGACACCGTGCGCGTGCTCGACATCGAAGTCCCGATCGACGAGCTCTACGACGGCGTCGACCTGTCGCGCTAGATTGCGCTGTCGGAGTGTAAATTCAGGCGTTCGGTGCGATCACCGGAAACGGGCAGCGAACCAGTCGCGCATCTGTCCACGCGTGCGTCTCGGCCAACATCCCGAGCGCTACCAGATCGGGAAGCAGAGCCCAGGCGTCCGCCAACACATGGCCGCGGCGCGCCAGTGCGTAGAAGAGAGCCGCGGGCTCTTCGGTCTCGTCCAGCGCCAACGCGCCACCGCTTCTTCGCGCGCCGCTTCTAGCATCGAGCGCGATGCCTTCGAGGTGAGCCCGTACCGACGCCGCAGCCACTCATGGGCAGCCGCGATTTCTTCAACCGACGGAGTCACCCGTCCGTAGTCTTCGGGCCTGGGGCAAGCTCGCCCGCGCGCGCAGTTTCGTCGAGGTGGGTCTGCCACTCGGCATCGAGCTTCTTGAAGCGATCGCCCCAGGCGCCGACCAGGTCTTCGCCGGGGAGCGCCGAGTCGTCGGTTTCGGGATTGGTAGGAGCGCGCGCGGTCTCCGGCAAAGCGTAGCACGCAGCTGCTCAAACAGTACGAGCACGCCGCGCCTCAATCCTCGATCACGCTCTTCCCATTCAGCTGCGGCGGGGCCGCCACCTCCGTCGCCTCCGAGCTGTCCGCGTGGATGACGTCGGCGATGATGCGGTCCGTGATGCCGTCCAAGTAGCTGCGCATCGCGGCGTTGATCTGCTCGTACTCGGGCCACAACGTCTCGGTCACGAACGGCTTCGGCGCCTTCACCATCACGGTGGTTCGCCGTTGCCCTCGATAGCGGTACGGCTTCAGATCGTAACGTCGCAAGAGGGCGATGAAAAGCTTGCGGCTCCAGGTGTCCGCTAGCGAGAAGCGGTACTCGACGGGTGGGTCGAGCCGCTCGAAGCCTTCGAGTCGGGCCTGAATGCGCCGCCGCGCTTCACCGGCAGCGAAGCGCTCGCCCTCCGTGGTCGCACCTGCGAACAGCGCCTCGATTCGTGAGAGCTTCTCCCGGAGCTTGGCTTCGTCCATCGCGCGCGAACCCAACATTCTACACTCGGGCCGTCAAGCCTGCTGGCGAGCAGAAGCGCGGGCGACGGTGTTGAGCAGGCTGGCGCGCGCCAAGCAGTGGCCGCGCGCCGGCGATCGGGATGGAGCGCAGCGGCGCTGGCGCGGCCACCAAGCGTTGATTTTTGGCGGCGCGCGGCGGTGCTTGGTTGAGGAACGGCACTGTCATCTCCGCGCCCGACTAGCTCGCAAGACGCGTGGTCTTGTGCTCGAGTGCGTTGCCAGCTTCCGCGAACTGCGGGATGGGCGCGAGAAACTCGCTCATCAGCCGCGACCTGGTGCCAGCGTGAAGCGCGTTGATGTCTCGCGGCAGCGCCAGCCAAACCGTGTCTGCGTCCATCGCGCTCGCGGCATGAAGCTTCACGGCGACTGCACGCTCGGCATGTGTGTTGTTGGGCGTGATCGCGACGCCGATCGGCTTCCTGAAACCGGTGATCATTGCGTCGACCGGGAAGATCCGTCGGGGTCGTTGGCGGCCCTAAAGTCCAACTTGCACGCGCCATGAAAAATTTCCTGGAGCGTTCTCCGCACGGTGGCCCTGAAGTTGTCGGCGCGAGAGCTTCATGGATGCGGTCGTAGGGCACTTTCCCGGCCACAACGCCGGTCAGGCGGTTGCGTCATCCGTGCGATCATGGATTCTGTCGCTCGCCTGAGCCGCCTGCGCAGGGGTGGTGGCGCAAGCAAACGTCGTGTCTCGCTCGCAGGCGCCGAAAGCAAGCGTCACCTCGAAGCGCTGATTTTTGGCGGCGCGCTGGGGTGCTTGGTTGAAGAACGGCACTGTCATCTCCGCGCGCGACCGTGCGGACGGAAGCATGACGCGCCGCCAAGCCATCCGGCTCGCCCCGTCTGGGTCGCGGGATCCGACAAAGCTGATTTCAAGCTGGCAAACGCCGCCTACCTCCAGCCCTGATCAGGGCACACCCTGCGACCGCCAGGCGGAGAAAGCGGCGCAAGTTTGACCGAGGGCTGCCAACTGCGATGCCCGTGCTGCCATCGCAGTTGGCGGCCTGGGCCATGTTCAGTGCCACTAATTCGCGCATTCTGCAGATTTATCCAGGCACGGGAGGTGCTTGAAGGTGGGGTCCGAGGACTGATACGGTCCTCACTCGATTCTTTTTTCGCCTGGGCGCTCTTTTTCAAATGGCCCGGGCCGACCAGTCCCACGACTCGGTTCCACTACGAGGTCAGCAATGTCCCGAACGAAGCAGCTCCTACGGGGGCTCGGTACGGCGTCTCTTCTTTCAGTCGGTCTCGGCTCTTTCGCGATGGGCTGCTTGAACCGCCCGATCGACCCTTTGAAGCCGAAGACCACCTCGGTCGTCGTCGAGCGTCTCGCGCAAAATGGCGTCGACAAGATCGACCTCTTGCTCGCGATCGACAACTCGATCTCGATGGCAGACAAGCAGGCGATTCTCGCCGCAGCCGTGCCTGATCTCGTGAACCGTCTCGTCACGCCAGACTGCGTCGACGACGCGGGTGTGTCGACCGGCGTGACCGTCGACGCCGCTGGCGAGTGCCCCGACGGCTCGAAGCCTGAGTTTCCCCCGATCCGCAATATCAACGTCGGCATCATCAGCTCGTCGCTGGGCGACTTGACGGCTGCTTCCTGCGCCGGCGCAACCAACAGTGACGACAAGGGTCGCCTGTTGAAGCGCCCGGATAGTGTACCGACCTACAATGAGAACAACTACTTGGCGTGGGACCCTGACAGCAAGCGGGCTGGCGAGACAGACGCGCCGACCTTGATCGGCAACCTGGGCGATCTGGTGGTCGGCGTCGGCCAGGTCGGCTGCGGCTACGAGATGCAGCTCGAGTCCGTGCTGCGTTTCTTGGTCGACCCCGATCCGTACGAGTCAGTCGTCAAAGACGGCAGCGATCTCGCCGAGCAAGGCACCGACCAGGTCATCTTGCAGCAGCGCTCCGACTTCTTGCGCGCTGACTCGCTGCTGGCCATCTTGATTCTGTCCGACGAGAACGACTGCTCGGTCGACGTCAGCAACCAAGGCTTCCTCGTGCTGGCATCGGCTCCCTTCTACAAGCCGACCAGCGAGTGTCTCACTGATCCCAATGACCCCTGTTGCAACAGCTGCGCGCTCGCAGACGCGGCCTGCGATACGGGCGGCAACTGCACGGAAGGAACAGACACTTCGTACAGCGCTGCTGAAGATCAGCCGAACTTGAAGTGCTTCAACCAGAAAGAGCGCTACGGCGTGAACTTTCTGTACCCGGTGTCCCGCTACGTAAACGCCTTCACCCAGGTCAACATCGACCCCAAAGCGCGCGACTACTTCCCCGCTGATCCGGCTGACGGCCAGACCAGCCCGCTGTTTCAAGACTTGAGCGTCGACAAGACGGCAGTCTCGATTCGCAGCCCTGATTTGGTGTTCGTGGCCGGCATCGTCGGTGTGCCGTGGCAAGCCATTGCTCGCCGCAACGACGCTGATCAGCCAGATCTGACCCTCGGCTTCAAGCGCGCCTCCGAGCTCACGAAAGACGAGCTCGACGCCATGATCGGCGACCCCGACGGCAACATCTACCCGACCGACCCGTTCATGAAGGAGTCGATCGACAAGCGCTCCGGACCCAGCACGCTCATCCCGGGCGAGTCCTTGCCGGGCGCCAACTCGGTCAACGGCAACGACTACAACATCCCGGACGGGGACAATCTGCAGTTCGCCTGCATCTTCCCGCTCAACACACCTGTTTCAGGAACCATCGACTGCGATTGTGTGGGGGGACCGGAATGCGACAGCCCACTCTGCAACTCAGCCGACCTTGCCCAGCAAGTCAACGCCAAGGGCTACCCCGGTCTGCGTGAGCTCGCCTTCCTGCGAGGGATGGGCAACCAGGGCATCTTCGCCTCCATCTGCCCCGCCGAGGTGGTTGACACGAACGCTGTCGACTACGGCTACCGACCGGCTGTCAACGCCATCATCGATCGCTTGAAAGAAGAGCTGGGCGGCCAGTGCTTGGCGAAGACGCTCAAGGAAGACGAGGCCACAGGTCTCATCCCTTGCCTCGTGCTCGAGGCCTCCAGAACCGACGCGTGTGTGTGTGACGAGGCGCTCGGTCGCAAGGCCATTCCGGAGGAGGTAGATGGGGCCCCGAACCCCACCTACAACGCCGTCTTGGCCGCGCAGGAAGACCCCTTCGCGCCCGTGGCTCCCAGCGAATGGAACTGCTTCTGCGAGATCCAGCAGCTTGTCGGGGACGACTTGGAGCAGTGCGAAAACACTGTGGACCCGGCGGCATCTGCGCAAGGCAATGGCTGGTGTTACGTCGACGCAACAGTCGGCATCGGCAACCCCGAGCTGGTCGCCAGCTGCCCGCCCAACGAGCGACGCCTGGTGCGCTTCGTCGGCAAAGGCGAGCCGGCGGTCGGCTCGACCGTGTTCGTGACGTGCTCCGGCGAAAGCTGAGCGGCCAACACGCACAGACGCAGGCGGCGCGGCTTCGGCCTCACCGCCTGTTTCGTTTTTGTGGCTCGGGCGAAACAATTCGGGCAACGGGGACGAATCGCAAAAATGGTTTGTCCTATTCCTTGGGCGGCCGTCGCCTACCAGATTGATGGGTCGGTCGCGCGTTGGAGGAAGTGTCCCGAAAGCAGCCCATGATGGCGCAAGTCGCCGGCTGCTCACATCAGCGTCCGGCGCCTATCGCGCACCAAGTCGCCTGCCGCTGCTGGTGATCGAAGACGAAATACTACTCGTGACGCAGCTGCGCTGCGCGCTCGAGGTGGAATGCGAGCCGGTCTTCGTCGACAGCAAGCGCGAAGCTCGGCGGCTCATCCCGAGCCGGCCGTGGCGAGGCATCATGGTCGATGTGGGCCTCACGGACGGCGACGGAACGCGGTTGCTGCCCCTCATTCGTGAACATCATCCGGAGATCCCAGTGATCGTGATGACCGGCGCAGAAAACGCCGCGCTCAGTCACGCCGCCTTCCGGCAGCGCGCGCGGTTCTTGACCAAGCCGCTTCCCTTGGGTTGGCTACGCGTGCTGATTGACGAAATGCTTGGGGTTGGCGCGCCCCGCTCGCTTCGACTGACGCTGGAGGTGCTCGGGCTCACGCCGGCCGAGGTGCTCGTTGTGACTCGGCTCGCCAGCGGTGCAACGGCCGCCGAGACCGCTGCGGCCCTCTCCGTGTCCCCGACCACCATCCGCACGCAGTGCGCGAGTGTGTACCGACGCCTCGGCGTAAACAGCCTCGTCGAGGCGCTCTCCGTTGCAGCTGGCTGGCGCGCGAGGGGGTGATCTGGCCGCGAAGGTCCAGAGAGCGCTCGTCTGGGCGTGCGAGCAACATCCGAAGGTCACCAAGCCGCTCACCGCGGCGCCGGCCGGATCTTCTGAGGTCCTCGGCCCGCAAGATCGAGCAAGGAACCGACCTTGAAAGATCGCGCTGCCGCTCCGCCGAGCACGCCGATGACCCTCTGAGGTCCAACCTTCGCCGCGCTGAGCGGCGCAGGGGCCTTTCAAGATCGACACCTGGCTCGTTTGGGCATTGAGAGGCGGTCGTACCGCTCTTTCTGCGCAGAAACATGGGCAACAAGAAATTCTCAGGCTGGTGTGTCCTCGGCTGGGAGCTCGCGGCGACTGAATGGCCTTCGCAACTTCGCGCGAAGGAGTCAGTCATGAGCACCACCGATCACACGAGTCTCGCCGCTAGCGTTGTTCCGGCTGCCGCCTCCGTTGCCTCCGCTTCCAGCGCCGTCGGCTTCGAGCGGTGCAAAGCCGAGATCGACGCGGCCGCGAGCGGCCCGCTCGCATACTTCAACGTCGACGTGCTCTACGCGGTGCGCGTGATGCTCACTGTGTGCGGCAACGCTGCGCTCTACCGCGAAGAGCTCGCGAAGCTTGGCCTCGACGAGGTCGACAGGCTGGAGCCGCGCGCACAGGCGCTGTCTTACGCCCACGCCCTTCACGGGTGGAAGCAGGAGAAACCGGTGGCGATCGATGCGCTCGCCGCCGAGGTGCAAGCCCACCGACGCGTGCTGAATGCAGAGCTCGAGCTGATGCGGCTACGCGGTCACATCGCAAAGCACGCAGTCACGCTGCAGGGTACGACCGGCTATCTCGCAGTCGCCCAAGACGTGCGCACGATCGCTTCTGCGTTTCTCGCCAATTGGGACACTGTCGGTCCGCAGATCGGCAACGCTGTCGCGCACGTGAACGATGCATTGGTGGCTGCTGACCAGCTGATCGCTGCGATGGCGCAAGACGCCGAGGTCGAAGAGAAGCTCGTGGGCAGTGCGCTTCAGCGCGCGGCTGCGTACACCTTGGCGTTCAAGTCGTATCGCGCCATTCACCGCGGCATTCAGTTCATTCGCTACGAGGAGGGCGACGTCGACGAGATCGTGCCGTCGCTGTACGAACACTCGCGGCCGCGCAAGAAGGCAGTGGTGGCGCCGGCTGCTGCGCCTGCTGAGCTGGTAGAACCGGTGGTCGCGCCCATGACGCCGTCGAAGTTGTTCGAGTGAGCGACAACGCGCTACGCGTAGAGCGCATCAACGGCGATGTCATGGCCGTGAATGCGCACCGTCTCACCACCGACCTTGATCTCGCTGCTCCAGTTGCGACCGACGCGAGCGCGGATCTCGACCCGTCGCTCGTCTTGGGAAATCAGCACATACTGCTCGAGAGAGTCGAGCTGTTGAAACACCACGAAGCGCTCGTTCTTGTCGCGCGCTTCGGTTGATTTGGAGAGCACCTCCACGATCACGCGGGGGTTGGTGATGGCCTCGCCCAGACTCTTGCCGTTCTTGTCCTTTGCACCGCGCGTAAGAATGGCCCCGCACACGATGCTGGCGTCGGCGTACGTCGAGCGCTCTGCCTTCTCGACGTAGAGCAGTGTGTCGGAAGAGTAGACGCGGCATTCGTCCGTCTGCGGAAGTGCACGAATGACGGCCGCGGAGAGGCGTCCATGCTCGGGCGTGCCCCGCGACATCGCGTAGACAAGCCCGTTGATCCACTCGTGCTTGAGGTCGCTCTTGGACTCCATCTCGAGATACGCGTCGAAAGGCGTCATGGGACAGAGGAAGCCTATTACGCCCAGCCGACGGCGCGGCGAGGGAATGGGCGGCCGAAGCCGCCCCAGGAGGTCAGCGGCGGGCATCGGCATCGGCATCGGCATCGGCATCGGCTACGGACTTCGGCTACGGACCTCGGACTTCGGCGGCGGCTTCGCCGAGCGCCGCAGGCGACCCCGAGCCCGTCGGGCCGCGCCGAAACGTAAAGTAGACTTTATGTTTTGCGCAGGCGCGCAACGGAGCACCCGTCAGCGGCGGGCATCGGCATCGGCATCGGCATGCCGCCGCCGCTTCCGCTTCCGCTTCCGCTTCCGCTTCCGCTGCCGAGCACCGTCGCCGCTGCCGAGCACCGCTACCGCTACCGCTGCCGAGCACCGTCGCCGCTACCGCTGCCGAGCACCGCCGCCGTCGCCTCCGAGCACCGATTGGCTAAGGCCAATACTCAGCGACCGCCTCAGCCGGGTGCAGGCTCTCGTACACCCGCCCGCAAGCGACGCTCACTCGCTCGTCTGCGAACGCATTCGCCGCCACGTCGTACAGCCACTGGGCCAGCCGCTCGCTGGTGGGCGTAAAAGGAAACACCGCCACTTTGATGCCGCCGGGCAGCTCGTTCTTGGCGCCGGCGAGCTCACCTTCGAAGCACTTGGGCACGCTGCCGAGGTTGCCCAGCGTCTCGTTGCGGGAGCCGACCAGCGTCTTGCCCAGCGGCACCAGCAAGTCGCGTGTGTCGGCCCAGGTGGCGTCGCCGATCGCCAGTGAGTGATCGAGCAGCTCGAAACAAGGCACCAGCACCTGCTCGTGCACGCGATCGAAGTCGACCACGAACCCTTGGGGGTCGAGCTCGGTCGCTTGCAACGCGACCTCGAAGCGCCAGGTGTGGCCGTGCAGCGAGATGCACGGGCCTTCGTGGCCGCGCACATGATGCGAAAAGTGGAGGTGAATACCGAGCGACGCGCGATACATCTGTTTCACCCGGCGCCCGGAGGTCCTCGGTAAATCACGCGAGACACGTCGTTTTCGCGCAGCGACAGCTTTACCAGCCCGGGCAGGCTGGGCTTCAATCGATCCCAAATCCAGGTGACGAGCACCTCACTGGTCGGGTTCTCGAGACCTGCGATGTCGTTCAAGTAGTGGTGGTCGATGCGATCGCGCAGCGGCTTCATGGCTTTGTCGATGTCGTCGAAGTCGAACACCCAGCCTGTGTCGGGGTCGAGGCCGCCTGCCACGTGGATCTCGAGGTAGAACGCGAGCCCGTACACGTTGTGACACGGGTGCGTGGGCGCGGTCTTGGGCAGTCGGCGCGCCGATTCGAAGCGCACCGTTTGCACCAGCTCGTAGGGTTGCACAAGCTCGTAAGGCGCGCGCTCAAGTGTAGTCATCTTCGCTCCGTGGCGGCTCGTCCATGTCGACCGCCAGATGGTGATCCCTGCGCCAGGCTCGCAACGCAGCGACCTCTGCCCGGGACGGGTTGATGATCACGAAGCCGTGATCGGCGTCGAGCAGCACCACGTCGCCTGGCGCAGCCCAGCGAAAGCCGCCTTCGACCTCTGCGATGACGGGCACGTTGAGCAGCTTGAGCAGCACCTCGGTGCGCGGGTTGAGCGGCTGCGTGAGCACGATGCCGCTCGGCTGGGTGCGGGCCGTCACGATCAGATCGAACACGGTGATCTGCTCGCCCACCAAGATCGCGCGCGCGGGTACTTCGCCCCGGGCGTCGTGCGACGCGAGCATCAACACGGCGTCGACCAAGTCTTCGATGTCGCGCGAGCGCTCGGCCAAGAATGGGTCGCCGACGATGCTGGTGGCTGCGCGGGTGACTTCGCGCGCCAGGGTGGAGAGCGCCTCGGATGCGCCCTTGCCTTCGGCGATGAGCTCACATGCCCGCTCGCGCAGACGTGAATCGCTGGCCATCAGCGAGTAGTTGGCGAGGAAGCTGGTCTCGCCCACCAGATGCAGCGCCAGCGCGCGCTTTTGCAGACCCGAGACGGCCTTTTCGACGGCGTCGAAGGCGCCCAGCAAAAACTTGGCTTCACCCGGGCGCGGCGGCACACGCCTGTCTTTTGCAGGGCGGCGCAGCGCCGCGACGCCGCCCATCGCGCGGCCAGCGACGATCGGCAAGCCCGGCAGCGTGACTTTGCGGGTGCCGCCGCCTGACTTGCGCGTCGGTTTGTCACGCAGGCTGTCGAGCAACGCAGCATGCCGCACCGCCTGCGCGATCGGCGCGGTGAGCGCGGCGGCCAGCACGACCTCGGTCTCGGCGAAGGGGTCTTGCACGCGCTGCGCGACGAGCGCACCGAGCGGCTTTTCGTCTGGGCCCAGGATGGGCACGGCGAGAAACACCGGAAAGCGATCTTCGTCGAGCTCTGCAAAGCGGCGGAAGCTGCGGTGGCCTGAAGCGCCGACAGCAGTCACGGGCCGCAGCTCGCGCACCGCCAGGCCAGTGAGCCCCTCACCAACACGAAGACGAATTGCGCCTTGGGCACGCGGGCCGAAGCCGACGTTGCCGCGCAACACCAACGTCTCGCCGTCACCCTCGAGCAAGTAAACGGAGACGACAGCCGCGCGCAAAATCACCGCAGCCCGCGCAGGGAAGCCGTCGAGCAGCGCAGTGAGCGGCATCGACTTGGAGACAAATGACACGAACTCGAGCGCCGCCTGGAAGTTATCACTGTGATGCGCAGTGCCATGTGCAGAGGCGCCGTTCAGTGGAACAGACACAGCTGCCACAGGTGCAGCAGCGGCAGCGGAGCGCGTCGGTTTTTTTGTGCTGCTGGGGGCGCGGGGCATGGGGCCTAAATGAGGGGGCCGGGTGGCCCGCATCGGCGTCTGCGTGTAGCATCTTTTTCCCATGGATCGACACGCCTTCGGTCGTCGCGCCTTCCTCGGTGCGTCCCTTTCTGCCGCGGCGACGGCGAGCATGCTCGCGGCCGATACCGCCGAGGCGCAGGGTCGCCCCAGCCTCGCGGCAAAACCGCCTGCCGGCTTCGTGCCGATGACGGCTCCGGGCCGGGTGGTGCGCGTCAACAAGGCCAACACGCTGCAGGCGAACGGTCTGTGGCCCACGCAAGAATCGGCCACGGCGATGCTCGAGCGCGTGATGAGTGAGCTCACCGGCAACAGCGACATGGGCGAGGCCTTCGGCAAATTCGTCCACAAAGACGACAAGGTCGCGATCAAGCCGAACGGCATCGCTGGCCGCAACGGCGCCACCATGGCGTCCAACAAAGAACTCGTGCTCGCGATCGTGAAGGGTGTGATGGCGGCCGGTGTGCCCGCCAAAAACATCATGATCTACGAGCAGTACGGGAAGTTCTTGGCGGGCACGCGCGTCACCGACAAAGCGTTGGTGATCGACCCCGAATTTCCGGCTGGCATCCAGACGCACATCCACGAGAACGGTAACGCGGCGATGAGCAGCATCACTGTCGCCGGCACCCAGACCAAGTACGTGAGCGCATTCATGGACGCGACGTGTGTGATCAACGTGAGCCAAATCAAGGACCACTCCATCTGCGGCTACACCGGCACGATGAAGAACATCACCCACGGCTCGATCATCAACCCGCACGACTTTCACGCGCACAACGCGAGCCCGCAGATCGCGCAGCTCTACGCGCAGGACGCAGTGAAGAGCCGCGTGCGCCTGCACATCGCCGACGCGTTCAAAGTCATCTACGACGAGGGCCCGCTCGACACGAACAAGAAGCGGCGCGTCCCTTTCGAAGCTGTGTTTGCCTCGACTGATCCGGTGGCGCTCGACGTGATCGGCTGGGCGGTGATCGAGCAACACCGAAAAGACAACAGCCTCCCGACACTGAAAGACGCCGGTCGCGAGCCTTCGTACATTCGAACGGCGGGCGACCTGGGGCTCGGCGTGTTCGACAAGAACGCCATTCGCCTGCGCGAAGTTCGTATCTAGCAATGAAGCGCCTCTTCGCACTCGGTCTCGCGCTTGCGCTACCAAACGCCGCATACGCTGGCGGCGGGCCGCTCAACGTTCTCGTCATTTACAGCGCCGACGACAGCGACGCGACCGACGTCGCCAACTACTACGCGACTGCTCGCTCCATCCCCGCGAGTCACCTGTGCGGGTTGCCTGGCTTCTTGCCGGAGACGACCAGCATCGACGCGATCGCGTTCACCGACTCGGTGCTGGCGCCGGTCGATGCTTGCCTGGCGTCGCTGCCCGAGCCCGACGAGATCGACTACCTGGTGCTCGTGCGCGGCTTGCCTTACGTGGTCAATGTCGCGAGCTACCCTGTGAGTCTCGAGGCTGCCTTGCAAGTCGGGCACGCCACCACCTCGGCGGGCGAAGAGATCGCCGGCGGCCCGCAGCCGGGCGTCAACGCCAGCATTCCCAACCCTGCTTTCAAGGGTGGCTTCTTCAACACCGCCGACTCGACTGTTGCCAACCAGTATTCAGCCTGGTACGGCAACGCGAGCTCCATCATTCGACAGGCCGAGCAGCAGCCTTCTTACAAGCGCAAGCTGGTCGAAGACTTCTCCGGCTTCGGTTTCGCCGGTCAGCCCTTCATCGTGCAGTCGCTCGACGGCTTCGACTACGACGACGCGCGCGACCTGGTCGATCGTTCCGTCGCCAGTGACGGCAGCATGCCCACTGCGGAGATCATGTGTATGCGTGGCGAAGACGACGCGCGCGCCGCCCGTGACCCGGAGTGTGAGCTAGTCACGCGCATGCTTGCCGGTGCAGGCTTCAATGGCGTGTGGGTCGACGCGTTCGATGGCGCGCTCGCTGGGCACAACCTGATGGGCTACTTCACCGGCTCGTCAGACTCGGTAAAAAATGCGATCGCAGGCAACGAGTTCGCAAAAGGGGCGCTGACGGACAACCTCACTTCGTATGGTGCGGTGCCGAACAATTTCTTCTGCAACGACGATGGCAGCGTCTGCCCCGCGTCGGAGTCACAGACCTCGTGTGCGAGGTTCGTGCGAGCCGGTGCCACCGGCGCACATGGCACTGCGGTCGAGCCGTTCAACAACGTGTTCCCCAACGCCGGCGCGTTTCTCCATTACACGTTCGGCTACAGCATGGGCGAGGCATACTTTTTCAATCAGCGCTTTCTCTACTGGGAAAACGTGCACCTCGGCGACCCGCTGGCGACGCCGTACGCCGTGCGCCCCGACGTATCGATCATCGCAGACCAGAGTGGCATCACCGTTCACGCAGAGCACACCGACGGCATCGCGCACGTCGCGCTGTTTCTCGATGGCGTGCGCATCGGCGAGGCCGACGGTGCCGATCTCGAAGTCGAAGCCCCCGGCCGCGAAGGCGACGAGCTCGACCTGATCGCCGTCGCCGTCGCCAACAACGCGCCCACCACCCGCACCGGTTGGCCTGAAGAGATGCAAGCGCCACAGCCCGACGTACAAGGCTGGCTCGCGGCGAAGATCACGCTGGCACCACCAGTCGACCCCGCCGGCGGCAACGGAGCAGGCGCAGGCAACGCCGGCGGTAGCGCAGCTGAAGGCGGCTCAGCAACAGAAGACGGCGACAGCGACGACGGCTGCGGTTGCGTCGTGGTCGCCCGCACCCCCTCCAGCGGCGCTCTCTCGGCCCTCGCGATCGCGCTCCTGGCAAGCACGCGTCGCCGCCCGCGCAAACCCCTCCATCACCGCCCCTAAATTCTCCCTCTCTGTCTCCCCCTCCGTGCCACCTCTGTGCCTCGGTGGTAACTCTCCCTCTCTCCACCCCACATCAAAGCTTGTAGCCGTTACGCCCGTTGAATTCGAGCGATCGCGCGAAGGCCTTCGTCTCGTCTTTGACCTGCTGCGACGCGTCTTTCGGGTAGCTGGCGAGCACTTCGTAGTGCCAAAATTCGCCGCCGGTCTCGCGCAAGATGTCGATGAAGAAGAGCTCGGTCGCGCCCTTGGGTCCCTCGCCTTTGCACTGACCTTCGCGCGCCGCGAATTTGTTGCGGCCGACTGCCACCATGCGCGGCGGCGACACCTCTTCCAGGTTTTTGATCTTGGCGGGCGCGAGCGCGGCCACCGACGCGATGTCTTTGCAGAAGATCTGCGCGATGACGCCATTGTGTGTGCTCACGCGAAAGACCCCTGATTGGTCTTTGCTCATCGACATGTACTCGTTGCCCGGCAGCTTGCCGCCGTTCCACTCTTCGACCGGCTGAAAGAAGAGCACGCCGCTCTCGATCGCCCAGGTCTTGATCGGCTTGAGCTTCACGCTGGCCGGGATATCCCCTGAGAAGAAAGACTCATTTGGCGGCGCCGCAACGGTTGCCGTCGCAGTTGCGGTTGCAGCTTTCGGCGCGACGACGGTCGCCGTGGCAGGGGTCGTCGCCGTGACGTGGGCAGAAGCAGAGCCGCCGCTGTCGGCCTTGCCGTCGCCTTTGCCCTTCTTCTTCTTCTTTTTGGGTGCGTCTTCGTCGTCTTCGTCGTCCGATTTGGAACTGCGGTCCGTTTCTTTGGTCTTTGCTTCACATGCGACAGACTGTGAAACGGCGAGCGCGAGAAGCAGCCAAGAAGCGCGCATGAAGTTGTTCCTTAGGCAGACGGTGTGTCGAACGCGAGCGCTGACCGGACAATCAGCACCCGGTCGGGGCGAGCTAGCTCAGCTGGTTGATGGTGATGCCCACCGCGTAGATCAAGAGGCCGGCGCCCCAACAGCTCGCGGCAAATTTGCGGCCGCCGCGCCACGCCCAGATCGGCGCCAGCGGCGGCAGAAGCAGCGCAACCGGCCCGCGCCAACGCGGTTTGTCCCAGATCGTCAAAACGACGAGCAGGACCAGATGGGCCGTCACGAAGGTCGCGAAACCGAGCACCATCATGCCGAACACGACAGCGTCGCGCATGCGAGGCCGTACGTTAGCGAACCTGTGCTCGCGCCGGGACAAACAAATTCCCCTTGCAGGAGCCACGTATGAATGGCGCTGACGCGCGTTTTTGTTTCGGAAGGCAAGGGGAATTATATTTGATGTTCCAACCTCCGGTTGGAAGGGCGCACCGGAGCCCTTACGCTAAACTCCGCTGGTCCATCTCATGAGCTCATCTACACCTGTCCTCCTCGGGCTCCTTGGGGGAGTCGTGATAAGCGCTGCGATCGGCTACGGAGTCGCCTCTGCCGCTACGGCGCGCGGCGACTTGATGCCGCTCGAAAAAGTCAAACCGGGCATGAAGGGCTACGGCCTGACTGTCATGAGCGGGACGAAGCCCGAAAAGTTCGACGTCGAGATCATCGGCGTGCTGAAGGGCTTTCGGCCTGACCAAGATCTGATCTTGATCAAGACGCCGCACCCTCGGCTCGACATCGCGCACACAGTGGCCGGCATGAGCGGCAGCCCCATCTACCTCGAGGGCAAGATGATCGGCGCGTACGCGTACGGCTGGACGTTCGGCTCCGAGCCAATCGCTGGCGTGACGCCGATTCACAACATGATCGACGATCAAGAAAAGCCGATTCCGCCGCTTTTCAAGCCGCGAACGAACATCTTTCCGCGCTCCAAAGACGCGGGCAAGAGCGCCAGCGTGATGCCGACGCCGAAACGCTCGTTCGCCGGATTGTTCGACGCCGCAGCAGGCGGCGCTTCCAATGTGCTGGCCTACGACCTCGAGGGGCACGCCAAACAGCTGGCAGACAAGTCCAAACGAGCGCTCGGTGGCAGCAAGACGTTGGCACCGGCGAGCACGCCCATCTTGCTCGGCGGCATGAACCCGTCGTCGCTTCACGCGATGGAGAGCATGCTCGAGCCAATGGGTCTCGAGCCATTGCAAGCCGGCGGCAGCGGTAAAGAGGTGGCGGGCGACGCGCCCACCAACTTCGTCGACGGTGGCGGCATCGCAGTGCAGCTCGTGCGCGGCGATATCTCGGCGATGGGTCTCGGTACCGTCACGCGAGTCGAGGGCGACAAGCTGGTCGCCTTCGGCCACCCGATGATGGGCGGCGGCGCCAGCGACATGCCCACCGCGATCGCGAAGGTTCACTGGATCTTGGCGAGCTCGAATCGCAGCTTCAAGATCGGTGAAGCGGCGCGCCCGATGGGCACCATGGTGAACGATCGCCAGGCGTCGATCGTCGTCGACACCAAGCGCGTCGCCTCCACCTTTCCGGTGACGGTCAACATCGAGGGCGTCGAGGGCGCCAAGAAGACGAAGTGGGAGTCGATTTGCTCGCACGACCCGTTCATGGCCCCGATGTTGGCGGCGATGGCGATCGGCAACCCGCTGGAGACCACCACCGGCGAGCGCGGCGACACCACTTGGCGCATGGTCACCAAGGTGAAGGTCGCCGGCTACGGCACCATCACGTTGCGCGACTTCGGCGCCACCACTGGCGAGCCGATCGGCTCGGACTCGCTGTTTCGCACCAAGGTCGTGCGCACGCTCGGCTCGCTGCTCAACAACCCCTGGGAAGACGTGCGCATCGAGAGTGTCGAGTCGACCGTGAAGATCACGTTTTCTCGCGAGATATCGATGATTCGCGGCACGCAAGTGCTCGACGCCGAGCTCGAGCCGGGCGAGCCCGCGCGCATCAAGCTCGAGCTTGTGCCCTACCTCGGCAAGACCGAAACGAAAGTGATCGAGGTACCCATCCCCAAGGACTACGACGGCGAAGAGATCGATATCGAGCTGTCGCCCGGTTACGAGGTCGAGCGTCCGCGCGCGGCCCCCGAGTCGGTCGCTGATTTGATCGCCGCGCTGACCGACCCGACCTTTCCGGAAGAGAGTCTGGTCGCGACGATTCGCCTGAAGGGCGAAAACGGCGCAGCCTTCCGCGGCAACGTCGCCGAGCGTTTGCCGCCCGGCGCGCTCGACACCCTGAAGGTCAGCGCCAGCAGCATCGGCCCCGAGACGTTCGGCTCGGTGCAGCAGACCAGCCACCCCATGAAGCGCTTCATCGTGGGCCGCGATCGCGTCCGCGTGAAGGTTCGTCCCAACGTGAAGTGACGCTCGCCACCAGCGTCTGACACCTGCAGTTCACTCTCGGTACCAAGAAGGTAACCAATGCGCTCTCGGATCTCTCCTCTCCACGTGCTCGCTGGTGTTGCGTTGGGCGCTGCTGTTCTCGCTGCCTCGGGCTCGGCGCTCGCTGTCGGCACGCGCACGTTCGATCTGTCGAGCATCGACGACTTGTCCGCTGGCGATTTGACCGGTGTGGCGGTCGACTCGCGCGGCCAGGTGCGTCCTGGCTGGTCACTCGGCAAGACGGTGGTCAGCGACGCGCAGACCGCATGGGCGAGCGTCATGCTTGCCGACGGCTCGGTGCTGATCGGCACCGGCAACGAGGGCAAGATCATCCGCGTGAACGGCGCTACCGTCGAGGTCGCCGCGACCACCGGCCAAATGGCGGTCAGCTCGCTGGCTGTCGCCTGGGGCGGTGACGTCGTCGCTGGCTCCTTTCCCAACGGCAAGCTCTACAAGCTGCCGAAGGGCCAAGGCAAAGCCGTCGCCGCCAAAGAGCTGGGCACCAAGATCGAAGGCGTCGAGTACATCTGGCAGCTGGCCTTCGACGAGAAGAGCAAGTCGCTCTACGCAGCCACGGGACCCGAAGGCAAAGTGCTGCGCATCGACGAGCAGGGCAAAGCCCAGGTGCACTTCGACGCCGACGACGCGCACGTCGTGTCGCTCGCCGTCGCACCCGACGGCAAGGTGTATTGCGGCACCGCCGGCAAGGCGATCCTCTATCGCATCGACGCGCCAGGTCGCGCGGTGGTGGTGAACGACTTCGACGCAGAAGACGTCTCCGGCATCGCCGTCGCCAAAGACGGCACGGTGTGGGCGACCGCCAACAAGTACGGCGGTAGCTTCTCGCTCCCAGGCAAAGGCTCGAGCGGCATGGCTGGCCCAGGCAGCGCGCGGCCGAGCCGCCCTGGTGAAGGTGTGCTGTACCGCTTTCAGAAGGGCGTCTCCGAAGAGATGATGGACTCCAAGAAGTTCCACTTCACGAGCCTCACCCTCACAGAAGACGGTACTCCTTACGTCGGCGCTGGCGCCGAGGGGCGCGTGCTCACGGTCAACGCAGATCACCTCGAGCGCATTGTCGCCGACGCTGAAGAGCGCGAGGTTGCCTCGCTCGTGATGAGCGGCAAGAAGCGCTACATGGTCACGTCCGATCCGGTCGTGTTCCGCGAGATCAAAGGCGACGCCGGGCAAGACTCGGTGTGGACCAGCAAAGTGATGGACGCTGGTTTGCCGGCCGAGTTCGGCATGCTCTCTTGGCGCAGCACCGGCTCACTCGAGGTCGAGACGCGCTCGGGCAACACGCAAGAGCCCGACTCCAGCTGGAGCGCGTGGTCGAAGCCGCTCACCGCGCCCGCCAAAGCCGGCAGTCCCAAAGGCCGCTACGTGCAAGTGCGCACACGTTTCGCGAAAGACCCGGCCGCCACCTTCGGCGAGCTGCGCGTCCACTTCGTGACCGACAACGTGCGCGCCGTGATCACCTCCCTCAGCGCAGAGGGTCGCGCGCAACGCTCCGGCAAGCTGCAACAAGGCCTGCTCTCTTCGGGTGGCAAGGTCACCAAGTCGACGCCCAACGTCGCGATCAAGTGGGACATCGAAAACCCCGACAAGGACGACCTGCGCTACCGCATCTCGTATCGCCTCGACGGTCAAAAAGAGTGGCGCGACGCGCTCAAGCCGAACGACGTGTTCACGCGCAGCGACTTCGACTGGGACACCACCTCCCTGCCCGAAGGCCTCTACCGCATCCGCGTCGAGGCCAGCGACGAGCTGGTCAACCCGCCGGACCGCATCACCAAACACTCGCTCGAGTCCGGCATCGTGCTGGTCGACAACACAGCGCCCACGTTCAAGTCGATCGCCATCAACGGTCGCCGCTTGAATGGCGAAGTCAGTGATGGCCTCGGCCCCATCACCCGTATCGAGGTCGCGCTCGCAGGCTTGGACGACTGGCGCCCGGTGTTTCCGACCGACGGCATCTTCGATGAAGCCAGCGAGAAATTCGACGCCGATGTGACGACGCTCGTACCTGCCGGCTCGCGCATCGTGGGCGTTCGCGCGTACGACCAGGCGGGTAACTCGGTCAGCAAAGAGCTCGAAGCCAAGTAGCTCGCTCGTCGCGGGCGCTCTGGAGAAGGATTGCCGGGGGGGCGGCGGGGGGTGGCGTGTGTCTCCGCTTCGGGAGGGCCCGTCTCGGCCGCGAGCCGGCGCTTGGGGGGCTTCGAGTGGGTCCACTTCCCGACGGTCGTGCCTTCGGCACTCCCTTTCGGGAACTACCACTCGAAGAGCTAAAGTCCTCAGCGTGGCTCAGCGCCGGCTCCGTCGGCCTCGCGTGCCCTCCCTACGCGGAGACACACGCCACCCCCCGCCTGGCGTCGTTCTCTCGGGAGGGAGAGCGCCGCGACTCGCTCGCTCCGGGGTGGAGAGGGTGGAGAGGGTGGAGAGGGTGGAGAGATGGTCACCAGACGGTTCCGCCGAGT
>Ga0105048_10001965_pt1 | contig 33322 bp, 29 predicted proteins | sample MAT05_FD_78382 | JGI IMG/M metagenome (GOLD analysis project Ga0105048, IMG submission 78382) | Freshwater microbial communities from Lake Fryxell liftoff mats and glacier meltwater in Antarctica - MAT-05 | ecosystem: Environmental > Aquatic > Freshwater > Ice > Liftoff microbial mat | place... | reverse complement strand
CCGTGATCTCGCCGGTACGCAACACCAGGCAGACGTGATGCAACGCATCGCGCACCGAGACGTCGTCCACCACACACGCCACCGCACCCGGCGCGCGCGGCCGGGCCTCGGGCATCGGCACGTCGCGGCCCACCATCATCGCGGCGAGGGCCGCCTTGTCGGTGTCCGCAGCCGCCAACGTCGCCACCAGCTTGCCGCCGCGCAGCACGGCGATGCGATCCGACACGCGCAGCACCTCGTCCAACTTGTGGCTGATGAAGATCAGCGACAGGCCCTCGGCCACCAGTTGCGCGAGCGTGTCGAACAGGGACTCGGCCTCGCGCGGGGTCAGCACCGCCGTCGGCTCGTCGAGGATCAGCACCCGCGCGTCGCGGTACAGGGCTTTTAGGATTTCCACACGCTGCCGCTCACCCACCGACAGCGTGCCCACGCGCGCATCGGGATTCACCGTCAGCCCGAAGCGCCTGCCCGTCGCCACCAGTTTCGCGCGCGCGGCGGAACGCCGCGATCGCGCCCACCACAGGGGCTCGGTGCCCAGCATCACGTTGTCCAGCACCGACAGGTTGTCGGCCAGCGTGAAGTGCTGGTGGACCATGCCGATGCCCGCCGCCAGCGAGGCAGCGGGGTCGCCCGGCGGCAACGGCGCGCCGAAGGCCTCGATCGATCCTTCGTCCGGAACATAATGCCCGAACAGGATCGACACCAGCGTGGACTTGCCCGCGCCGTTCTCGCCGAGCAGCGCCAGCACTTCGCCGCGATGCACGTCGAGCGAGATGGCGTCGTTCGCCGTCAGCGGGCCGAAGCGCTTGGTGATGCCCTGCAAGCGCAGCACTGGTGCGGTCATGCCGGGGTTCCGTGTAGGCGAGGCTTCAGCCTCGCGCCGTGTCCCGCGAGGCTGAAGCCTCGCCTACACATTCGACGGAACGTCAGGGAAAGTGCCCAAAGAAACGACAACGCCCCGGTCGCAACCGGGGCGTCGATGGGACGCACGTGGATTACTTCGCCGTCGACTTCGGTTCCGTTTCCACCACGGCGATCTTGGTTTTGCCGTCCAGGATGGCCTGCTGCTTGGCGGCTACCTTGGCCTGGATATCCTTCGGCACCTTGGCATCGAAGGTACCGAACTTCGACATCTCCGACCCCTTGAACTTCATCGTCGAATACTTGCCATAGTCCTCGGCCTTGAACTTGCCGGCCTTGACCGCCTTCAATGCGGTGTCGATCGTGGGTTCCATGTTCCACAACGCGGACACGACGACGGTTTCCGGATACTGCGCCTGGGTGTCGATCACGTTGCCGATCGCGAGCTTGCCCTTTTCCTTGGCCGCGTCCGACACGCCGAAACGCTCCGCGTACATCACGTCCGCACCCTTCTCGATCATCGCGAACGCCGCTTCCTTGGCCTTCGGCGGGTCGAACCACGAGCCGATGAACGACACGTAGAACTCGACCTTCGGGTTCGTTTCCTTGGCGCCCGCCATGAATGCGTGCATCAACCGGTTCACTTCGGGAATTGGATAACCGCCGACCATGCCGATCTTGTTGGTCTTGGTCATGCCGCCCGCCACCATGCCGGTCAGGTACGCCGGTTCCTGGATATAGTTGTCGAACACGGCGAAGTTGGGCTCCTGCGGTTTGCCCGACGACCCCATCAGGAACGACACCTTCGGGTAATCCTTGGCCACCTTGCGCGCCGCGGCTTCCACCGCGAACGATTCGCCGACGATGAAGGTGTTGCCCTTCTCCGCGAACTCGCGCATCACCCGCTCGTAGTCGGCATTGGCGACCTTCTCGGAGAACACGTACTCGATCTCGCCACGATCCTTGGCGGCATTGAGCGCCTTGTGGATCCGGCTGACCCACTGCTGCTCCACGGGTACCGTGTAGATGGCGGCGACCTTGGTCTTGGTCTGCGCCTCCGCCAACGGCACGGCGGCCGTCAAGATCACTGCCACCAGTCCTGCAAAAACCTTCACTGCACTGCGTCGCGTCAGCATTGCTTCGTCCCCTGGATTCGATGGTCATCGCCCTTGATGCACGACATCGGTGCATCGTGTCGCGCGCGGCGAACAGTATTCACCGCAGCGCAACATCACATCATCCTACAACAAGAAAGCGGCATCAATCCGCGCGTGTCGCGACGATGCAAAGACTGTCCGGGACGTCCGGTCATGTCCGCCGGGGGTGGCGCGCTGCCGCGACCGACGTGTCAGCTGAGTACCTGCGACCCGGGATCGCGCACACCCCCGCCCTTGGCCAGGTGCAACCGGCTCGAGCGCGGCACGCCGGCCAGCAGGTACTCCATCTGGTCGGCCAGGATCCGCCGGTTGCGCAGGATGAAATGCTCGTGTCGGTTGGGCACGTAGGGCACGTAGAGGAGCGGCATGTGCGCCTGCTCCGGCGACCGGCCACCTTTGCGCGTGTTGCAGCTGCGGCAGGCGGTGACGGTGTTGGTCCAGGTGTCGCGGCCGCCCCTCGACACGGGCACCACGTGATCGCGCGACAGATCGCGCAACAGGAAACGCTTGCCGCAATAGCCGCACAACTGACGATCGCGGGCAAAGAGCATCGAGTTGGTGAGGCCGGGCGCATGCAGATGCGAACCGGCGCCAGTTCCCTTGATGGCGAGGATGGACTTGGTGGCGAGACGCGAACGCTCCCCGTTCTTCTGCCAGCCGCCGCGGAACTCGCAGACCTCGCGGCCGATCGACCACGCGACCATCTGCTTCGCGTGATACGTAATGGCTTCGTCCAGGGCGACCCACGCCTGGGGCAACCCCGCCATGTCGACGGTCAGGACCAGCGGTTCCATGATTGCCAATGATGATAGCAGACGAAAAAAGGGGCCAGGCTCGGTTTAATAAAGGGGCCAGGCTCGGTTTAATAAAGGGGCCAGGCTCGGTTAAATAAAGGGGCCAGGCTCGGTTTAATAAAGGGGCCAGGCTCGAATTGATTGCTTGGAAGCCGTTGGCCAAAAAATGGACTGTGGGCAATCAATTCGAGCCTGGCCCCTTTATTAAACCGAGCCTGGCCCCTTTATTTAACCGAGCCTGGCCCCTTTATTAAACCGAGCCTGGCCCCTTTATTAAACCGAGCCTGGCCCCTTTATTCGTCACGGCCCCGGCGGGTAAAACCCGCCGGGGCTGTCGCGACTGTTGACCGCGTCAAACGGGCACGTTCGATGCGGCGGCGATCCCGATGGTCGGTTGGGAAGGCTGCGTACAGCCTTCGAAATCGCCGGTACTGCATTTCCGTGTCACCACGGAGTCTTCGTCGTGAACATAGCGTCACCTCCCCGCCCACCTGCGGCGGCGGGTGAGGCTGGTTGCACCCGTAGGGCATCCGGCCGTCACCCGTTTCGACGTTGCTGCCCCGGTGCGCCACATGGCTCACCGGCCCTGCCTCCGGCGTTGCCGCCGGATTACTGACTCAACGCGTACTTGCAGGCCAACAGGAACAGCCTGCGGGCGATGCATTCCGATTCATGCGCTTCCGCCGCTGCCGCGATCCGGATGATCAGCCCATCCGCCGCGCGGCGATAAATACCTTCGCGACCCCCCTTGATGAGTTCGTAATACTCCCGCCCGTAGGGTCGCTCCAGCTCTTCCAGGAGCCTTGCCATTTTATGTGCCTCATTGTCATCAATTATTGTGGCAACGGGCAACAAATGCACCCGGTACCAGTTGGCGGTCCGGGCTTTCCCTTGGGCGGGAGACGAGGTCGTTCTAGTCGTCGTCTCCCGGCCTGGAAACCGGACCACCGCTGCATTGCATTCCCGACCGACGTCTGGCCAGCCGCCCGCCAATATCGTTGCCAGGGCCGTTGAAGGCGGAGGCAAGGGTGCCCATCAGGACGGCGCGTGCCGACATGCCGGGTACCAACTGCGCCAGATAGGTATTGCGGGCATTACGAAGGATCTGCATGGTGTTCCGATCTCCTTTCTGTTCGATCCGTGCGCGCGGATGCGCGAACGACCGTACGTCCGGCGCTCAAACCGGGGCGGAAAAGAATCGGGAGGAACTGCTGACTGCGACGACCTTCCGAATTTTCCGCCTGTCCCCTGGCGGAAAATCTTCCGGTCGGGGAGGCTACAACGTCGACATTGCGCCGGTGATGTCCGGCGAATTGCCCGAATTCCAATGCAGTAGACATGTAAACGCCATGGCTCCGCCTTGCGCTTTGGGCGCTTGGGCAAACATTCCGGAGGTGCGTTTCATGGCTTGCATAAGGTTCGGCTACGGCGTTGTTTCCGTGTGAGTACAGGAGTTGCGATAGTATGCGGACGCACCCATTCCACGCAAGCAGAATCCTCAACTTCCCGGGCGCACCGTGACGCAAATACAACACACAGGTTCTGACAGGTCACTGGCCGCGTTGCGGCTGGTTTCCGCATGACCTTCGGCGAACGGCTGCGCCTGGTCCGGGGCGCCGCCACGCAGAAGGCGTTCGCCGCATCGCTTGGCGTCCACGAAAATTCCGTCGCCAACGCCGAGCGCCGCGACTCCGCCACGCAGGATTACCTGCTACGTATCGCCGAAGTGCATCGGATCAACCTGCACTGGCTGCTGACGGGCCAGGGCACGATGCGCCTCGAAGACCCCGAGGGTTCGCTGCTGCAGGAAACGCTGTCCGTAGCCCTGACCGACGCGCTGCGTCTCGCCTATGGCGCGAAGTACGCAGCGTTGCCGCTCCCCTCCCGGGCGCGGGCGTTGCGCGCCGCGTCGACATACCTCCGCGCGATCGGCATCACCGAGGACACGCTGCCCGACACGGAGTCGCTGGCCAAGCTGGTCAAGCTCACGATGGAGGTGATGCAGAAAGCAGACTAAAGTCCCGCCCCGGTGCGGAGACGTATTGCAGATCCTCCGGTGCCCCGCTGCTAGACTCGCGCGTATTGCCTTCCGGGCCTCAGAGTGCACGACCATGCGCGCCATCCGAACCTGTTTCTCACTGCTTGCGCTGTGCGCATCCGCCGCCGCACCGCTCGCGCAGGCGACGCCCAACGCAGCAGCACTCCTGCCCTTCGACGAAACCGCGATCGAGTACTACCACGCCGCCTTCGATCACTTTTTCCTGACCCGCATTCCGGAGGAGATCGATGCGCTCGATTCCGGCCGCTTCACCGGCTGGACGCGCACTGGCCGCGGTTTCACTGTCGTTGTCAACGGTAAGGCGTCCGGCTTGCCGGCGTTGAACCCTGTGTGCCGCTTCTATATCCCACCACAGCACGGTGACTCGCACTTCTTCTCGGCATCAACGGTGGAGTGCAACGACATCCTGAACAAGATCGGCATCGATCCGAACTATTCCGGCTATGTCTACGAGTCGGCTGATGTCTTTCGGATAGTGCTGCCCGACACCATCACCGGCGCCTGCCCCACCAATACCACACCGGTCTATCGGCTGTGGAACGAGCGCATCGATTCCAATCACCGTTACACCACGGACCCCGGCATCAAGGCGGCGATGCTTGCCAAGGGTTACAAGGCCGAGGGCTATGGCAACGATGGCGTGGCGATGTGCTCGACCGCGGCGGTGCTGGTCGACGCGTTGACCCGCGCGTCCGGGTTGTCGCCTTTCGCTGCGGGTTGCGAAGGTGTGGTCTCTGCAGGCATTGCGTGGATCGGCAGTGAAGTGGAGCCCTTCCTGGCGATCAATCCCGCCAATCCCAACAGCATCATCGGCGTCTGGCAGCAGGATCGCTGGTCCAACGGTGGCGCGCGCGGCACGGCCGGCGCGTTCTCATTGGATGGCGGCGGCACGTGGACGAGAACGGCGGCGGCGTTCTCGCGATGCTCGGGCGGCACCGCGGCCAACGGCGGCAATTTCGAGCGCGCGACTGATCCGTGGGTTTCGTTCGGTCCGGATGGCACTGCCTACCAGGCGGCACTGGCATTCAACAACGTCACCAACGCCGACAATGTGATCGCAGTGGCGCGCTCGACGGATGGCGGCCGCACGTGGAGCAACCCTGTCACGCTGCGCCGCGATGGCGCCGATGCGTTCAACGACAAGGAAGCCATCACTGCCGATCCCACCGACGCTCGGTACGTCTACGTGACCTGGGACCGGCTCTCCGGCAACAACGGCCCGACATGGTTTGCGCGCACGACCGACGGCGGCACGAGCTGGGAAGCGGCGCGCGAAATCTACAACCCCAATGCCAACGGGCAGACGATCAACAACATCGTCGTCGTGCTGCCCGACGGCACGCTGGTGCTGTCCTTCACGGAGCCGCCGCACCCCGGCAATGCCACGACGCGCGTGCGGATGATACGTTCGTCCGACAAGGGTGCCACGTGGTCGGCGCCGATCACCGTCGCCACGCATCAAGGCGTCGGAACGGTTGACCCGGAAACGGGCAAACGGATTCGCGACGGTTCGATCCTAGGCGCCATCGCAGCGGGTAAGGATGGTTCGCTGGCGATCGTCTGGCAAGACGCGCGTTTCGCCGGCGGCGCCCACGATGGCGTCGCCTTCGCACGTTCCATCGACGGCGGCCTCACGTGGACGGCGCCCGTTCGCGTGAACGGTTCGCCCGGCACGCCGGCATTCCTGCCGAATGTGGTGATCCGCGACGATGGGATCATCGGCGTCACGTATCACGACTTTCGCAGCAACACGCCCGACCCGAACACACTGCCCACGGACACGTGGCTCTCAACGTCTGCCGATGGCGGCAGGACATGGTCCGAGCACACCGTCGCGCCGCGATTCGACTTCGCGAAGGCGCCCTTGGCCGGTGGCGCACTCTTCCTCGGCGATTACACCGGCCTGGCGGCAACCGGCACCAACTTCGTCGCGTTCAACGCGCGCACGACGGGACACAGCACCAATCGCAGCGACGTCTTCGCGGCGCTGCAGCCGAACCTGGTCGCAGCCACGCCGTTCGCGAAGGCCGCGCGGGTCGAGGCCGCGACCGCTGCGGAGCTTCCCATGACGCCCGCCCTGGCGGCGCGGCTTGAATTGAACGCGCGCCGCGCGCTCGCGCAACGGCTGCCGGAAGGCATCCTGGGCAACCCGCGGTTCGCGCCGTGATGCGACGTGACCGATGAAGGCATGAACATCCATCTGTCGACGACCAAGCGCGCCGTCCCGCTGGCGTTGCTCGCGGCGTTCATCAGCAACTATCAGGAGCTCGGGTACTACAAGGATGACCTCCTGACCGTCCTGCTGCCGAAGCGCCGGGTCGAGGCCTTCCGCATCGATCCCGTGACTCTCGCGTCAATACCGACCGAGCCCGACCCGCGACTGACCGATGAGGCAATCGCGTATTACCAGTCGGCATCGCGCGCCTTCCGCACGCGCAAGATGCGCAGCCCGAACTATCCATCGAAGTAGACGTTGCCATCAACGGGCAGTCGGCTGCGCGCCGCAGCATTGACGAAATCCGCCGATCTACGACCTCACGTGTCGTGCCATGAATGCCAATGCCTCATTCACCCAGGGTCCTTCAGTTTCGCCGCCCGCGTAGCTGCTGGTGAAATGTGTTCGCTCGGACATCTCGAGATGTTGAGCTTCGCCGCTCTGTTCGCGAACGGCCTGCACGAATCGTCCCGCCTGTGCGATCAGGTGCGGGAAGTCGTGCGTGCCATGGGCAACCAGAAAAGGCGGTAACAACGGATCGAGATTCCAGCGCGGACTCGCACGCTTCTCGTTGGCCGGATCAGTCCCCAGAAAGCGTGGTCGTACACTCAAACCGGACGCCTCACCGAACTCGAATACTCCAGACAGCGGCATACATCCGCGCACTGCATTGCGCGCCAACCCTGCGCTCCGCGTCCACGCCGCATTCGCCGCCAGCAGCGCCGCATAGTGCCCGCCAGCCGAGTGTCCACCGATGAATATTTTTCCAGCGTCACCGCCATACCGGTCAATGTTGGCCGCCACCCACTTGATCGCATCAATACAATCGTCGAGCGCATCAGGAAAGAGGTGCTGCGGCGCCAGTCGATACCCCGCAGACACGAACGTGACACCCGCCGCAGTGAACGCAGGGGCCATGAATCCCATCCACTCCTTGTAGCCCGACGTCCAGCCACCCCCATGCCAGAACAGCAAGATGCGTCCGTCCGGCTTGTTCGCTTCGAACACCAGCAACCGCTGGTACTCGTCGGTGCCAAACGCATGTTCGGTGCCGACTATTCCAGCACTACGCCGCCAACATTCGTTGCCGTAGGCGGTGCCTGCCTCGGACAACGGTTCCTGTGGAGAATAGTCCGCTTGCCTCATCGGAGTGTGTCGATTGCCGCAAGCACGCGCTCGGGCGTCATCGGCAGCGCGCGCACCCGCGCGCCGGTCGCGTGGCGGATGGCGTTGGCGATTGCTGGCGCCGCACCTACGAGCGATGGCTCGCCGATCCCTTTGGCGCCCACCGGATGGGTCGGATCCGGGTCCTCCAGAATGATCGGATGGATCTCGGGCGGCGAATCGAGCACGCCGGGGATCTTGTAGTCCGCGAACGTGGCGGTCACGAGCCATCCCTGCTCGTTCCACTGCATCGCCTCAGTCAACGCGTAGCCCATGCCCTGCACGAACCCGCCCTGTATCTGGCCTTCGCAGCTCACCGGGTTGATGGCGCGCCCGACGTCATGTGCACACCAGGCGCGACGCACTTCGACCTCGCCGGTGGCATCGTCGACATCAACTTCCACGCAATGCGCGCCGAATGTATAGACGCCAAGGTTGGCGAATGCAAGCTGTCGAAGCGACGCGCGTTTGGGGTCGAAGCCAGGACCGTCGAACACGAAGCCATGGGTTGCGGCCAACGGCCCCCCCGCCTTGAACAGTGAACGCAACGCGATTTCCTTGAAGGTCACCGCAAGATCGGGAACACCGCGCAAACCCACTACCCCACCCGGGCGCAGTTCCAGATCGACGGCCGCACACTCCATCAACTCCGCCGCATGGGCGAACATTTTCTCGCGCATCTCGATCGTGGCCACGGCAACGGCACGACCGGTCATGTAGGTGGATCGACTGCCCGCCGTCTTCCAGTTGTACGGCGATGCGTCGCTGTCCTGCCGGGCGTAGCTCACCCTGCCCATGGGCAGGGACAGTCCATCCGCGCAGATCTGCACCATCACCGTATCGGATCCCTGCCCGATGTCGACGCAGCCAGTCAGCAGCGCCACCGATCCATCCGATCGCAACTGCACTGTCGCCGCGGTACCCATCAGGCCCGAGACATGCGACACCGACGCATAACCCACGCCACGACGGCGCCCGCTTCGTGGCGGCAACGGCGCGGCATCCCGCTGAGCATCGCGCACCCGCACCAGGCATTCACGGGCCACGCAGGAGGGCACCGGTTGCCCGCCGAAGGCCAGATCGCCCGGCACCATGGCGTTGGCCAGCCGCAGCGCCACCGGATCCATGCCGAGCTGTGTCGCCAGGTCATCGAGCTGCGACTCTCCGGCAAAGCTTGCCTGGGGATTGCCGAAGCCGCGAAACGATCCTGCGCGAAGCTTGTTGGTGTAGACCGCCTGCCCGCGCGCTCGCACATGGGGAATGCGGTACGGACCGCGCGCCATCAGCAGTGCGAAGGTAAGTACCGGCGGACTCTCGTCGGCGTAGGCACCGCCATCGATGACAATGCGCACGTCACGGGCCAGGATCGTGCCGTCGCGGCGGGCGCCGGTCTTGATCCAGATGCGCGCCGGATGACGGGAGCGCTGGATTTCGAAATCTTGCATGCGCGACAGGACGAGCTTCACCGGGCGCCGCGCCGCGCGTGCGAGCCACGCTGCGATCGAGTGAATGTTCGTCGCATGCTTGCCACCAAATCCGCCCCCCACGCGGGTGGCGATCGCGCGGATCCTGGACATCGGTTCGCCGAGCTCCTCCGCCACGCGTTGCTGGACATGGTGGACCGATTGGCAGGTGACGTGCAACGTGATCTTCCCGGCCGCATCGACGTCGGCTACGCAGCCGTTGGTTTCTAGATAGGCGTGGTGCTGCGCCTGGGTGTGAAAGGTGCCTTCCACCACGACGTCGCATTGCGCGAACGCATGCTCGACATCGCCCTCGGCAATGGCCGCCTCCCATACGACATTGTCGTGACCTGTGCCCTCGATCCCTTTCGCGTAGGCTGCATACTCTTCATGCAGCAATGGTGCTCCGGGCGCCAAAGCCTCATCGATACCAAGGACCGGGGTGAGCGGCACGTAATCGACTTCAATCGCCGCCAGCGCAGCGTTGGCAATCGTGGCATCGGTGGCCGCCACCGCTGCCACCGGTTCACCGACATAGCGAACCTTGCCGCGGGCCAGCATCGTTTCGTCCTTGACGATGCCGCCCGAGCGCGGACCCGTGAGGTCGGCACCGGTAACGATGGCCTTGACGCCCGCCATGGCGCGCGCTGCGTCGGTCCGGTAGCCGACGATCCTCGCATGCGCATGGGGACTGGTGAGGATCGCGGCGTGCAGCATCCCGGGTACCTGGATGTCGTCGGCATACTGCGCGCGGCCGGTCGCCTTGTCGCCCGCCTCCAGTCGCGGCGGACTGGCGCCGATGGCCGGGTCCGCGTCACTCATGGGTACCGCCGGCCAGGTGCTCTACCGCCTGCACGATCTTGATGTATCCCGAACAACGGCACAGCTGTCCCGACAGCGCTTCCCGGATGGCCTCGCTGCCGGGGTGGGGATTGCGGGTCAGCAGGTCGGTGATCGCCAGCACAAACCCCGGGGTGCAGAAACCGCATTGAATGGCGCCCGCGTCAATCAGCGCGCGCTGGACGCGCGAGTACGCATCGACCCCGGCGACACCTTCGATGGTCGTGACGGCACGCGCACCGACATCGGCTGCCAGCGTGAGGCAGGACCGCGCAACGCGTCCATCCAGTAACACGGTGCAGGCGCCACAGACCCCATGGTTGCAGCCGCGCTTGGTGCCGGTCAGCGCGAGCGAGTCACGCAACACATCGAGCAGCGACGCCGCCCCTGGCGCCAGCACCTCGCGTGCCTCATCGTTGATCGTCAGTACGGAGTGCAGTTTCATCCGGGCCTCTGGTCCGCTGCCGCGCGGCCCGCACGGCGCATCAGCTCGGGCAGTACACGCCGACGATAGGCCGATGATGCCCGGTGATCACCGGGCGGTACGGTCGCATTGGCCAGTGCGTGTCCTGCGCTGAGGAGGGCGTCGTCGGTGGTCGCAATGCCGGAGACAAGGAGCGGGATGGGGCCATACCCTCCAACCGCAAGGCTGACCCGGGGCCCGGCGATCGCCGCCACGGCAACGATCGCGAAGTCACCGGCCACCAGCGACAGTTTTTGATACACCGCGCCGCCATGCTTCGGGCCTGGTGGGACATGAATCGCGGTCACGATTTCCCGCTCGCGCAGGACGGTCTCGAAAAAGCCGCAGAAGAATTCGCGCGCCGGAACCTGGCGCACGCCGGCTGCTGATCCGATTTCGACGATCGCTTCGACTGCAACCAGAGCGACCGGATAGTCGGCGGATGGATCTGCATGCGCGATCGAACCGCCGATTGTCCCCCATTGCCGTACGGCGGGATAGGCCACGACTCGCGCTGCGGCTGCAAGCAACGCGGGGCCGGCCGCGGCAACCTCAAGCGCTGCGAGCTCGGCGTGCGTGGTCATCGCGCCGATCCGCAGGCCCCCATCCGCCGACACTTCGATGCCGCGCAGCGACGTGATGTTGCGCAAACTGACAAGGCGCGAAGGCGCGACCAGACCGAGGTTCATCATGGCCATCAGCGACTGCCCGCCGGCGAGACACCGTGCGTCGCTGGCTTCGAGTGCGCGATAGGCTTCGTCCAGGGAGTGCGGGGCAATGTACTGCATGGCGCGACTCAGGACGCCTGGTGCCGGGGTAGCAGGACATCGGCTACCCAGTCGGTCATGGCATCGATCGCCACCGAAAACTGGTCGCCACTGCAATGTTCAACCCCACCCTCGTCGTCGCGAAACAGGCGCAACTCGGCGCGCCGGCTGCGCACCGCCTCGCGCACCGTACGCTCGGCCTGTTCGATTGGGACCTGGCGGTCGTTCACACCATGGGCGACCAGCAGCGGACAGGTGATCCGGTCAGCCACATCCTGCAAGGTCATCTGCGCAATCTTTGCCGCAGCTTCATCGACGTCGGCGGCGCCGTAGTACCACAGCGCGTGGTCGATCCACCCGGTGACCGAACGCGGCGCGGCAGGGTCGCGCAGCATGCGGCCGTGCGAACCGTCGTTGTCCCAACGCGCACCCCATGCAACGCAGCATGCAAGGCGCTGCTCGAACGCAGCGGCGCGCGGCGCATAGTAGCCGCCCAGGCTCATCGCAATCACGCCCACTCGGGCGGCGTCGATGTCAGACCGTGTCTCCAGCCAATCCAGCGCCGCGCGCGCCCAGCGTTCGCTGTCGTGATTCATCGGCAGTCCCTGCAGACGCAGGGCGGCACCGACACCGGGATGATCGACCATCAGCGTCGATATGCCGCGCCGGGCAAACTGCTCGGCGATGCCGCAGAGGTGAATCCATTCCTTGGTGACGTCGAAACCATCGAAGTGAATCATCGCCGGACGCGGGCCCGCCTGCGGAGCGCGATAGAGTAACGCCGGCAAGGTCGTTCCCTCGTAGGGCAGCGCCACAGACTCGATCGGTTCGTCCGCCAGGAACATGCTGCGGGCGAAGCAACGCGTCATCCCCTGATAGAGCTCCATCTTGACCGGCATCTTGTGACTGGCCATGCGCTCGGCGGTGAACCAGTAGACGCTGGCTCGACGAAACTTGCGCGCCGCTGACCATCGATGTCCGGCTGCGTCGTCACGCATGGCATGACCTTCGACGCGAACCGCCAGCGCCGACCACGCATCGATCCATGCCGCGTGGGCATGCGGATCATCTTTGGCACCGGGTTGCTCGGCCAGCGCCTGCAGCGGCCGGCATGCGGTATCGATCTCGGTGAGCTCGCCGCCCAGCTGTGCAGCCATGAGCACGCCCAGGCTCCACGAATAGTGGGCAGGAAAATAGGTGAACATTCAGCGCGCGACCCTGGCCACCTGCATCGCCGGATCGACGATGCGGCCACGTTCGACCACGGCGGTGCCATCAAGATCGATCGTGCAATCGCGCATCGGCACATCGTAGTGCCCACGGGTGTTGCGCTTGCCGCCGCCCTGGGAGTTGGGGCCGGTGGAAAACAGGAAGTTGCCGGGAAAGGTTCGCGCTGCGGCGCGTGACGTCTCCGGCATATCGCCGTTAAGCGCGATCCCGTACCACAGCGCCTGGGGATTGAGGCCCCAGCCCAGGTGGGAGACGGCATAGGGGTCGCGGTCGCTGCTCGCGGTCTTGCCGTCCGCCAGCCAGTCCCCCATCAGCTTCGCATCGAGTCCCCCGGCGATGTCGACCACGTGTCCTTCGCGGATCGTGAGCTTGACCGGGTCGACCACGTAGCGGCAATAGGGCAGGATGACAATGTCACCCGGACTGAACACGACGGTGCCTTCCGCGCTGCCCTCATTGGGAAACGTGTGGATGTGGCCGCCGCCCCAGTGGTCGAAATGGCCGCGCTCGTCCGCGTAGCCCCATTGGGTCATGACCGGATACTCGCCGCACGACCAGCGCAAATCGGTGCCGGCGGCACTCGTCACCCGCACCGAACGCGTGGTTTGGTAGATTGATTCCGCATGCTTGCACGCTTCCTTCAGGCCGGGTGGCGACATCAGCTGCGCCAACGCATCCGGGGCGTCGATGATCATCAGCACCCGCGTTCCGCCGTCCAGCACCGTTCTCAACCAGCGGCTGAAAAGCGGCACATGGAAAATCACCACGATATCGGCAGCCGCCACGGCCTCGAGCGTACCCTTGCATTGCCCGATGGTCGGCACCCCGACCCGCGTCCATCCCGGCATGGTATTGACGCAAAGTTCGTAGATGTCGGCACCAAGCTCCTCCGCGGCGGCAAAGGCAGACTGGATGTACTCGCGCCGGGTTCCAATGTCGGACACGATGGCCACGGTTTCGCCGGGCTTCATCGCGCACAGCCGGAACTGGTCGACATAGAGCCGGGTAAGTTGTGCCGGATTGATTTCCATCGTGCGAATGGCGCTTGAAAGCATGCGACCTCCACTACTTTTCAAAGACGAACGCCATTCATTATTGTGATTGAAGGCGCGATTGTCAATCAGGTCTGGCTGTCGGATACGTGCCAGAACAATAGCCGCGTCCGCACCGCCTGGGCGGCGTGATACAGCACCAGACCCACCAGCGAAATGGTGACCAATGCGGCAAACGCAGTACGCACGTCACCATAGCGATAGGCCCGAATCATCATGGTGCCTAGGCCACCGCCGCCAGAAACCATTTCGGTCACCACCGCCACCAGTACCGCGACCACCACAGCCACCTGCACGCCGTCGTAGATCGATGCGAGAGATAGCGGCAACACGACCCGCCAGAACATGCGCAGCGGACCGGTACCCCGAGCCTGTGCCGACCACACATGGGCCTGGCCGATGCCGCGGGCGCCGTGGTAGGCAAACAGCACGATGGGGAAAAGGCAATCCGTGAAGATCAACATGACCTTCGACATGCTGAACAGGCCAAACCAGTTCACGTAGAGCGGGATCAATGCGATCTTGGGCAAGGGAAAAGCAAAGGAGAACAGTGGCTCGAAAAACCATTCTGCCCAGCGCACACGACCCATCAGCAATCCAAGCGGCACCCCGATCAGTATGGCCAGGCCCAGTCCCAGCAAGGCGCGCCAGAGGGTGTCGAGCAGAGGCGCGAACATGCTGCCGTTCGCGACCAGCGTGAACCAGCGGATGAATATTTCCGAGATCGGCGGAAAGACATAGGGATTGACCCAGCCGATGCGCGTGACCAGTTCCCAGGCCAGCAGCACCAGCCCGAGCGGGACGACACGCACGAGTACGCCTTGCAGTCGCGAGTGGTCAGTGTGCAAAGGCATGCCAGGCCATCACGCGACGCAAGGCGTTGACATAAAGGCGATCGAACGCATAGCCCAGCAGCGCCAGGTAGAGGACGACCGCAAGCATCGCGTCGTCGGCGCCCACGCCGCCGTAGGAAAAGATGAGATAGCCCAGTCCCGAGTCGGAGGAAATGAATTCGGAACTCACCAATACGATGATGGCGATGGCAATCGCTGTGCGCACACCTGTGGCGATCTGGGGCAACGCGGCAGGCAGGATCACCCGCCACAACAGATTGCGCTCGGAGGTGCCTCGCGCCTGCGCCGACCATAGCAGCATGGCATCGACGCTGCGCGCGCCGTTGAATGTCGCCACCACGATGGGCAACAGGCAGGCCAACGCAATGACGGTGATCTTCGAGAAGTTGCCAATGCCGAGCCAGATCATGAACAGCGGGATCAGCGCCGGTTTGGGTACCGGGTAGATCATCACCAGGATCGGCTCGACCGCAAGTTGCACGAAACGAATCCGCGCCATTAGTATTCCCAGCGTCACGCCAATCACCACGGCCACGCCGAAGCCGGCACCGGCGCGTGACAATGAAGCAATCGTGTTAGTCGCTAGTTCGCCCGAAACGACCAGCCCGCCAAGCGCCATCGCCACCGCCGTGAGCGGGGGGAGCCACGACGCAGGTAGCCATCCCGTCATCGAAGCTGCTTGCCACGTCAGCAACACCAACACTATGGGCAGCAGTCGTGACACCCCGTGCATGGTTCGCCACGCCAGCAACGATCCCCCGCTCATGCCCGCGTCGCCTCGACCTCGGCCTTGACGCTGCGCCATATGCGCAGCTTCAGTTCGACGAAGGCGGGGTTGGCGTCGAACTCTTCTCCATCCGCGACATCGAAGTCGCGGTCGATGATTTCCTTGATGCGGCCGGGTCGCGCTGCCATCACCACGATGCGGGTACCCAAGGCCACGGCCTCTTCCACGTCGTGCGTGACGAACAGCACCGTCTTGGTGTCACGCAGCCAGATCCGGCGCACTTCGTCCTGCAGGATGCGCCTCGTCTGCGCGTCCAGTGCCCCAAAGGGTTCGTCCATCAGCAGCATTTGCGGGTTGCACGCGAGCGTCTGCGCAAGCGCCACGCGCTGCTGCATGCCACCCGACAGTTCCCGGGGATAGCGGTCCCTGAATCCATCGAGGTGAACAAGGCGAATGTGCTCGTCGACCACGCGCTCGCGCTGTGCCTTCGGCATCCGCTGTTCCTCCAGACCGAAGGCGATGTTGCCCGCTACCGTGAGCCATGGAAACAGCGAATAGCGCTGGAACACCACACCACGGTCGCGCCCGGGCGCAGTGATCGGACGCCCCTGCAACAGGATTTCGCCACTGCTCGGCCTGAGGAAGCCACCGACCAGGTAGAGCAGCGTGCTCTTGCCGCAGCCGCTCGGCCCGACGATCGTGACGAACTCACGCTCGGCAACCGCCAGATTGATGGACTCCAGTGCAACGACGGCATTGCTGCCGTCGCCGTAGCGCATCGCAACCTGGCGCAACTCGAGGAATGCCGTGTTCACGGTGCCGTACTACCGGTCATGGTGGCCACGGGGCAGGGAATCTGGCGGCTATTTCGGCAGCAACGACAGGTTCATCCGTTTGCTGACATCAAAGGTCGTGATGAATCCATTGTTCGCCAAGGCATCGATGATCGGCTGGATGTTCTTTGCGGCGAGTTGTCCGTCACGGCGAACCAGATAGTCCTTTTTCGTCAGGAGGTAGCTGTCCACCACTGGGACAGGAAGCTTCCACTCTTCGGCGTAGATCTTCACCGCCTCGGCCCGGTTGTCCAGTGCCCAGTTGACGGCGCGCAGATAGTCCTCGATGTAATCACGTACTGCCCGTTCATTGGCCTTCAGGAATTTGTCCTCGAAGGCCATGAACACGTAGTCGGTGGGTCCACCGTAGATGTCGCTCGACGTGTAGAGCACCTTGAGGTCACCTTTGGCCATCGCGTCCTGAAAGAAAGGCTGGAACAAGGTAGCACCCTGCACCTTGTTGTCGCGAACCATGCCGGCAAGAAACGGGGGGCGCGCCTCGACTACCGTCAAGTCGGTGTCCGGATTGAGACCATTCTTGCGCGCCATGATGCGCACACCCATGTCTACCGTGCCGCCAATGGCGTTGACACCAACGACCTTGCCCTTGAGGTCGGCGAACTTGTTGATACCCCCGTCGGATCGGACGACGCTGGCGTCGTCGTAGTGACCATCGAAACCGAACGAAAGCAGCTGGTGCACGATCGTGACCGGAACGCGCGATTGATTGATGGCATTGGCCATGGGAAACGGAGTGGCCAGGGTGCCGTCGAGTTTGCCCGCCACCAACGCCGGCATGGCGTCGCCGCTGCCGGCAAAACGCACCCACTCGACCACATAAGTCTTGCCCATGTTCTTCATGATGTCAGGCTTCTTCTGCATGAAGAGATGGGCGCTGATCGAAGCATGGGTGCCAATTCGGATCTTGACTGGTTCCTGCGCTCGAACCGTGCCAACCACATTGCCCAGGACCACAAAAGCTACAAGTACGCCGAACCATCGTTGCAACATGAAAGTTCTCCTCAGCGGTGCCGCAAGTTGGATAGCGATCGTCATCAAGTAGACCGTGGAATTCGCCTGTCGTCAATACCGAACACCATTTATTTTTGTGAGTGTGCGTCGGCAGCGCGTCCGAGCAACTCGGTGTTCACGATCGCGCGCGCCTCCGGCTCCGGAACTTCCAGCAAACCGCACTCGCGGCGTAGCGCGATGGTTTCGTCCCACCCTTGCGGCACAACGCGCAGTCCGGCCACGGTGTCTGCAGCGAGCCGCCCCGCGATTGGGGCAGCATATCCTGCGGTAACCAGCGACGCCGCTGCTGCACCGGCATTGCCCGTATCACCGCCCCAGCGATTCGCCGCGATCAGCGCCTGCAAGTATCGTTGCGCCACACTTGCATTCGCCCGTAACCATTGCGCCTGCGCCGTGGCAACGACACCGGGGTAGTGGGGCGCGATCGTCTCGCCCCACCAGAGCGCAGCAAACCCCCGCTCCAGTGCCATGTCGATGAATGGCGGAACCAGGATGGTGGCCGCGGCATGGCCCGCGATCAATGCATCGAAGCGTTGCTTCACGCCGCCCACCGTCTGGAACTGGCATGCCCGCCAGTCAATTCCAGCACGCGCGAGCGCGCGGTAGAGCACCAGTACGAAGCCATTGGTCGTGGCATCAACCGCAATCGGTCCGGCCGCTACATCCTGCAGCGCAGGCAGACGCGGAAGTCCGACGAAGGCCATGATGGTCGAACGCTCGAGCTGGGCGATGATTTCGAGTCCCGCCGCTTCCGCGTGGTTCCAGGCAAGCACATTGTCGACCACGGCAATGCCCACGTCCCACCTGCCTGCGGCGAGTCCACGCCCCATCTCGTCGGATGATCGCGTCAACGTGGTCTTCACGTCGACTCCGTGCTGCGCAAACAGATCAAGGTGCCCGGCCCAGACCACTGGCGCCGGCGGTACGAAAAGTATCTGGCGAATCCGGTCCATGGCGGGCACTCAAGGCGCGGGTGGCTATGAAAAGCGAATGTGTTTCATTATTATGGAGCGCGTTCGCGACAGTCAAGCGGCACGCACCGACATTCGACAAGGCCCGCAAACGAGGCATGGTGCAACGAAAGAAACCGGAAGCGCGTGCCGCCATTCTTGCCGGCGCGTTTGCGCTGTTCTCGCGCCAGGGATACTCGGCCACCACGCTCACCGAAATTGCGCGTTCGGCCGACATGTCCACCGGCAACGTTTATATCTATTTCCAGTCGAAGCTGGCGATCCTGTACGCAATCTACGATCCCTGGCTGCGCGCCAGGATGGATGCACTTGAGGCGGAACTGGGGGCGGTCAAGTCGCCGCAGCTGCGCGTGCGACGGTTGTTGATCGCGCTTTGGCGCGACATTCCGGCGGAGGAAAACGGCTTCGTCAACAACATCATGCAGGCCATTTCGGCGGCCGATCCCTCCGAGGGCTATCGCTCCACGCTGGTTCGCTGGTTCGAAAGGCGCATCGCCGGGATCATTGCCGACGCGTTACCGGCAAGACAGCGGAACAGGTTGCGCGAGGCGCGGATTGCGCAGGTGCTGATCATGGCGTTTGACGGGTTCTCGATCCAGCGGCACCTGCGCCCGAAGGGCGCGGGTATCGATGACCATACGATCAACGCCATTGCGGCGATGCTGGTGGGCGAACCTTAACTCCGCCATCGCCAATACCACGACATCTAACATCGCAATAGTGCGGGTAGTCCCTCCAAGCTGGCTACGCGAGCAATACCTTACCGCTGCCAATATCGTAGGTGGCAGCCACAATATCGATCTTCTTCGACTTGTACGCCTGCTGCACGATCGGTGGTGACGTCCTCAAGCGGTCAGCCTGGCGCCGCGCATTCTCCGCGATCGCGTTCTCAAGCAGGTTGCCCCTGCCCGTCTTTTCCGCGATGAGAACCGCGGGCTTGATCGCGCGGATGAGGTCGGGCAGATGCCCTGGCAATACCGCGTTCGTCTTCACCACCTTGATCGCCGCGTCGACGGCGCCGCAGGCCGAGTGGCCCATCACGATGATGAGCGGCGTGCCGAGAAACTGCACGCCGTATTCAAGCGAGGCCAGCAGGTCGGGGCTGACCACATTGCCGGCGACGCGCACGACAAAGAGGTCGCCGGGGTTCTGGTCGAACACAAGTTCCGGCGCCACCCGCGAATCGGCGCAGCTCAGGATGGCGGCGATCGGATACTGCGCGGCGGCACGCGCGGCGCGACCCGCCGAAAAATCCTTCTGCCCCGGCGTATTGGCGACATAGCGCGCATTGCCGTCCATCAATCGCTTCAGTGCCGCCTGCGGCGTGATGGCATTTGGCGGAGGCACACTGCCCGGCTTCGGCGGATCGGCGGCGAACGCCTGCCCCACCATCCACGGCGCGAGCGCGGCCATCGTCCCGGTCTTCAGGAAGTCGCGGCGTGATGAACCCGCGACGTGTTCGTCATCTCCACAGATTGTGCACATGCTTGCTGATCCCCCCTTTGGCGTTGTTCGTTCGGCATCCGATCGCACCGCTTCATTGTTGTTGTTCGTTCGGCACCCGATCGCACCGCACACTAGGCGAAACTTCAGTCTCGCTGGTGGATTGTGGCGACATAAAAGCGAGGCTGAAGCCTCGCCTACAGGTCCACCTGCAGGTCCAGCGCCACCCGCGTTCCCTGTTCGATTGCGCGTCGCGCATCCAGCTCCGTGGCCACGTCTGCGCCGCCGATCAGTCGATGTGAAATTCCCGCCGTGACGAGCGCATCGACCAGTTCGCGCTGCGGCTCCTGTCCCGCGCACACCACGACGGTATCGACATCCAACACGCGCGGCTCCCCGTCGACCCGGATGTGCAACCCCAGGTCGTCGATGCGATCGTACTCGACGCCTGCCAGCATCGCCACGCCGCGGCGCTTCAGCAGCGTGCGGCGAATCCAGCCCGTGGTCTTGGGCAGTCCAGCGCCGACTTTCGTGCCCTTCCGCTGCAGCAGCCACAACTGCCGCGGCGGTGGCAGTTCATGCGCGGGCTTCAAGCCGCCGCGGTTGGCGAACGCAACATCGATGCCCCACTCGTCACGAAAGGCAATGATGGCCGGATCGTCCTCCCGGCCGTCGCTCAATGCACCGTCGGGCGGGTTCTCCGCCGACAAAAATTCAGCGACGTCGAAGCCGATGCCGCCAGCACCGATCAACGCCACCCTTTCACCCACCACCCGCCGTCCGGACACCACGTCGACATAACCCGTCACCTTTGCGTGGTCGATGCCGGGAATCACCGGCGTGCGCGGCACGATGCCGGTGGCCAGCAGCACATGGTCGAATCCGCCAAGGTCAGCAATGCCGGCGCGATGACCAAGCCGGATCGTCACGCCCAGCCGTTCGAGACGTGTGCGGAAGTAGCGCAGCGTCTCCGCAAACTCTTCCTTGCCCGGAATGCGCCTGGCCAGGTTGAACTGGCCGCCGATCTCGCTGGCGGCATCGAACAGCGTGACGTCGAGACCGCGCTCGGCCGCCGTCACCGCCGCCGCCATGCCCGCAGGCCCGGCACCGACCACGGCCACCCGGGCGCGCGCCGCGACAGGCATCAGCTTCCATTCCGTCTCGCGGCACGCATACGGATTCACGAGGCACGAGGCGATCTGCCGGTTGAAGATCTGGTCGAGGCACGCCTGGTTGCACGCGATGCACGTGTTGATCTCGTCGGCGTGGTTGGCGGCGGCCTTGTTCACGAAATCTGCGTCAGCCAGGAAGGGCCGCGCCATCGACACCATGTCGGCATCGCCCCGCCCTAGGATATCGTCGGCTACGCGCGGATCGTTGATCCGATTGGTGGTGATCAGCGGAATGTTCACCTGGCCGCGCATCCGGCGCGTGACCCACGCGAAGGCACCGCGCGGCACCATCGTCGCGATGGTCGGGATGCGCGCCTCGTGCCAGCCGACACCCGTGTTGATGATCGTGGCCCCTGCCGCTTCTACTGCCTGGGCCAGCGCCACCACCTCGTCCCATGTGCTGCCGCCTTCGACCAGGTCGAGCATCGACAGCCGGTAGATCAGGATGAAATCGCGGCCCACCGCGGCACGCGTGCGCCGCACGATCTCCACCGGAAAACGGATGCGGTTCTCGTAGACGCCACCCCACTCGTCGTCGCGGTGATTGGTCCCTGGTGCGACGAACTGGTTGATCAGGTAGCCCTCGGACCCCATGATCTCGACGCCGTCGTAGCCCGCGCGTTGCGCGAGGCGCGCGCAGCGGACAAAGTCGGCGATGGTTTTGCGCACGCCCCAACCGGTCATGCCGCGCGCGCGGAACGGGCTGATCGGCGAGCGCGACGACGACGGCGCCACCGCCAGCGGGTGGTACGCGTAGCGGCCGGCGTGCAGGATCTGCATCGCGATCTTGCCGCCTGCGGCATGCACGGCGTCGGTGATGAGCCGGTGCCGCGCGACCTGCCATGAATACGACAGTTGCGAAGCCTTCGGCTCGAGCCGCCCGACGAAGTTGGGCGCGATGCCACCGGTGACCATCAGTCCCACCCCGCCGCGTGCGCGCGCCGCGTAGAACGCGGCCATCTTCGCGTAGCCATCGGGTGCCTCTTCGAGGCCCGTATGCATCGAGCCCATCAGGACGCGGTTCTTGAGCGTGGTGAACCCGAGATCGAGGGGTGCTAATAGATGCGGATAGGCGGACATGGGTAGCGATTGTAGCTGTCCGGAATTCGCGCGTCTGTAGAGAAACTGTAGGCGAGGCTTCAGCCTCGCAGGTTCAATTCACGCATCGACCGGGCGAGGCTGAAGCCTCGCCTACAGCTACGCCGCCGCGCCGGCTCTTGCATCCAGCGCCGCCCAGCGCTCGAACTTCTCCGCGAGCAAATGTTCGACTACTTCAGCGCGCGCGCGGTCGGCCTTCCTCGCGGCGGCATCGCGCTTGTGATAGTCCGGCGCGCACATCGTGGCGGTCAGCGCGTGCTGCTCCTGCTCCAGCGCTTCCAGTTCCGCCGGCAGCGACGCCAGTTCGCGCTGCTCCTTGAAACCGAGCTTGACCATGGGCGTGCGCTCGGCGCGCGGTGCGACCTTGGCGGGGGCCGTCGCGGCCGCCACCTCGCGTGCCGCCTCGGCGTCCTTGTACGCCATCCAGTCGCTGTAGCCGCCGACGTATTCGCGCCAGCGTCCTTCAGCACCGGCATCGCCTTCAGCGACCAGTGTCTGCGTCACCACGTTGTCGAGGAACGCGCGATCGTGGCTCACGACCAGCAGCGTTCCGCTGTAACCCTGCAACGTGGCTTCGAGAAGATCGAGTGACTCGATGTCGAGGTCGTTGGTGGGTTCGTCCAGCACCAGCAGGTTGGCCGGTTGCGCGAAGAGCCGCGCCAGCAGCAGCCGGTTGCGCTCGCCGCCGGATAACATCTTCACCGGCGCCTGCGCGCGCTCGGGCGGAAACAGGAAGTCGCCGAGGTACGACAACACATGCTTGCGGCCCTCGCCCGTCTCGACCCAATCCGCACCCGGGCTGATCGTGTCCTTCAGCGAACGCTCCGGGTCCAACTGCTCGCGCATCTGGTCGAAGTACGCGATGGTCAGCTTGGTGCCGAGTTTGATGGTGCCGCTGTCGGGCTGCAATTCGCCCAGCAGCAATTTCAGCAGCGTGGTCTTGCCCGCGCCGTTGGGTCCGATGAGACCCAGACGGTCGCCGCGCTGCACGCGCAGCGAAAGATCGCGCACCAGCGTGCGGTCGCCGCGCCGGATGCTGACGTTCTCCAGTTCGGCCACCAACTTGCCGGAGCGATCACCGGCATCGAGACCCAGCTTGACGTTGCCGATACGGTCGCGCCGCTCGGCGCGCTCGTTGCGCAGCCGCTCCAGCCGGCGCACCCGGCCTTCGTCGCGGGTGCGCCGCGCCTGCACGCCCTGCCGGATCCACGCTTCCTCCTGCGCCCAGAACTTGTCGAACTTGCGGTTGGATACCGCTTCGGCCGCCAGCTCGTCCGATTTGCGCGTCAGGTAGGTCGTGAAATTGCCCGGATACGAGCGCAACTGCCCGCGGTCCAGCTCGATGATGCGCGTCACCACGCGATCGAGGAACGCGCGATCATGCGTGATGACAATGGCGGTGGGGCCCTTGATGAGCAGGTCCTCCAACAGCGTGATGCCATCGAGGTCGAGGTGATTGGTCGGTTCGTCGAGCAGCAACAAGTCGGGCTGCGTCGCCAGCGCCAGGGCCAACGCCGCGCGCTTGGCCTGCCCGCCGGAGGCCGTCTCCGGTGCCTGTGCCTCGTCGAGACCGAAGCGATGCATGTATTCGACCAGCCGGGCTTCGATGCGCCAGCGCTCGCGGTCGTCGCTTATCCGTTCGAGGTGGCCGCGCTGAACCAGGCTCTCGCGCATCGTCGACGCCGCCGGCAACGTCGGCTCCTGTTCGACCAGCACCACCTGCAGGCCGTCGCGGCGCTGGGTGAGTCCGTCGTCGAGGTCGATCTCGCCAGCCAGCGCCTTCAGCAACGACGATTTGCCGGTACCGTTGCGGCCGATGAGGCCAATGCGCTCGCCTTCCTGTACGGCGAGCTGCGCGCGATCGAGAAGAGGATGGAGACCGAAGGCGAGTTCGGCGTCCTGCAAAGTGAGTAGTGCCATGGGGGCGAAGGATACGCGACCCGGCGCCGGCGTACCCACGACAGTTATCTGACGGTTATCTGACGGTTCTCCGACGGGTCGCCGACGGGTCTCCGACGGTTCTCTGTAGGCGAGGATTCAGCCTCGCGGGTTCCACGCGCACATCGTCTCTGCGAGGCTGAAGCCTCGCCTGCAGAACCTATTGCTACGCCGCCACCCGCGCCACTGCCGCGACGTTGAGCTTCGCCTGCGCGTCGCGCAGTGCGGTGCGCAGGCCCTCCTCCACCACCGGGTGATAGAACGGCAACTCGAGCATCTGCACAACGGTGAGATTCAACTGCAACGCCCACGCCAACAGGTGGCCGATGTGCTCCGCATCGGGGCCGATCATCTCGGCGCCGAGGAAGCGGCCGCTGCCGGTAGCGGCATACACATGCAGCAACCCTCTGTTGCGCAACATCACGCGCGAGCGGCCCTGATCCTCGAAGGACACCTGCCCCGTGACGTGCGGCACGTCGCGAACCGCCGAATATCCGCCACCGATCACGGCGATCTGCGGGTCGGTGAACACGATTCCCAACCCCGCGCGGCGCAACCCGGCACGAACGATCGGGTAGGTCGCCGCATTCTCGCCCGCGATGCGGCCTTCGTCTGATGCCTCGTGCAGCAGCGGCACATCGTTGTTGGCATCACCGGCAATGAAGATGCTGGTTTCGCCACAACGCAAGGTCGTGCGATCGAACAGGGGCACACCCCAGGCATCGAGCTGCGCCGAAGTATTCGCGAGGCCCAGGTTGCGCACATTCGCCGTCCGTCCCGTAGCTGCGAGCAGGAACGCAAAGCGCTCCACCTGGGTGCTGCCATCGAGCGCGCGATAGGTGATCACGACGTCGTCGCCGTCCCGGGCCACGTCGGCGTGCGCATCGGTGTCGAGATAAAACTCTTCGCCAAAATCGCGGCGCGCAATCTCCAGCAGCGCCGGATCGGCCAGCGGACCCACGCCACCGCCACGACCGAACACCTTCACTCGCACGCCCAGCCGATGCAGCGCCTGGCCGATTTCGAGCCCGACCACGCCCGGGCCGAACACCGCGACGCTTTCCGGCAGGTCATCCCACTCGAACACGTCGTCGTTGATGACCAGCCGATCGCCCAAAACCTTCCACGCCGGCGGATACGAGGGCGATGAGCCTGTGGCAATCACCACGCGCGACGCCTTGATCGTCAACTGCTCGTCGACCTGAAGCGTCGTGTCGTCGACGAAGCGCGCGTGACCGCGAACCTTGTCGGCGTCCGGTAGGCCATCGACGCCGCGCAGCACGAAGGCGACGAAGCGGTCGCGCTCGCGCTTGACGCGCGCCATCACGGCGCGGCCGTCGACCTTGACGCTGCCGTCAAGATGCAGACCGAACGCAGGGAACCGGTCCACTGCGTGCGCGGCGTCCGCCGGCGCGATCAGCAGCTTGCTCGGCATGCAGCCCACGCGCGCGCATGTGGTGCCATAGGGGCCACCTTCGATCACCACCACGCGCTTGCCCGCGTTCCTGGCGGCGCGATACGCGGCCAGCCCTGCCGTCCCGGCGCCGATCACGGCGACATCGACAATAGTTTCCTGCGAGGGTATGGACTTGATGATCGCCATGGTCACGGTTCCTTTCTTGGACTGCGGGGAGCCGGAGCTGCCGGCTCTCTGCAGTCTTGCTGCCTATGCTACTTGTTACGCGGCCTTGCGCAGGAACGCTTCCAGCGCTTCCGACCCGCCGATCAGCTGGCCATTGATGAACACCTGCGGTACCGTGCCCGAGCCCGCGATGGCGCCGACGGCACGCGAACGGATCGTGTGCGGCAGCGTGATCTCGGCAAAGTTGTAGCCGGCTTCCGTCAGCTGCCGCTTGGCCGTCCTGCAGAACCCGCAACCTTCACGCGTGAGGATCGCCACCTGGTCGGGCTTCTTCGCCTTCGGGTTGATGTAGTGCAACATCGTATCCGCATCGGACACCTTGAACGGATCGCCAGGTTCCTGCGGCTCGAGAAACTGCTTCTCGATCTTCCCGTTGCGCACCAGCATCGAATAGCGCCACGACCGCTTGCCGAAATTGAGATCCGACTTGTCGACGAGGAGCCCCATCTTCTCGGTAAACTCGCCATTGCCATCGGAGAGCAGGAATACGTTCTCGGCTTCCTGGTCCTTACCCCATTCTTCCATCACGAACGGATCATTGACGGAAACGCAGATGATCGAGTCGATGCCCTGCGCCTTGAACGCCGGCCACAGTTCGTTGAAGCGCGGCAGATGCGTGGAGGAGCAGGTCGGCGTGAATGCGCCGGGCAGCGAGAACACCACCACATTCTTGTTGGCGAAAAGATCGTTGGACGTCACCGTAGCCCAGTCGCCGTTACGACGGATACGAAACGAGACCTGCGGGACCGGTTGGCCTTCCTTGACGGGAAATGCTTGCGACATGGCAATGCTCCTTGGTGTAAGTGATCCGACACCCGAATGGTGGGCATGGCGCTATCATAAATCCAATGCTTATAATTGATGTTTATGATAACTCTGGATTATCGATTCCGCTCGCAGGAGCCCGATTGAAAACCGTATCGACTACCGCGTACATGGGATTACAAGCCCACAAATCACCCACCGTCCATACCAAGACCGTCCACCGCGTCACCCACAGAGATATCCACAGCCTGTCGACCTCCGGCCATCCCTTCCACCCATGAACGACCTGCCGTTCCTATCCCTCTCGCACCTTTCCGGCCTGCTATCGCGCGGCGAGCTTTCGTCACGCGCCTTAGTCGACGCCTGCCTCGCGAGAATTTCCGCCACCGACACCAAACTGCACGCGTTTGTCGATGTGTACGACAACGACGCAAGGGCACTCGCTGACGCGGCCGACCGCACGCGCGCGGCCGGTTTCGCGCGCGGCCCCCTCTTCGGACTGCCGATCGCGCTCAAGGACCTGCTGGAAATTGATGGCCGCCAGACCACCGCAGGATCGAAGTCGTGGCTTGGCCGCAAATCGAACCACACCGCGACCGCGGTTGTGCGATTGCTCGATGCCGGCATGATTCCGCTCGGCAAGACACACATGGTCGAGTTCGCCTTCGGCGGCTGGGGCCGCAACGAGCCGATGGGTGCGCCGTGGAATCCATGGGACCCCGATACCCATCGCGTGGCCGGTGGCTCGTCGAGTGGCTCCGCCGTCGCCGTGGCCGCAGGGATGGTGCCGGCCGCAATCGGCTCGGATACCGGCGGTTCGATCCGCATTCCTGCCGCACTGTGCGGACTCACCGGACTCAAGCCTACGTTTGGGCTGATCAGCCTGTATGGCGCGGTACCGTTGTCCACCGTGTTCGACTCGTTGGGTCCGCTTGCCCACACCGTCGAGGATGTTGCAATGCTGACGGACGCGATGGCCGGTCCGGATCCGCGCGATCCGGCAACACTCGCCGCGCCGCATGTCGACTGCATGGCCGCGCTGCAGGGCGCCATCGACGTCCGCGGCATGCGCATCACCGCACTCGTGCCTGAACAGTTCCCGGCCTACCTGTCGGCGGAGGTGCGGCGCGGACGTGACGACGCCGTCGCGATCTTCCGCAGTCTGGGCGCCATCGTCGACGAAGCGCGCGCGCCCTTCGATATCAATGCATGCTCCGCCGCATTGGGCATGATGCTCGCCGCCGAGGCATTCGCCTTCCATCGTGCGTATGTCGAAGACCCAGCGGTACCCCTCGATCCGTGGGTGCGCAAGCGGATGCTGGGCGGCAAGGCCGTCAGTGCCACGGAGTTTCTCGATGCATTGAACACAGCGCGGCGAACCCAGGCCGAATTCGCAACATGGATGCGCGGTCGCGATGCGTTCCTGACCCCCACGTCGCCGATCACCGCGCTGCCCGTGGCTGATGTCGACGAATCCACGGCGCCGTTGGCGGTGTTCACGCGCGTCGTCAACTTCGTTCGCGGCTGCGGGCTATCGCTGCCCGCAGGGTTGTCGTCCGACGGACTGCCGATCGGCGTGCAATTGATCGGCGCCCCGTTCACCGAACCGCCGCTGCTGCGCCTTGGCCACGCGTTCCAGGGTGTGACCGAGTGGCATCGGCGGCGGCCGCCTGGATGATGGGTTGCAGGCGAGGCTTCAGCCTCGCAGGGACATCGCCGGGGCAAACCCGAAAAAAGGAACAGGCCCCTTTTTCACTGCAGCGACGGCTTCTTCATGTAATCACCGCGATCGCCAGAGCGGATGCTGATGCCCACCACCTTGTCACCCCGCGCGACGGTCAGCGGAATCTCCGTGCCGGCGGGACCCAGCTGCCACACCCTGCGCAGCATCTCCGCAATGCTGCCTACACGCTGATCCGCCACCGCCATCACGGCGTCGCCCTTGCGCACACCCGCCTGGTCGGCCGGACCACCCTTGGCAATGCCCCCCACGACAACGCGCGAATCGTCGTCGTTGGTGTAAAGACCAAGCCAGGGCCTAGGCGGCCGCGCAGCGCGGCCCATGCGCACCATGTCGTCGAGGATCGGCGGCAGCAGGTCGATAGGCACGAACATGTTGCCCTTGACGATCTCCTCGCCCATCGCCTCCTGCACGAAAAGCGAACCAACACCGACGAGGCGCCCCGCGTCATCCACCAAAGCGGCACCACTCCATTCAGGATGCGGCGGCGCGGTGAAGATGGCTTCCTCCAGCAGGTATTCCCAGTAGCCCGCGAACTCGCGGCGCGCGAAGATCTGCGCCTTCAACGCATGCGCCCGACCACCATGACTCAAAACGAACACGTCGTCGTCGACATCCAGTCCGGCGATCGAGCCCAATGCCAGAGGCGCGACATCGAGGCGTTGCAACGGCAGCACAAGGCCGAAACCGGTCGCAAAGTCGTAACCCAGCGCATGCCCAGGCACCACGCGGCCGTCATGCGTTGTGAGCCAGATGGTCTCGGCCTCGGTGATCAGGTAGCCGATGGTCAGCACAAGCCCATCCTCGCGGATGACCACGCCATTGCCGCCACGCTCGGTGCCCAGCAGTTGCGCCGTGTAGGCGTCGTCGGGAATCTTCGAGGCCAGCCGAACCATCGCGCCGCACGCGCGCTCGAGATCGAAGGCCAGGTCGGCCTGCTTCGGTTGCATCGGCGAAGGAAACGCCCAGTGTGGAGAATCGGTCATGTCAGCTCTGACTGCGCGAAGCGGCCGCGCGTTCCATCCACGTCGCCATCGGGCGGCGCGGTTGCATCTTCATTCGGCTCGTGCGCCGACATCGCGCGCGATCTTCGTCCACTTCGTGATCTCGGAGCGGATGAAACTGCCGAAGGCCTCCGGCGTGCCACCGACGGGATCGAGACCGCCGCCAACCAGCTTCGCCCGCACATCCGGCAGCGCCATCACCTTGTTGAACGCTTCATTCAGACGACGCACGACATCAGGGGCCATGCCGGCCGCCCCACCACGCCCTGCCATGCGGTGGCGTCGAATCCCGCCAATCCTGCTTCGGCGATCGTAGGCAACTCGGGCATGTTCGGCGAACGCTGCGGACCCGCCACCGCCAGCGCGCGCAACTTGCCCGCCGTCACGTGCGGCATCAAGTTGGCCTGGTCGCCGATCACCACCTGTACGTTGCCCCCCAGCAGATCGGTGACCATCGGGCCGCCGCCTTTATAAGGCACGTGCACGAAATCGGTCCCCGTCTGCGCCTTGAAGAGTTCCATCCCGAGATGCGGCAGGCTGCCGCTGCCCGCGGAACCATAGGCGAGCTTGCCCGGCGCGACCTTGGCGCTGGCAATCAACTCCGGCACCGTACGCGCGGGCACCGACGGATGCACGACCAACGCATAGTTCACGTCGACCGTGCGCACGACGGGCGTGAAATCCTTCTGCGGATCGTAGGTCATCTTCTGGTACACACCGACGTTGATCGCCAGCGAGGCGATGTTGCCGATCAGCAGCGTGTAGCCATCCGCGGGCGAGCGCGCCACCATCTCGGCGCCGATCATGCCGCTGGCGCCGGCCAGCGTGGCCATCACCAGCGCCCCTGCTGCGATGCATGTCCTGACGAGCGGACGCAGTTTCATTGCCGTGCCCTCCGATTTACGGCAGTCTAAACCAATCCTCTCCGGGTCCACGTCAACGCGCCGCCACGCTCATGTCAACCACCATCGACCATCTTGAATGCACAGTGCTCCGCGCACCGATCGCGAGCCCTGTCGCCAATGCGTTCGGGGCGATGACCAATCGGCCGGCATTGTTCCTGCGCCTTGTCGCCAGCGATGGCGCGTGGGGCTGGGGCGAAGTGTTCTGCAATTTCCCGCAGGTGGGCGCGGAGCATCGCGCGCGTCTCCTCGACAGCATCTTTGCGCCGCTGCTGAAGGGCATCACCTCCGACGATCCCGCGCATGTACGTGCACTCCTCGAGCGACGCACGCGGCAGATGGCCATTCAGTGCGGCGAGCCCGGCCCCTTCGCGCAACTCACCGGTGCCATTGACCAGGCGCTGCACGACCTGGTTGCGCGTCGGGCCGGCGTGCCGCTCTGGAAGCAGCTTGGTGGCCAACCTGCGGTGCGCGTATACGCCAGCGGCATCGGCCCGGATCACGTCGATGACATCGCCACCGGCAAGCGCAGCGAAGGGTATCGCGCCTTCAAGCTGAAGGTGGGCTTCGGCAACGACCGCGATGTCGCCAATCTCGCCGCGATGCGCGCGGTACTCGGGCCCGAAGTCACGATCATGCTCGATGCCAACCAGGCGTGGACGTCGGCGGAGGCCCCCGCACGCATCGCCGCGCTCGCGCCATATGCGCCGCTCTGGATCGAGGAACCTATCGCTGCGGATAGCTCTGCTGCAGATTGGCGCGCGCTGGCTGAAGTCAGTGCGGTGCCGCTGGCCGCTGGCGAAAACCTGCGCGGCCGGGAGGTATTCGTGCAGGCCATCGACGACGGCACGCTCGCGTTCGTGCAGCCCGATGTCGGAAAATGGGGCGGCGTCAGTGGCGGGCTTGATATCGCGCGCCACGCCGCGACGCGTAACGTCGCGTATTGCCCGCACTGGCTGGCCGGTGGCGTGGGGCTTGCCGCGTCCATGCATGCGTTAGCCGCGTCCGGCAGCCCGGGCGGGTATGCCGAAGTGGATGCCAATCCCAACCCGTTGCGCGAAGAAGTCTTTCCGTTTGCCATTGATGACGGGATGGTCACGCTGTCGGATGCGCCGGGATTGGGCGTTGAGCCGGATTTGAAGCGGCTTGGGCGATTCATCGTGCGGCACTAGGCCGTGTTGCCGGCACTGTCGCGATCGCGCATGCGCCCCGCGATCATGTACGTCACGGTTTCGAAACCGCGATGCGGGTGATTGGGAAAGCCGCCGATGTAATCCTCCGGATTGTCGGTGCCAAAGGTATCGAGCATCAGGAAGGGATCGAGTCGCCGCTGCAGCGGCTGCGTCAGCACGCGCGTCAACTTGACGCCCGCGCCATCGGAGGTGGCCTGGCCGGTGATCAGCGTCTCGACGGTGCGCGGGTTCCGCACCTGATCGGCAACTGGGTGGTGCAGCGTCTGCGTCGTCATGGCAATTTCATCTCTCTGTAAAAGGGGCCAGGCTCGAATTGTTTAATCGAGCCTGGCCCCATTGTTTAATCGAACCTGGCCCCATTTTTTATGTGGCGGAAGTCGCGCCATTAAGTAAGGCGCCAGCGTAGCATCCACTTCGGCCATGCCGGTGCGCCGCTGTACCCGCTAACGACGCCGTGCGCATCGCGCGCGCGATGCCCGGCCCTCGAGGAATCCACCACCGTGCTTTTGCAACAAGCTGCCATCCTCTTGCTGACGGCCGTCATCGTCGTGCCGTTGTTCCGCCGGCTGCAACTGGGCGCCGTGCTCGGCTATCTGGCGGCCGGGGCACTGATCGGACCGTGGGGTCTCGGGTTCATCAGCGGTGGCGAGCAAACCATGCACTTCGCGGAGCTGGGCGTCGTCCTGCTGCTGTTCCTGGTCGGGCTGGAGCTGGAGCCGCTGCGGTTGTGGGCGCTGCGCCAGTCGGTGTTCGGCTGGGGCAGCGCCCAAGTGCTGCTGACCGCCGCCGCGATCATCAGTGTCACGATGGCGTTCGGCATGGCATGGCAGGCCGCGGTGATCGTGGGCTTCGGCCTCGCGATGTCGTCCACGGCGATCGTGCTGGCGTGGCTCGGCGAGCGGCAACAACTTTCCACGCCCGCCGGACGCAGTGCGTTCTCGATCCTGTTGTTCCAGGATCTCGCCGTCATTCCGCTGATCGCCTTGTTGCCGCTCCTCTCGCCCGAAAGCACCGGGACGACCAGCGGTTGGGTGCTGGCCGCCAAGGGTGTGGCGGCGATCGCCGGCGTGGTCGTCGGCAGCCGCCTGCTGGTGCGCCCGGCGTTGAAGGCGGTGGCACGCTACGGCGGCCGCGAAGTGTTCACCGCGGCCGCACTCCTGGTCGTCATCGGCGCGGCGCTGCTGATGGAAAGCATCGGCCTGTCGATGGCATTGGGCGCCTTTCTCGCGGGCGTGCTGCTGGCCGATTCGGAGTTCCGGCACGAGCTGGAAGCCGACGTCGAGCCTTTCAAGGGCCTGCTGCTCGGACTCTTCTTCATGGTCGTCGGGATGAACGCGAACCTGACGCTCCTGGCCGCGCAGCCGTTCATGGTGCTGGGCTGCGCGGTCGGGCTGCTGGCGCTGAAGGCGACGCTGATCTACGGCATCGCGCGAGCCTTTGGCACCGCCAACGCCGACGCCCAGCGCATCGCCGTGCTGCTGGCCCAGGGCGGCGAATTCGCGTTCGTGCTGTTCGCGGCGGCCACCACCGCCCGCATCCTGCCGGGCGAGACCGCGCAGTTGCTGGTGCTGGTGGTCACGCTGTCGATGCTGCTGGCGCCGCTGTCCTTTGCATTGCACGAGTGGCTGCTGGAAAAGTGGCTGGATCGCCGCAAGCCGCCCGAGTTCGACACGATCGACGGCCCCGGCAACCCGGTCATCATCGCCGGCTACGGCCGCTATGGACAGATCGTTTCACGCGTCCTGCGGATGGCCGGCATCCCGTTCACCGCCATCGACGCCAACTACCAGCAGGTGGATTTCGTCCGCCGCTTCGGCAACAAGGTCTATTACGGCGACGCCAGCCGGCTTGAGGTGCTGGAGTCGGCCAAGGCGCGCGACGCCAAGCTCTTCGTGCTGGCCATCGACGACATCGATGCCTCGCTGAAGACGGCGGCGATGGT
>Ga0105048_10001961_pt1 | contig 33375 bp, 24 predicted proteins | sample MAT05_FD_78382 | JGI IMG/M metagenome (GOLD analysis project Ga0105048, IMG submission 78382) | Freshwater microbial communities from Lake Fryxell liftoff mats and glacier meltwater in Antarctica - MAT-05 | ecosystem: Environmental > Aquatic > Freshwater > Ice > Liftoff microbial mat | place... | reverse complement strand
GCGAAGGACGAGGACGAGCCGTGGTTCATGCACGTGGTGGCGGCGGTGTCGCGGCTCGCCCGCAAGACCGCCGATCACGCCGCGCGCGAGGATGCGCTGGTGTGGCTGATCACGCGCTTCGATGCGGTCGACGATCGCCGCCAGGCCCTCGACTCGGTGCTCGCGCGCGCGCTGGCGCGGAGCGAGGCGGACGACCAGGCCACGGCGGAGGCGTGCTATCGCGACGCGCTGTCACGCGCCGAGGCGATCGGCGATCCGCTGGCCCGCTCGCGCGCGCTGAAGAGCTTCGGCGCCTGGCTCGACGAGCGCGCCCGACCGCGCGAGGCCGCGGTGGTCCTGGAGGAGGCGGTGGCGCTCGCAGAACGCGCCGACCCGGACGATCCGTTTCGCGCCGAGACGCTGGAAAAAGCGCGCGCCGCGCTGCTCGCCCACGCCAACTAGAGCGCCGATCCAAGCGGATTGGCGCTCTAGCGCGGGTCGAGGCGCAGGATCGTGTTGGTGGGCCAGTCGGCCGCTGCGCAGCGCGGTGAGCACGGGAGCAGCGCCTCGCCGACCACGCCGCCGAAGCCTTCCCAGCCGACCGCCGCCGAGAGGAACGCGGACGGCACTGAGTCGGGGCCCGAGAACACGCCGTAGTGCAGCTCGAGCGACCCGTCCTCGTGGATACGCAGCTCGCAGTCGATGTTCTGACCTACGTTTCCCGAGAAGAACGGCACCTGGTTGTAGCGGACGTGGAACACGCGCGCCGGCGGCATGCCGGTCGTGAACGTGCCGATGAAGGCGCTCGAGAGCGCCATCCCGGGGAACAGATCGTCCCACCACAGCGCGACGAGGGCGTTGTCGCCGAAGGGATCCGGGAAGGCCTCGCGGTTGCGGGGCGGAGCGGCGGCGACGTTCTCGAACGACACCCAGCCGTTGGTGGTGACGGTGATGGCCCGCGCGGGCACGCCGTCGAACGGAAAGGCGAAGGGCAGGTCGATGCGCAGCAAGCCGTCGTCGCTGTTGCTGAACGTCACCGAGTCGCCGCGGGGCGGATCGAGCGGGACGTTCTCGGTGCGCGTGACGGCGTAGCCGCTGGTCCCGTCCGCGGGCGCGATGCCGCGGATGGGGATGTGGAAGTCGAACAGTATGCCGCCGAAGAAGGTCGCGATCAGCTCGGCCTCGAAGTAGCCCGGCTCGCTCGGCCGAAACGCCACCTGCACCACGATCGTCGCGCCGCTCGGGACCTCGGGGGGCAGCGGATCGACGGTGAAGACGGGGGAGAAGAACGACGGCGGCTGCACCAGGACGCACGGGCCGGGGCCCAGGTTCACCAGGTCGAAGCTGGCCAGCAGCTGCTGGCCCGGGAGCGTCGGCGCGAAGATCACCGGATTCACCTGCTGGAGCGCGCATCCGCTGGTGTCGCGGAGGCCCGTGCCGGCGAGCGGGATGGTGAGGCGCTCGATGTCGCCGTTTCTCTTGCGCGCGCCGATGACGAGGTCGGCGGTGTATTCGCGCTCCTCGGTCGGGCAGAAGCTGACGTCGACCGGCAGCTGCTGCTGCGGCGCCACCACGACGCGGCTCTGCCGCACGATGAACGCCGAGGTCTCGGGCTCGATGATCATGAACGGGATCTCGATCGGCGCGAGCGTCGGGTTGGTGCAGACCACGCCCGCCAGGAGGCAGCCGCCGACCACCGCGCCGCCGAGCGTGCCTTGCTGCGAGCAGCTCAGCTCGGTCGTGGCGCCGACGCCGCGCAGCGAGAAGTGATCGTCACAACCGTCGGCGCACAGCTGGATGTGCAGATCCGCGGCGTAGCTCCCCTCGATGGTCGGCCGGAACGCGAGGTCGAGGTTTCGCGAGCGGCCGGCCGGGATGATGATCGGCTGGCCGAGCTCGAAGCCGAGCGGGTGGAACGCCGCGCCGTCGAGCGCGACGACGCGGACCTGCGACGCGCGCGCGGGATCGCCGCGCAGGCGGATGGCGAGGGTCTGCTGCTCGCCGATGCCGACGGTGCCGAAGTCGATGCTGCGATCTTCGGGGCTGGCGTGGCCGGTGGTCGGGCCGCCATCGGGCAAGGGGATCGGACCGGGACCGCCGTCCCTGCGCGGGCGCGGGGTGCACGGGCCGGCCTCGCAGCTCTCGATGTCGATGACCGGCGTGGCGTCTCCGCAGCCCGCCGCCATAAGCCCGAGGATCACGTACGCGCGAGAGACCACCATCCCTGTATCATCGGTGTCCGGATGCGGGCTGAACTTCAAGTCCCCGAAGCGATTCGTGACGCGCAGAACATCCGACATCACACGGTGATCGAGCCGCCCTTCCTTTGTCCCGAGGTCCCGCTGCACCTCATCACCGAGGCCTGCTCGCTGTGGCGGGCGACCGAGCGCGAGCTGGCGGTGGTGGGGTGGCCCGAGCCCTACTGGGCCTTTGCGTGGGCCGGTGGGCAGGCCCTCGCGCGGCACCTGCTGGATCGCTCCGAGGTCGTGCAAGGGCGCTCGGTGCTCGATTTCGGGGCCGGTGGAGGCGTCGAGGCCATCGCGGCCCGGCTCGCGGGCGCACGATCGGTGCTCGCCAGCGACCTCGATCCGGTCGCGGTGACGGCGATCGCGCTCAACGCCGCGCTGTCCGGGACCTCCGTCGAGACGACCACCGAGGACCTCCTCGGACGCGACCTTGGCTGGGACGTCGTCCTGGTGGGCGACGTCTGCTACGACCCGGCGCTCTCGACGCGGCTGTTCGCGTGGCTCGGTCCGCTGGCCGAGCGCGGTGCGACGGTGCTGATCGGAGATCCGGGGCGCGGCAATGTCCCGCTCGATCGCGTGGAAGCCGTCGCGGTTTACGACGCGCCGTCGGATGTCGACGTGCGCGGGCGCTACCTGCGCGCGACCACCGTTTATAGGCTCAGAAGATGACGCCGCCTCAGAAGATCACGCCGGACTGACCCGCTCCGCCGTTGTTGCCGGGGGAGAAGCCGCCGAAGCCGCCGCTGCCTGCGGTGACCGAGTTGCTGATCAAGGTCGGGTTCGAGCCGCTCGCGCGATAGATCCCGTAGCCCACGCCGCCTGCGCCGCCGCCGCCCGCGCCGCCGCTGCCACCGTTGCCGCCGTTGCCGCCGCGCTGACCGTCGCCCGAGTCGTCGGGTCCGAAGCCGCCGCCCGCGAACAGGCCGCCCGAGCCGAGGCTGCCGCCGCCGCCGCCGTCGCCGCCGTCGCCGCCGCGTCCGGGCGTGATGGTGTTGCTGTCGAGCGTGGGCGAGGACCCCGCGAGGAAGATGCCGAAGCTGGCGCCGCCGCCGGTGCCGGCATTTCCGCCACCGCCACCGCAGCCACCGCCGCCGCCGCCGCCGCCGCCGCCGCCGCGATCACGGTTACAGGTGTTGACCGAGACGCAGACGAACACGTTGGCGTAGCACTCGTCCGCGCCTCCGCCGCCTCCGCCGCCTCCGCCGCCACCGAACCCGTCGCCACCCCCGCTGCCCGTCCCGCCGTTTCCGGGCTGCCAGAGGTTCGACGCCACCGAGCCGGCGCCGCTGCCGGCCGCGCCGTTGGGCCCGTTGCCGCCGCTCGCGCCGTCGGTGCCAGCGAGGCCGATGCTACCGGTGGTCTGACCGTTGCAGCCGGAGCACGTCGAGCAGCCGCGCGCGCCGCCGCCGCCGCCGCCGCCTGTGCCACCGCCGAACGGCGTGGTCCCGCCGCCGCCCGGGTTGTTGTCGTAGCCTCCGAGCCCGCCGCCGCCGCCGCTGCGGCCGCAGGGGCTGAAGCCGCCACCGCCGCCGCCGCCCGCGCTGCTGCATCCGTCGCAGCCGGTCGATCCCACGTTGCCGTTGTTGGCGTTGCCGCCCGCTCCGCCGCCGCTGCCGTCGCTGCCATCCGCGCCGCGACCGCTGGTGACGCGCAGCCGCGAGAGGACCAGCGCGCTGTTCGATCCCGCGACGTGCACGCCGTACACGCTGCCGCCCGCGCTCACCGCGTTGCCGACGGTGACGACCAGGAGGTCGAGCCGCGTGCTCACGACGATGTTCAGCGCGCGCACGCCGAACACGTTCGCGCCGATGATGCCGCCGCTGATCACCGAGTTGTTGGTGCCCGCGCGGGCCCAGGTGTTGGCGTCGTAGCCGCCGTAGAGGCTGATGCCGGCGGCGACGTCGACCACGCCCGCGTAGAACCCGGCCGCGATCAGTACCGTCGAGAAGCCGTTCTGCTGCGCCCGCAAGATGCCCTGCGCGATGGTCGCCACCGGCGATCCGTAAAAGCCGGTGTTCGCATTGTTGCCGAGCGGCGAGACGAAGATCGACGTGCTGCGATCGCCGTCGATGCCGTCACAGTTGCTGTCCACGAACGTGAGGTCCGGGAGATCCAGCCCACCGACCGGCGTGCAGGCGTACTCGCAGCCATTCACGTTGTTGCCGTCGAGGTTCACGAAGCCCGCGCTGCAAGCGCCGAACGTGCACACGCCGGTGTTGCAGGTCTCGGTCGCGCCCGCGAAGTTGCAAGCCCGGTTGCAGCCGCCACAGTGCGCGAGGCTGCTGTTCGAGTCGATCTCGCAGCCGTCCACCGGGAGCAAGTTGCAGTCGCGGAACGCGCCGTTGCAGGCGTCGACGCGGCACGATCCCGATCCGTTGCAGCTCGAGACCGCGTTGGTCAGCGCACAGGCCTGGTTGCAGCCGCCGCAATGGAGGCTGTTGGTGTTGCTGTTGATCTCGCAGCCGTCACCCGGCGTGGTGTTGCAGTCGAGGAACGGCGCGGTGCACGAAGCGACGTTGCACGCGCCGTTGTTGCAGACCGGGTTGCCGTTCGCCACGGTGCAAGCCTGGTTGCAGCCACCGCAGTGCGTGAGGCTCGAGTTGGAGTTGGTCTCGCAGCCGTCGCCCACCACCAGGTTGCAGTCGCGGAACGGCGCGTTGCAGGCGGCGACGGTACAGGCGCTGCCCGAGCAGCCCGGCGTGCCGTTGGCCACAGAGCACGCGTTGAAGCAGCTGCCGCAGGTGCCCACGCTGTTCGAGAGGTTGGCCTCGCAGCCGTCGGCCGGGTTGTTGTTGCAGTTGGCGAAGGGCAGGTTGCAGCCGCTGACCGCGCACGTACCACCGCTGCAGAGCGGCGTCCCGTTGGCGATCGCGCAGGGCTGGTTGCAGCCGCCGCAGTTGGGGATCGAGGTCTGGGTGTTGACCTCGCAGCCGTCGGCCACCGTCGTGTTGCAGTCGGCGAACGGCGCGCTGCAGGCCGCCACTGCGCAGGCGCCGGAGTTGCACGAAGGCGTGCCGTTCGGCGTGACGCAGGGCTGGTTGCAGCCGCCGCAGTGGGCGATCGACGAGTCGGTGTTGGCCTCGCAGCCACCGGCGTACTGGTTGTCGCAGTTCCGCCAGGGCGCGACGCAGGAGGCGACCTCGCAGCTCCGCGCGTTGCAGGCGGGGGTGCCGTTGGGGACCGAGCACTGCGTGAGGCAGCTGCCGCAGGTGCTCACGCTGTTCGCCAGGTTGGCCTCGCAGCCGTCGATCACGCGGTTGTTGCAGTCGAAGAAGTCGTTGTTGCAAGCGGCGACGTTGCACGTGCCGTTGCTGCAGCTCGGCGTGCCGTTGGTGACTTCGCACGGGCGGTTGCAGAGGCCGCAGTTGGCGAGGTTGGATCGCAGATCGACCTCGCAGCCGTCGGCGTAGGTGCCGTTACAGTTGTCGAAGTTGGGATTGCAGCCCTGGACCGCGCACGTCCCGCTGCTGCACACCGCGGTGCCGTTCGCCGCGCTGCAGGCGTTGCCGCAGCGACCGCAGTTGGCGAGGTCGCCCTGGAGGTTGAAGCCGTCGTCGGGCGTGCCGTCGCAGTCGTCGTCGAGCGTGTTGCAAGTCTCGGCGACCGCGCCGGAGCCCGACTGGCCGGGGTTGGTGGAGCAGGTCGATCGCGAGCTGTCGCGGGCGGCGCACTCGATCACGCCCGCGCCGCACTCGCCGGCTCCGTCGCACACGTCGCCGAGGTTGAAGCCCTCGTCGGTGGTGCCGTTGCAGTCGTCGTCGGCGTTGTTGCAGATCTCGGCCGGCGGGTTGCGCTGGGTGCAGGTGTACTCACAGCCGTTCAGCGGGTTGTTGTCGATGTCCCAGGTGTTGGTCGGGCAGCCGACCGCGTCACCGATGAGCGCGACGATGAGCGTCGGCGTGTCGCGATCGCTGGTGCGGATCTCGATCGCGCCGTTGTCGGCGCCGACGGCGGTCGGCGCGTAGCGGACCTCGATCGTGAGGCCGGGGCTGCCGGGCGCGACGAGCGCGGGCAGCGGGCTGAGGACGTTGATCGTGTACTCGGTGCTCGATCCGGCGGTGAGCGCGGCGGACTGGATCAGCAGGCGTCCGACGCCGGTGTTCTGGATCGTGAGGATCACGGGCGGCGGCGTCGAGCCGCGGTAGGGGCGGCCGAAGTCGATCGGCGAAGGCGGGATCGGCGGCACGGTGCTCTTGAACGCGAAGACGTTCGGATCGACGCCCTCACCGGAGAGCGGGATCTCGAGGCGCGGTGTGAGCGGATCGTTGGTGGTGATCACCAGGCTGCCGGTGTCGGGCCCGATCACCGTCGGTCCGTAGCGGACCGTGAGATCGACGCCGTCGCCCGGCGCGATCGGCTGCACGACCTGCGTGGGCGTCACTACGAAGTCGGAGGAGGTCCCCGGTCCGAGGCCGATCGAGGTGATGTCGAGGGACGAGCCGCCGGCGTTCGTGACGCGCACGACGAGGGACTCGCTCTGGCCGGCGATGCGGAAGACGTGCACCTCGCCGAACGCGATCGCGGGCGTGGAGGTGACGACGCGCGGCGCCACGCGCGACTCGCCGGTGATGGTGACGGTGCGGCGCGGCAGATCGGGATCGGAGGAGTCGATCTGGACGGTCCCGCTGATCGGACCAGCGGCCGCCGGATCGCTGATCAGCGAGAACGCGAACATCGCGCCCGGCCCGAGCATGAACGGCGGCATGGTCGGCAGATCGAGCATCAGGCCGGCGCTCGCGCCGTTGAGCGCGATCCCGGTGATGTCGATGCTGTCGCCGCCGATCGAGGTGAGGCTGATCGGCACGACCTTCGGGAAGCCGATGAAGACGACGCCGACGTCGATCGGGCTCGGGCTCACGTCGAGCGCGGCGCGGACGCCGATGCCGAGTAGGCGGATCAGGACCGGGGTCTCGTCGGCGTCGCCCTCGTTGTTCGCGATGACGAGCGTCTCTTCGACCGGTCCCTCGACGCGCGGGGCGAAGCCGACGGTGATCGAGATGGTGTCGATCGGCGCGCCGCTCCTGGGATCGATGCACAGGCCGTCGGTGCAGACCGCGCCCATGTCGTCGCAGGTCCCGGCCGGCGTGCACAGCGCGCTCGAGCGGAAGCGGTTGAGGAGCGCGGGGAGCATCGCGCTGGTGGTCAGATCGAAGATCAAGCTGGGGCTCGGATCGGTGCGCACGTCGGAGATCGAGAGCACCGCGTTGCCGTCGCCGATGTTCTTCACGAAGAGCGTGAAGGTGCGGGTCGAGGTGAGCGGCACCTCGCCGAAGTCGATGGTGCGGATCTCGGGGCCCGACGTCTTGGCGTCGGCGATGACCGCGATCTCGGAGAGGCCCTTGTACTCGGCGATCAGCGGCACGATCGTGGTCGGCGTCGCAGGATCGTCGGTGATCACGCGCAGGCGATCGCGATCGTCCTGGCCGTCGGTGGCGGTGTACGTGATCTGCACTGTGAGGCTGGCGCCCGACGCGAGGGTGGTGGGGAGCGTCTCGCCGGGGATGACGACGAACTCGTTCGACGTGTTGCGCTCGACCTCGAGCTGGAGGACGCGCAGCGGGCCGTCGCCGCGGTTGATGACGGTGAGCGTGCGGGTGACGGGGACGCCGAGCAGGAACGCGCCGAAGTTGACCTCCAGCGGATCGACCACCACGCGGCCGCTCGCCACGCCGCCGTCGGCGCCGCCATCGTGGACCGCGGTCGCGCACACCCCGCCGACGCAGACGAGGTCGCCGGGACAGGTCGTGCTCTCGGTGCAGAGGATGATGCCCGAGTCGGCGGTCGGGCCGGGCCCGGGTGGGCCGGCGGCCGGGTCGTCGCCGCACGCGGCGAAGAGCGCGGCCAAGAGCAGGCCCGAACGAATGCGAAACATCGGGGGAATGTAGCACCCGAACGACTCGACCGGGTAGATCATTACCCGGTCGCGGCGTGTGCATGGGGGCGGCACGGGCGTTGCGTTGGCGCTCACGCATGGCAGCACCACCCCTCCTCGCATCTCTCCTCCGCGCGGCTGACGCGCCGGCGCACGAAGCCGTCCGCCTGTCGCGCGCGCCGCTCATCCAGACCATCGCACCCGCGGCGATCGGCCTCATCGGCCTGTCGTCGTCTGCGCTCGCGGTCGCGGCGATGCGCGGCAACGGCGGGCAGGCCGGCGACGCGCTCACGGCGATCCTCGAGTCGGTCCTCACCATCTCGCCGATCACCTTGGTGCTCGCTGCCTGGGGCACGCCCTCGAGCACCCCGCAGCAGCCGTCCGCGGCGTCCCAAAGACCGGGCCCGATCGCGCCCCCGCGCGTGGTGGCGGCCGCGCTCGGCCTCGGTTTTCTCACCGCGGGATGGGTGACGGTCGGCCTGGTGCCGCTCGCCGCCTTCACCGCGCTGGTCTCGTCGCGCACCGGCTGGGCGCTGGACGCCTTCGGCCTCCTGGTCGCGGTGGCGGCGCTCGGCAGCGTCGCGATGGTGTTCGCGCGGATCCTCCAGGCGATCGACTCGGGCTCCGGCACTCGCATGGCGGCGCGGCTGTTCGCGCTCTCGCTCTTCGGTGTGTTCGTGGTCCGCGCCCAGCCCTGGATCACGCGCCTGAGCCACGGGGTGAAGCTGTGGTAGCCGTTCCGACCGGGCCGGCCCATCAGGCCGGGCCTCGCCCGCAGCGGCACGAGCCCCTCTCTCCCTTCGTCACGTTCGACGACGTCACGCTCGAGTCGCTCGACGACGCGCATGACCAGGCGCGCGCCCCCAGCCTCTGGGTGGATCTGCTGCGCGATCCCGAGGCCGCCGTGGCGCGGATGCTCGATCCCAGCGCGCTCCAGTCAGCGATCGTCGGCTCGCTCCTGACGGTCGCGATCTGCACCGGCGCGTTCGCGTTCATCGTGCGGTTCGACGAGGGCGCGCTGAAGGCGGCCAGCGGTGCGCTGTGGCTGGCCGGCAGCACGCTCCTCGCGGTGGCGGCGGCGCTCGGGCCGATCCACGCGACCAGCTTGCTCGTCGCGGCGCGCGTTCCGATGGCGCGGCTGGTGGCGGTGCTGCTCGGCGCGGTGGCGGCGGGCGCGGTGGTCCTCGCGCCGCTCGCGCCGATCGTCCGGCTGCTGCACCAGCGCGACGAGATCTGGCTCGGCCCGATCTCGCTCGTCTCGGCTTTTGCAGTGTCGGGACTGGTGGCTGGCACCGCGGTGAACGCGCTCCTGCACGCGCTGGCGGTCGCCTCGGGACCGTCGGCGCTCTCCGACTCCGACGAGTTCCGGGTCGGGATCCTGGCGCGCATGGCGATGGTGTTCCTCGGGTTCACGGTCGCGCTGGCCTGGGGCATGGGAGCGTTCCAGTGAGCACCGCGATGGCGATCCTGGGTGTGTACGCGTCGATCGCGCTGGTCGCGGTCGCGGTGGCGAGGGCGCGGCAAGCGGCGCTGGGGAGCGTGTCGGGGCCGCCGGCGTGGGCGCTGATCGGCGCGCTATGGCCGTTCCTCTTGCCGGGCGCGACAGCCGCGCCGACGCGAGCGGGGCGCTATGCGACGCGGCTGATCGCGCTCCACCGGGCGATGCGCGAGGCGCTCGACGATCCGACGTCGGCTCGCCTGCTCGCCCGGCCGCGCACCGAGCTCGAGGCGGCGCTCGCGCGGCTCGACGAGGCCAGCGCACGGCTGGCGGATCTCGACGTCGCGATCGCCCACGCGCTCCCGGTGGCCCGACCGCGGCTCGAGACGCTGCGTGATCGGGCCGACGCGGCCCTGGCCGAGCGGGCCGCGCTGCTGGAGGAAGTGATCGCGCAGCTGACCGTGCTGCGGTTCGCCGATCTCTCGGCCGAGCTCACCGCGAACGACGCGCTGAGCCGCGAGCGCGAGCGGGTCGAGGCCCTCCTCGCCCAGCTCGATTGCCTCGCGTTAGGGTGACACGCAGACGACGGTGGCGCCGTCGCCGCTGCTCTCGACCGGCCCAAAACCGCTGGAAAAGCTGCGCGAACGGCAGAAGCGGTGGATCGCGGCGTTGCAGTCGGGGCCGATGCGCTGGCCGACCCCGTCGCACGGCGGGTGGTGCGTCGCGAGCTCGGTGAACGTGGTGGCGACCGCGGTGGCCGCGCCTCCACCGACGCAGTCGACGAGCATCGAGCTCGCGCCCAGCTCGGCGGGTCCGAAGCCGGAGACGTGCCCGGCGGCGACGCAGAAGCGGTGGATCGCGGCGTTGCAGTCGGGGCCGATGCGCTGCCGCGCGCCGTCGCAGCCAGCGTGGTGGGTGGCGAGCACGGCGTAGGTGACGTCACGCTCCTCGCTCGCGGTGACGCAGGTGTAGATCGCGGTGTCGCCGGAGTTCTCGACCGGTCCGAAGCCACCGTTGCTGCACGTCGCCGCGACGCAGGCGCGGTGCATCGCGGCGTTGCAGTCGGGACCGATGCGCGTGCCGGCGTTGCAGCCGCTGTGGTGGGTTTGCAGCACCGAGTACATGCCGCTGACGACCTGCGCGCGAAAGCCGTTGTCGATGGTGCCATCGCAGTCGTCGTCGATGCGATTGCACGTCTCCGCGCCGGTGGGGCCGGGGGTGCAGGCGGAGATCGCGCCGTTCACGCAGGCGGCGGTGCGCGCGCAGGCGCCGGTGCCGCACGCGGGTCCAACGACATCCTCGTCGGTGTTCCCGTCGCAGTCGTCGTCGACCGAGTTGCAGCGCTCCGTCGCGGCGGGCATGCCGGGTGTGCAGACGCCCGGACGTCCCGCGACGCAGAACGGAGCGCTCTGCTCGCACGCGCCGACGCCGCAGGATCCCTCGCCCAGCGCCTCGTCCTTGTCCCCGTCGCAGTCGTCGTCGATGTCGTTGCAGGCCTCGGCCGCGCCAGGAAAAACCAGGCCGTTTCGATCGTTGCAGTCGAGCATCCCGCAGCCGGGGGTCGCGCTGAAGCCGTCACCGTCGCCATCGGGGCAAGCTTCGTTTGCGTCGGGGTGCGTTGCGGTGCTCGCGTCCTCGGTCGCGGCGGCGTCGAGCACGTCCAGCGTGGCGTCGGGGCGCGACGGGGCCGGGCTCGCCGTGCAGGCCACCAGGGCGCAGAGGACGATCCAGCGCATTCCCCCTGAATAGAGCACATTCCGAGCGTCATCGTCCGGGGGATTGAAGGGGAGGGTCGCGGCGTGCGAGCTTGGCCGTCGATGCGCGGGGGGTGGGTATCGATCGTCGCGCTCGCCGCGGCTTGCCAGGGGCAGATCGGCGGCGAGCTGCCGCGCCCGTCGGCGTCCCCGTCACCGTCCCCGTCCCCTTCGCCGTCGGCGTCTCCGACCGTGTCGCCTTCGCCGACGCCTTCGCCTTCGCCGACGGTCGAGCCCGAGCTCCCGGCGTTCGCGCCTGCGCCCGCGTCGCTGCGCCGCCTGACGCGCATCGAGTACCAGAACACGATCGCCGACGTCCTCGGGCCGGGCCTGCCGGTGCCGACGGATCTCGAGGCCGACACGACGCTGCACGGCTTCACCACCGTCGCCGCGAGCGCGCTGAACGTGGGCCCGCTGGCGGCCGAACAGTACGAGAAGATCGCGCTCGATCTGTCGGCGCGGGTGTTCGCCGATCCGGCGCGTCGCGCGGCATTGCTCGGGTGCGCGCCCGCGACCGTCGAAGATCCCTGCGTTCGCACGTTCCTCGAGCGCTTCGGCCGCCGCGCCTGGCGCCGCCCGCTGACCAGCGCGGAGCTCGATCGCTGGGTCGGGGTCGCGCGCACGATCGACCTGCACCTCGGCGATGTGGCGACGTCGCTCGAGCTGGTGACCGCGGGCCTCCTGCAATCGCCGGCGTTTCTCTATCGCGTCGAGCTGGGCGTCTCGGATCCTGCCGATCCGACGCGCCGCGCGTACACCGGCTGGGAGATGGCTTCGCGCCTCTCGTACCTGATCTGGGGGACCACGCCCGACGACGCGCTGCTCACGGCCGCGGAGGGCGGCGCGCTCGACACCCCCGCCGGTCTCACGGTCGAAGCGCGGCGCTTGCTCGCAGATCCGCGCGCCAAGGTCGCGCTCGGGCGCTTCTTCGCCGAGCACTTCAAGCTCGATCGCCTCGCGGGCATCACCAAGGACCTGGCGACGTTCCCGCAGATGAACGGCGCGCTCCCCGCCGCGATGCGGGCCGAGATCGAGCAGCTCATCGCTCGCGTGGTGTTCGATCGGAACACCGATCTCCGAGAGATCTTCGACACCCGCAGCACCTTCGTGAACGCCGATCTCGCGCGGGTCTACAACCTGCCGGGCGTACGCGGACCGGGGATGGTCGAGGTGACGCTGCCCGACAACAGCCCGCGCGCCGGCGTGCTCACCACCGCCGGGTTCCTCGCGCTCTATAGCCACGCGAGCGTGACGTCGCCGACGCTGCGCGGCCGCTTCGTGCGCCAGTCGCTGCTCTGCCAGGAGATCGAGCCACCGCCCGCGGGCCTCATCACCGAGCTCCCGGAGGTCGATCCGAACGCGCCCCCGCAGACGCTCCGCCAGCGGCTCGAGACGCTGCATCTCGCGGTGCAGCCGTGCTCGGGGTGCCACTCGCGCATGGATCCGCTCGGCTTCGGCTTCGAGGCGTTCGACGCGATCGGCGCGTACCGCACCACCGACAACGGCCTGCCGGTCGACGCGAGCGGCTCGTTCGATGGCCAGGCGTTCCGCAACGCGCGCGAGCTCGCGTCTCGCGTGAAGGCCTCGCCGGCGGTGAGCAGCTGCCTGGTGAAGATGGCCTATCGCTACGCCAGCGGGCACCGCGAGACCGACGGCGAGCGCCGCACGCTGCGCGCGCTCGACGAGTCGCTGGCGGCGGCCAACTATCGATTCCAGGACTTCGTCGTGGCGCTCGTGACCAGCGACGGCTTCCGAATGGCGGGTGAGTGACCATGGGGATCTCGCGCTACGCCCTGAATCGCCGCACGTTCCTGCGCGGGATGCTCGGCGGGACCGCGCTGTCGTTTGCGCTCCCGCCGCTCGAGGCGATGTTCGCGCCGAACGGCGATCGCCTGGCGCACGGCGCGGAGATCCCGAAGCGCTTCGGCGTCTGGTTCTGGGGCAACGGCGTTCGCCGCGCGCACTGGATCCCGGACGGCACGGGCGCTGCGTGGATGCCGCGCGCCGAGCTGCAGCCGTTCGTGACGGCGGGCGTGCGCGACTACGTCTCGCCGATCACCGGGCTCGAGATCAAGACCGCCACCCACCCGCACCACAGCGGCATGACCGGCATCATGACCGGCGCGCGTTACTTCGAGCTGGGCGCAGTGCGCGACACCATCGCCACCACGTTCGCGTATCCGTCGATCGATCAGGTGGTGGCCGAGCGTTGGGCCGCGGATCCGATGACGCGCGCGCCTTATCGCTCGCTCGAGGTCGGAATCTGCCGCTTCCGCGGCACCGACGAGGGCACGACGTTCCAGCACCTCTCGCACAACGGCCCGAACAACGTGAACCCGTCGGAGTACGAGCCGATCCGCTTGTTCCGCCGCCTCTTCGGCATGCCGCTCGACGCGCAGAAGGACGTGGCGCGGGCCAGCGTGCTCGACGCGGTGAAGCAGGAGATCGACGCGCTCAAGCCGCGGCTGTCGATGACCGATCGCGGCCGCCTCGAACAGCACACCGCCAGCATCCGCGCGATCGAGATGCGCCTCGGCACGGTCGGCGCGTCGTGCGTGCGCCCGGGCGCTCCGGCCGAAGACTATCCCGAGCCCAGCGGGCAGGAGCCGATCGCCGCGAAGAACGCCGTCATGTCGGACATCCTGGCGACCGCGCTGGCGTGCGATCTGGTGCGCGTGTTCTCGGTGATGTTCAGCACCGCCGGCGCAGGCACGGTGTTCTGGCAGGTCGGCGCGGTGAACGGCATCCACCAGATCAACCACGACGAGCGCGCGATGGGCGCCGAGCCGCAGCCGACGGTGCACGCCGCCACCACGTTCACGATGGAGCAGCTCGCGTACTTCCTCGCGCGGCTGCGGAACACCGCCGAGGGCGCAGGAAACATGCTCGATTCGTGCGCGATCCTGTGCACCAGCGAGCTGTCCGAAGGTTTCGTCCACACCAATGACGAGTTCCCGATCCTGATCGCCGGCAAGGCGGGCGGCGCGCTGCGGAGCGGCCTGCACTATCGCTCGCCCTCCCGCGAGAACACGTCGAAGGCGCTCCTCACGGTGCTGCGCGCGATCGGCGATCCGCGACCGAGCTTCGGCTACCTCGCGGGCGAGACGAACCAGGTCATCTCCGATCTCCTGGTTTGAGCGATGCTTCCGTCCGAGGAGCGCTGTCCGCGCTGCACCGTGCAGATCGCGTACTGCATGTGTCCGCACCTCGAGTCGCCGATCGAGACGCATGCGCACGTCGTCATCGTCCGCCACGCGCGCGAGAAGCTGCGCCCCACCAACACCGCCGCGATCGCCGCGATGACCCTCGCGCGCGCGACGCTCGCGGACTACGGCGAGATCGGCGCGCCCGTCATCGACATCGACGGGCTGATCCCCGAAGGCGCGTGGCTGCTCTATCCCGACGCGCGCGAGGGCGCCTCGCTGGTGGTACGCGGTGCGCCCCCGCCGTCCGCGCTGATGGTGCTGGATGGGACTTGGTCGCAGACGCAGCGCCTGGTGCGGCGCCATCCGCGGCTGGGGATGTTACCGCGCTGCGCGCTCCCGCCCGGCCCGCGCGAGTGGCGGCCCCACCTGCGGCACAGCGACGATCCGGATCGCTTGCTGACGATGGAGGCGATCGCAATCTACCTTGCACTGCACGAGCCGGGTGATGCGGGCGCGCGGCTGATGAAGATGCACCGGCGATTCGTGGCGGCGACGCTCGCTTCGCGCGGGCAGTTCGTGCCGCCGCGCTGGGTCGAGACCGGAGCGACGACGTGACCGAGGGCCGCCTGCGCGCGCTGGCCTCGCGAGATTTTCGCCGCTTCCTGATCGGGCTGTTCATCTCGATCATCGGGACGCAGATGCAGCGCGTGGCGGTCGCGTGGCAGATGTACCAGCTCACCGGATCTGCGGTCTCGATGGGGCTGCTCGGGCTCGCGCGGGTCACACCGGTGCTTCTTTTTGCGGTCGGTGGCGGCGTGCTGGCAGACGCGTTCGATCGCCGCCGGATGATGCTGGTGACGCAGTCGGCGCTGGCGCTCTCGTCAGTCGGCCTCGCGACCCTCACGTACACCGGGCACGTATCGCCTGCGGTGGTCTACGGCGCGGTGGCGCTCTCGGGGCTGGCGAGCGCGTTCGATGCGCCGGCGCGGGGCTCGCTCGTGGCGCTGCTCGTGCCGCGCGCCGATCTCCCCAACGCACTGTCGCTCAACGGCGTTATTTTCGAGCTGGGGACGGTGATCGGCCCTGCGGTCGGCGGTCTCCTGATCGGGCGATGGGGCGTGCTGCCGGTGTACATCTTCGACGCGCTCTCGTTCGGCGCGGTGATCATCGCGCTCCTCGGCATGTCGAAGAATCTTCCGCAGGGCGAGAAGAGCCCGATCCAGCTCTCGGCGGTGGTCGACGGCCTGCGCTTCCTCGGGAGCAACCGGCTGATCCTGTCGACGATGCTGCTCGACTTCTTCGCCACGTTTTTCGCCGGCGCGCTGCTGCTCCTGCCGATCGTCGCGGATCGCACGCTCGCGGTGGGACCCGAGGGTCTCGGCATCCTCTACGCGGCGGCGCCGGTGGGCGCGTCGATCGCCGCGGTCGCGGTCTCGTGGCGCGGAGCTATCCGCCAGCAGGGCAGGGTGCTGATCGGCTCGGTGGTGATCTACGGCGCGGCGATCGCGGCATTCGGAATGTCGTCGTCGTTCCCACTCGCGCTGCTCTTCCTCGCGATCTCGGGCGCGGCTGACTGCGTGAGCACCGTGATCCGCCAGACCATGCGCCACCTGCTGACGCCCGAGGCCCTGCGCGGGCGCATGACCTCGCTCAACATGATGTTCTTCATCGGCGGCCCGCAGCTCGGCGAGCTCGAGTCCGGGCTCGTAGCGGGCGCGCTCGGGACGCGTTTCGCGATCACCAGCGGTGGGCTGCTCTGCATTGGCGCCGCGCTGCCACCGCGCGTTTCGTTCCGAGCCTGCGCCACCAGCAGCTCTCCGATTCTATGAAAGCGCCCTAAGTCTTTGGAGGCTTCCGAACCGCGAGCTGTGGTTTCGTTCCGGGCTCTCGCGCAGACGGCTTCTGCTTGGGCGTCGGTGGCGCGATCGCCTTCAGCTTCTTCATCTCCTCGAGGTCGTCGAGCGTCTTCGGCCAGTCTTCCTTGAGCAGCCGCGACAGTGCGCGATCGGCAAGCAGCTTCCCGCCGGTCTGGCACTCCGGGCAGTAGTTGGTCTCGCTCTCCGCGTACTTGATGCGCTGGATCGGCGTTCCGCACACCGGGCACGGCTGACCGTGCTTTCCGTGCGCGGCCATCTCGCTGCGAAATGCGGTCACCTCGCGCGGGAAGTTCTCGCCCGTCTCGACGCGCAGGCGATCGGTCCACTCCTCCATCACGTCGATGATCGCCTTTCGCAGCCGCGCGATCTCGCTGGCGTCGAGCTGGGTCGACATGCGCACCGGCGAGAGCTTCGCGCGATGCAAGATCTCGTCGGAGTACGCGTTGCCGATGCCAGCGAACAGGTGCGGGTCGGTGAGGCAGCGCTTCAGCGTGTGGCGCTCGGAGAGGAGCTTCTCGCTGAACGCCGCCAGGTCCGCGGTGAGCGGCTCGATGCCGCCCGGATCGTGCGCCTTCACCGCGTCGCGCCCGCGCGCCAGATACAGCGACGCGCGCCGCTTGGTGCCGGCCTCGGTGAGGACCATCGCGCCCTCGTCGAACTGGAACAGGACCAGCGAGATCTTGCCCGGAGCCTTTTTTCCCGGCTCGACCCACTTCAGTCGGCCGGCGCGCATGAGGTGCACGATGGCGAACAGCTCGTCCTCGAGCTCGAGGACGATGCGCTTGCCGAGGCGGGAGGTTCCGAGGAGTCGCTTACCGCTGAGCTCGGCGACGGGGGGATCGACGCTGCGGAGGATGAAGGGGCTCAAGAGCACGAGTTTCTCGAGCTTGCGCCCGAGAAACCGTGCCTCGATCCGTTCGAGATAAACCGTGATGTCCGGTAATTCCGGCACAGAGGAGGCTCAGTGCGCGTTCTTGTCCGGCGCGGGAACGTCGCTCGCTTCGCTGAAGCCACCGGCCCGCGGCGCGCGTTCGATCACCTTCTCGAGGGCCAGATCCAGCACCTCGTCGATGCGCGTCACGTAGTGGAACTTGATCTGCTGCTTCACCGTCTCCGGCACGTCGATCAGATCCTTCCTGTTCCGCTCCGGCAGGATGATCTCCTTCACGCCGGCGCGCAGCGCACCGAGCACCTTCTCCTTGACGCCACCGATCGGGAGCACGTTGCCGCGCAGCGTGATCTCGCCCGTCATCGCGAACTGGCTCCGCACCCGGATGCCCGTCGCCAGCGAGGCCAGCGCCGTCACCAGCGCGATGCCCGCCGAAGGCCCGTCCTTGGGGATCGCGCCTTGCGGCAGGTGGATGTGCAGATCGTTCTTCTCCCAGAACGTGTCCGGAATGTTCAGCGAAGCCGAGTGCGTCCTCAGATAGGACACCGCCGCCTGCGCCGACTCCTTCATCACATCACCCAGCTGACCCGTCAGCTTCAGGTTGCCCTTGCCGGTCATCTTCCCCGCCTCGATGAAGAGGATCTCTCCACCGACCGAGGTCCACGCCAGGCCGAGCGACACGCCGGGCACGTCCATGCGCTCCGCGATCTCGCTCTCGTAGCGCTGCGGTCCGAGGAACTTGGACAGGTCCTCGGGCTTCACGATCGTCTTCTCGGTCTTGCCCTCGGCGACCTCCACCGCGACGCCGCGCGCCACGGAGTTGATCTGCCGCTCCAGGTTGCGAACGCCCGCTTCACGGGTGTAGTCCTCGATGATCGCCTCGATCGTGCCCTCGCCGAGCTCGATGTTCGCCGGCGTGAGGCCGTGCGCCTCGACCGCCTTCTCGACCAGGTGACGCTCCGCGATGTGCTTCTTCTCCTCGTGCGTGTAGCCGGGGATATCGAGCACCTCCATGCGGTCGCGCAGCGGCGCCGGAACCGGGTCCAGCATGTTCGCCGTCGCGATGAACAGCACCTTGCTGAGGTCGTACGGCACCTCCAGGTAGTGGTCGGAGAACGTCCCGTTCTGCTCCGGATCCAGCACCTCGAGGAGCGCCGCCGACGGATCGCCACGGAAGTCCGAGGCGAGCTTGTCGATCTCGTCCAGCATCAGGACCGGGTTGGTGGTCCCCGCCTTCTTCATCGCCTGGATGATGCGGCCCGGGAGCGCGCCGACGTACGTGCGCCGGTGGCCTCGGATCTCCGCCTCGTCGCGCACGCCGCCCAGCGAGATGCGCTGGAACTTGCGGCCGAGCGCGTTGGCGATGAGCTGACCGAGCGACGTCTTGCCGACGCCCGGGGGACCGACCAAGCACAGGATCGGGCCCTTCGACTGCTCCTTCAGCTTCCGCACCGCGAGGAACTCGACGATGCGCTTCTTCACCTTCTCCAGGCCGTAGTGCCGCGCGTCGAGATCCTGACGGACCTTCACGATGTCGATCGAGTCCGACGACGCCTTGTCCCAGGGCACGTCACCGAGCCACTCGAGATAGGTGCGTCCGACCGAGTACTCCGCGGAGCTCGACGGCATCTTGCCGAGGCGACCGAGCTCGCGATCCGCCGCCTTGCGGGCGTCGGGCGGGAGCTTGATGTCCGCCAGCTTCTTTCGCAGCTCTTCGAGGGCGTCCTCCGGATCCTCGCTCTCGCCGAGCTCCTCCTTGATCGCCTTCATCTGCTGGCGCAGGTAGTACTCGCGCTGGCTCTTCCCCATCTCGCCTTTGACCTGCGAGTCGATCTTCCGGGAGAGCTCAGCCAGCTCGTAGCGCTCGTGCAGGACCTCGAGGAGCTTCTCGAGACGCAGCTTCACCTCGGGGGTGTCGAGCAGCTCGACCTTCTTCTCGACCGGCATGTCGAGCGCGGCCGCGAGCAGGTCCGCGACGTTGCCCGGGTGCTCGACCCGAGCGACGATCTCGGCCCAGTCGAGCCGCTGATCGGGCGACTTCGGCATCGCGTCGACCAGCTTCTTGGTGGTCTCTTTCACGTTGCGGAGCAGCGCCTCGACGTTGACCGGCTCGCCCATGTCCTCGGGCCGCTCTTCGACGCGCGCCCGCAGGTACGGAGAGGTCTGGTTCAGCTCGACGATGCGGAATCGCCGCAGGCTGCGGACCACCAGCTGGAGGCCCTGCCCACCGCGATCGATGGTCTTCATGATCTGCGCGACCGTGCCGGCCGCATAGAGATCGTCCTGGCCGGGGTCGTCGGTGCTCGCGCTCTTCTGCGTCACCAGACCGATCAGGCCGTCGGTCGCCTGCGCCGCTTCCACTGCGGCCAACGTCTTGGGACGGCCCACGGGCAGCGGCAACACGCTGCCAGGGAACAGAACGGCGTTTCGCAGGGGAAGGAGGGGCAAGTTCAACATCTCGGGCGCTTTGGTCGGGGAATCGTTATTACTGGTCACTCATGCCTCCTTCGCGACACCAGGCATAATCGCCGGCATCCACTTGGCTGCCCCCATACTCACGGCCGCTCAGGCGTACAGCGCGTCGCGCACATTCTGCCGAAGTGACCGCAGATCCCGGGGACAACACGTTGATACTCCGCTCGCGCGCTACGCGATCTCGAAGCGAGGTCCAGCGTACCGCAGATCCCGGGGACAACACGTTGATACTCCGCTGCCCGAGGCCGCGACACAAGCCGGACATGCGAACGGAATGATTGTCGGATCGCGTGTTCGCCCGCGTCGGTGAAGGCTAGCGTTTCTTCTTGCGACGGCCCTTCGGAGAAGGCCCCGTTGGCTTCGGTGGATCCAGCGCGAAACGGGCCATGGGACCGGCTTTCACCGCGCCTTCTGGCGCCGGGGCGTCACGTGAGATCAGCGCGGGTCGAACCATCCCGAGCGCGTCCGCGATGTCCCGCGCGAGCTCCTCCGGCGAGTAGCCGGCGACCTCCTCGCGCATCCCGCGGTTCACTTCGAACACCAGCTCGGGCTCGAGCGGGGACGCGGCCAGGAACGCGCGGAGCTTCGCCTCCGCCGCGGGCTTCTCGTCCGTCTCGGTGACCCCCGCCTTTCGCGCAAATTCGCCGACCATCGTCGCCAGCGCGGGCGGGGCCTGCTTCGGATCGAAGCCAAGGCTGATCGCGAGCGCCGGCAGGAACGCCTTCACCGCCTGATCGGAGTAGTAAAACGAGCCGTCCGCGCGCTTGCGCCCGAAGATGGGCAGCATCCAGCGCAGCGTGTGGGCGGTGTCCGGATCGGTCACGCGTCGGGCGTGGAAGAGAGCGAGGCGATGACGTTCTTGGCGCTGCGATCGCGGCTGTGCTGGAGGTTGCTCAGCAGCTCGACGGCATTGCAGCGCGTCTTCACGGCGCGATCGCTGGAGAGGATGTTCATCGCGCCCATGTTGCCGACGGCCTGACCCAGATCGAGGTCGCTGGACGATCCCGAAGGCCCGCCGATGCCGAGGGTTCCGTCGATGCCGGTGGTGCCGGTCGGAAGGCCAGAGTCGAGCTTCGGGAACGCCATCGTAGGTCCTTATCGGCGGCCGCCGGCCGGAGTTGCGCACATCAGCTCACTGTCCTCGCAGCACCGACAGGACATGCGCGTGCACGCGCCCGTTCGTGGCCACTGCCTCGCCCGATCCGATCGTCGGAACCCCGCCAAAGTCGGTGAACGTTCCGCCCGCCTCCTCGATCAGAATCTGCAGCGGTGCCAGGTCCCAGATCTTCACGCCGCCCTCGATCCAGGCCTCCGCGCGGCCCTCGAGCACCATCGCGCAGCCGGCGAGATCGCCGTAACAGCGCGACGACGCCGCGGTCGTCACCAGCGCCATCAGCGCGGCGTGATCGGGTCGCCGAAACAGGTGCTGCATCTCGCCCATCGACAGCGTCGCGTCGGCCCACAGCGCGACGTTCGACACACGAAGCGGCGCTCCGTTCTTCGTCGCGCCGAGCCCGCGCGCGGCCGCGTAGACGTCGCCCAGCGCGGGGAGTGCCATGGCACCGGCGAGCGATCGGCCCTCGGAAACAAGGCCCACCAGGCCCCCCCAGAACTTGCCGCCGCGCGTGAAGCCGCGGGTCCCGTCGATCGGATCGACGACCCACGCGTACTGCGCGCCGCGATCGAGCGCGCCGGTCTCCTCGCCGATGAAGTCGTGGTCCGGAAACTCCTCCCGCAACAGCGCCCGGATGGTCGCCTCGGCCTCCTCGTCGGCCGCGGTGACCGGCGATCGGTCGGGCTTGGTCTCGACGTCGCGGGCCTGCATGCCTGCTGCCTTCCAGTGCTTCAGCGCCAGCTCGCCCGCCCGCGTCACGGCCTCGGTCGCGACGCGACGCGCCTTCTCCAGATCGATCATGGGCGCGGAGTCTACTCGATCGCCGGAGAGGCACGATCCGATCGCCGCTCTTGCGCGGCGAGGCGACTCGCGAAGCCAGCCGTCCTCAAGGCGCAAGCACCTGTAGACCGCTGACCCCGGGAGCCGTAGACGGGCCACCCCAGAAAGCAGCCCCCACATGGCGCAAAGGCCAGACAGCCCATAAGGTTGGCAGGTTGCAGGAGGTCCGCGCCGCATGAGACGTCGTCAACTGCTTGGTCTCACGCTCGTTGCGAGCCTGGCGGCCTGCCAGGGCAACATCGGCGCGCCCGCGGGCCCCGAGAGCCCGCTGAACCCGCTGAACCCCGACAAGCCCAACCCGTCCACGAGCCCCAGCCCGTCGACGAGCCCCAACCCTTCGACGAGCCCCAACCCTTCGAACAGCCCGTCGCCGTCTCCGAGCCCCACGACCCCGCCGGTCACCGACGCTTGCGCCGGTCAGACCGCACCGCGCCCCGGGCCCGCGCCGATCCGCCGTCTCTCGAACACCGAGTGGCGCTGGGCGCTGGTCGATCTGCTCGGCAGCGCGCAGGCCGCACGCGTCCACACGCTCGCCGATGGGCTGCAGGCCGGCACCGAGTCGCTCGGCTTCCAGAACAACGCGAGCTTCCTCGACGTGCCGCCGGTGCTCGCGCAGCAATACATGGACGCCGCCGAGGACCTCTCGACCGCCGTCGGTCGCGCGCTCGTCCCCTGCAATCCCGCGATGGGAGAGCAGGCCTGCGCCTCGACGTACGCGCAGTCGCTCGGTCGCCGCGCGTATCGCCGCCCGCTCGACGCGGAGGAGATCGCGCGCTTCCAGACGCTCTACACCGAGGCGCGTTTGCACGGCGACTTCGACCTGGCGATCGAGTGGATCACGTACGCGATCCTCCAGTCCCCCGCGTTCATCCACCGCCCCGAGCTCGGGACCGGCAAGCCGACCGGCTACGAGATGGCCGCGCGCCTCTCGTTCTTCTTCTGGCACTCGATCCCGGACGACGCGCTGCTCGACGCCGCCGCGGCGGGACAGCTCGACACGGCCGCCGACGTCGAGACCGCCGCGCTGCGCTTGATGGCCGATCCGAAGGCCAGCCGCATCACCCGCTTCTTCGACGAGTGGCTGGATCTCGATCGCCTCGAGACCTTCCAGCGCGACGCGCAGATCTTCCCGGGCCTCGATCCCGGCCTCGCCTCGCGCCTCCAGCAGGAGAGCGACGCGTTCGTCGCGCACGTGGTGTTCGATCCGTCGAGCGACCACAAGCTGGCGACGCTGTTCGAGGCGCCGTACACGTTCGTCGATCAGACGCTCGCGACCCACTACGGCATCACCGGCGTGCGCGGCGCGACGTTCCAGAAGGTCGCGATCGACGCGACCAAGCGCACCGGCATCCTCACCCAGGGCGGCGTGCTCGCCGCGCAGGACAAGCCGTCGCGCACCTCGATCGTGCGCCGCGGATTGAAGATCCGCACCGACGTGCTCTGCCAGACGATCGGCTCGCCCCCCGACGACGTTCTCCTCGATCTGCCGCCGGCCACCCCGGGCCTCACGCAGAAGCAGCGCCTCGAGCAGCACCGCACCGTCATGAGCTGCGCGGGCTGCCACAACCAGATGGATCCGATCGGCGTCGCCTTCGAGCGCTACGACGCGGTGGGCCGCTACCGCGAGGTCGACGAGGCCGGAACGGCGATCGACGTGACCAGCGAGCTCGGCTTCACGCTCGACGCGGACGGCGCCTTCGAAGGTGCGCCCGCGCTCTCCAGCAAGCTCGCGCACAGCAAGCAGGTGTCCGACTGCTTCGTCACCCAGCTCTTCCGCTACGCCTACGCGCGCGGCGAGACGCCCGCGGACGCCTGCACCCAGCAGCGCCTCGAGCAAGCGTTCACCGCGTCGGGTGGCGACATCCGCGCTTTGCTCGTCGCGATCACCCAGACGGACGCGTTCCTCCACAGGGAGCCCTAAAATGCCTGCCTTGAATCGACGCACGTTTCTCCGTGGTGCCGGCGTTGCGCTGGGCCTTCCGCTGCTCGACGCGATGATCCCGGCGCGCGCCTCCGCGCAGTCGATGATGCCGCCGAAGCGCGTCATCTTCGAGTTCAAGCCGAACGGCGATCAGATCGCGCAGCGCTTCGCGATGCGCCACGAGACCAACTTCCAGCTCGGTGAGTTCCTCCTGCCGCTGGAGCCGTATCGCAACGAGCTCCTCTTCCTCGAGAACGTCGACAAGCGTTTCGGCCGCCTCGGTGACGGCGAGCGCGCCGACGCGCACCAGCAGGGCGGCAGCTCGCTCGCGCCGTGGCGCTCGGGCGCCGGCTCGTTCCCGATCGGCGGCGCCGACGGACAGTTCATCGGCTACGTCGAGGGCCCCAGCGCGGACTACGAGATCGGCACCAAGGTCCTCGCCGACAACCCGACGATGCCGCACCGGCACCTCGTCTTCCGCGTCGGCCAGCGCGAGAACCACATCTGGAACCTGCACTCGCACGCCGGTCCGACGGGCACGCAGAACCCCGTCTCTCCCGAGACCGATCCGTGGGCCGCGTACACCCGCATCTTCGGCGCGCTCGACGACGGTCAGGCGCGCGACGCGGTGGTGCGCCGGCTGGCGAAGAAGCGCTCGGCGCTCGATCTCGTGCTCGGCGAGCTCACCACGCTCAAGGGCAAGGTCGGCGCGAACGATCGCGTGAAGCTCGAGCGGCACACCGAGGCGCTGCGCGGCATCGAGCGCACGCTGGTCGAGCCCAACGTCGGGAACCTCTCCTGCCGCGCGTTCGGCGCAGGCATGCGGCTCGATCCGTACGCGGATCAGAACCACCAGGCGGTCGGCGAGCTCTTCCAGCGCATCGTCGCGGTCGCGTTCGCGTGCGACATGACGCGCTCGGTGAACTTCAACTGGTCGGGCAACACGAGCAACCGCGTCTACGCCAACCTCGGCTTCTCCGAGGGGCACCACGACATCTCGCACAACGGCGATCCGGCCTCGTTCGACAAGGTGCGGCTCATCCACCGCCACCTCTGGACGCTCTCGACCGGCCTCTACGAGCAGCTCAAGCAGACCCCCGAAGGCAACGGGTCGGTCTGGGACAACACGCTCGTCGTGCACTGGAACGAGCTCGCGCAGGGCGACACGCACGACACCTCGCAGAACCTGGTCGTGCTCGCCGGCGGCATGGGCGGCTACTTCCGCCGCGGCCGCTACCTCGACTTCGCGCGCCAGGCCAACCGTGGCTTCGCCGATCTCATGGTCTCGGCGCAGCACTACATGGGCTACACCAACGTCACAGGCTTCGGTGATTCGCGGCTCAACAGCGGCGGCCCGCTCCCCAACCTCGTCTGATAGTCTCTCCCGCGTGCGGCTCCTCGCGTGCGCTCTGATCCTGGCCAGCGGCTGTGCCGGCAACGTGCCGCCCTGCGATCCTCTCACGACGCCCGGCGACTACAGCTGCGGCATGCCCGGCTGGGAGGAGCGCGGTTTCGCCCTTCATTTACCGCCCAATTTCGACACTGGCTCCAACTTCCCGGTGGTGCTCGTGCTGCACGGCGGCGCGAGCGACGCGACCAAGATGCGCGGCTACACTTGCGGCGAGCGGGGCGGGGATAGGACCGGCTGTCTCGACGACGTCGCCGAGCGCGAGGGCTTCGTCACCGTCTACGCCGAGGGCACGCCGACCGCAGGCCTGAGCGGCATCCGCGCGTGGAACGCGGGCGGCGGGATGAACGGCTTTCGCTGCGTGAGCGGGCCGGCTTGCCGCGACGGCGTCGATGACATCGCCTTCACGCGGAACCTGCTCGACGAGCTCGGCCGGCTGTTCCGCGTCGAGCGCACCCGGGTCTACGTGGCGGGCTTCTCGAACGGCGGCGCGATGGCCCACCGCCTGGCGTGCGAGCTGAGCGATCGCTTCGCCGCGATCGCCGCCGTGAGCGGCGCGAACCAGGCGGCGGAGGTGCAGGGCTGCGAGCCTTCGCGCCCCGTTCCGATCCTGCAGATCCACGGCAGCGGTGATCCGTGCTGGCTCTTCACTGGAGGCGCCGGCGCGTGCTTCGAGGAAGAGGGCGAGGACTACGTCGGCGTCTCGAACTCGATGACCGGCTGGGCCCGCCGCCACCACTGCTCGCTGCTCCCACCGATGATGGATCTGCTGGACGACGTCGATCCCGGCGACGAGACGCGCGTCGAGCGCTCGACCTGGCGGGGCTGCGACGCGTCGCTGGTGCTGATGAAGATCGGCGGCGGCGGGCACACCTGGCCGAGCGGCGAGCAGTTTCGGCCGGTGAGCGAGGTCGGTCGGGTGAGCCACGACATCGACGCGAACGAGCAGATCTGGTCGTTCTTCAAAGACCGAGCTCTATGACGCCCCGGCGCCCATGCTCACCACGGTGATCCCACCACGCGAAGCAACGGGACACGCCGCCAGTGCTCAGCGAGTGCGGAGCTCATCCGCTCGGGCACCGCGACGTCGACTGCCGCGAGCGCGCTTTTGGCGGCCTGGACTCCGGCGATAACCTCTTCCGGAATCCAACCGTACCCTGCAGTGGCTGCAAACTCGGCAAGCCATTTCGCGTCGAGATCGGCGAATCGACGAGTCGTACCGATCCGCAAGGCCATTCTCGGGCCACCTTTATTCAACCAACCGAATGGAGGCCACGAGACGGTCGCAACGAGGTCGTAGCAAGGTGCGAGTGATGGACGCTCGCGATCGCCCCAGACCAAGCTCCAGTTTTTCAGGTGCGCGTCGCCGTTTCCCGACGCGATCACGAAGCCAAGTCGGCGCGACATCTCGCGTGCGTCGTTCTCCCCGCAAGTATCGTGTACCAACCGAAGCACTCCGTCGAAACGAACGCCCGGATTTGCGTCCCCATTCTTGTGGGCGGGCCGAAAACCGAGCGCCTGGCAAAGATCCTCGTGGTGAACCTTGCTGCCGTCGGCGCGACGGTCGAATCGCTCGATCGCGAACACCGGCGCACCGCCTTCCACCCAGTGAGGCAGTCCCACTAAATTCTCAAAGGGCTCTGTGCGGTGTGTGGGCACATCGAAGCCCGCTCGAGCCGCCCATCGCATCGTGGCCGTCTCGACCTCGGCGAGTTCTTCGTAGTCAGATCCTGGCAGCTTCACGATCCAGAGGCGCCCCTCGTGACGGGCCGACAGGGTCAGCCGATCTTGGATCATGGACATCGTGAACTTGAGTTGCATGCCAGCGAGGGCCGAAAAGTGCGAGGGCCCGTCGCCGTCCCCCTCGTGCGGGTCAACACCTTCGTGGCCGTTCGCCAGTTCTTGCATCGCGTGTGCTTCGACCGCACCCGGGAGATCGGTCCCGAGCTTGCGCAGCAGCGCGAACGACGCTCCTTCACGCAGTCCGAAGTGCGCGCACAGCCGCGAGCGGAGGCGGCCGCCGTGCTCTGGGAGCAAGTTCTCGAACCAGGCCGGCAGTTCGGAGGACACCCGCCGCTCACCTGGGGTGCGCAGGAAATCGATGCCTAGCCGGGGTCGCTGATCCTCCGCGATCCACGTTCGGTCCGGCCGCCACACGACCAAACCACCGCGATCCTGCTCGAGGTCGCCGACTGTTCGCGCCGGAAGTGTCACAGACAAACGGTGTCTCACTGATGCGGCTCGTCGTCTTCGGCGTACGCCGTGATGGGGAGGACGATTGGCTGGCCCGCGCCAGCGCGCCTCCCCAAGAATCGGGTGACCTCGGCCCGCACGCGGCTGGCTCGGCGAGAGAGGAAGCTCTGTCGCGCGCTCGAGTCCTCACGCGCGGCCTCAAGCAGCTCGAGCCCTTCTTCGTCGATGAGGTGACTCTGTAGTGCGACGTGATCCTGGTCCCAGTTCCACGTGCGCAAGTGGGCCGACATCCCCGTGTACCGTGTGTCGAGGAGGACTCGATTGGCGGCTGTTCTTCCCAGCATCCGAGCCGATCCTTCGAGCTCCGTCATCGGAAAGATCTCGCGAGCGACCCGCTGCCCATCGCTTACGAGTGCGCGCCACGAGACCTCTCCGAGTTGCGACCGTGGGCCGAGGGACAAGAGCGCAAGAAGCTCGACCCGGCTCGAGGCGCGCCTCGCGTTGAACGGCTCGAGCTTCCACTCCGCGGTTGTCGGCTCACCCACCGCCCCGAGCAGCGCTGCGAGAGAACGTCCCATATCGTCCTCCCGGATCTCGCGCGCTTGAAAGCGCATCACCGACACCGCGGCTCGCTGATGGACGCCGCTCGCGACGCCCCGCCAAACCCAGCGGGCGAGCGCGCGCCGCGTGGTCCCGTCAGGTTCGGGATGAACGTGGAACCAGCGACACAGCAGAACAAGCACGACCGGATAGGGGACAAAGGCGTAAGCGGGCATGCCCGCTCCAGACGAAGAATCGCCGTCCATCGGCGACTGAAGAAACGCGACTGCTCGCCGGATAGCTTCACCCGCGTCATCGCTGCTCACGAGGTTGGCGGTGGCCTCGTCGCCCAAGTCTTCGAGACGCCGCGCTGGATCCAAGCCGCTCATAGCGAGTACGCATTTGAGAATCTCTGCGCGCGGCGGCTGGCCGAAGCCATCGAGGTCAGCGGCGACCTGGAGCGCCCCGAGGTCGATGCTGCCTTTGCGCGGACGAGGCGCGCCGCCAAGAAGCGCCTGAAACACCTCATCCGCACGCATTCGGACGCCCGTGCTGTTCATGCGCGCGAACACACCTCGAAGCGCATCAACGTCCTCGGTCTCCAGCAGATACGCCGGAAGCTCATAGTCCAGGATCCGCTGTTGGACCGACTCAACATGACTTTGCTCGCCCTCACTCAGGCCGCAGTCGCGGAGCCAATGCCCGAGCCTTCTGAGATCGCCGAGGGCGCTGAGCGGCACGTGGCGGCTCGCGTCGACGCCGGCACCTTCGGCCTCGATGAACTGGCCGGAGATGGGATCGAAGCGCAATCCCCAGCGTCTATCCCCCGCCTGCGACAGATCTGAGAGGGCCGCAGCGAGCGCCGTGGTGCGCTGCTGGCCATCGATTATGAACCAGCCGTCTTGCACCGCAGGTGCTTCGAAGCGGGCCGATCCGACCATCACCTCGCCGGGCTCGAACGACCGTTTCCAGAAGAGTAGAGAACCCACCGGGTACCCCTTTAGGATGCTGTCGAAGAGCTTGATAACATCGCTACGCTCCCATCGGAGTGGGCGTTGAAATTCAGGAACCCTGATCGCCCCTTCGACGACACGACCCACGAGCTTTCGAACCGTCAGCGAGAACGCCGTTGGCGGTTTCGGAAGCGCGACATAGAGCGACGATCGCGGCAACGGGGACTGTGGGGCGATCACATCCTGACTATGCCTTCGAAGCGTGGCTCCCGGAAAGCGTGAAAGATCCATGTGGTGATCGAGGGACCGCGTTCGGCGGGGTCGCACCACCTCGGCGATCGGCCCCGAGTTCTGTGATCAAAGACCGAGCTCTATGATCACCTGACCGCCGCTCACGTTCACGCTCTTGATGTACGCGCGCACCAGGCTCTCCTTGGGCCCCGAGAGCTCGTGGATGGGGATGCGGGTGAGCGCGAGGACCGGATCGATGATCTGGCGCGCGGCGTCGAGATCTTCGGGCCGCAGCAGCGGGGCGTCGATGCTCTCCAGCTTGCAGTCGGTGACGAAGAACGTGCCCGACTCCTTCTCGTACTCGAGTCGGCCGGTGATCGCAGCGGTCCCGGCGATCTGCAGGATCGCCAGGCGGGCGCGCAGATCGACCGCGATGCCGATGCGATCGTCCAGCGAGACGCGCGGGTGCTCGAGCGCGATCGTCGCCACCACGTTCTCCTTCTTGATCGGGAACTTCTCCTCGATCTTCTGCTGCATGTCGTCGCGGGTCAGGACCACGCGAGAGGGCAAGACGCTGGCGCAGCCCGTCGAGCACAGAACGGCGAGGATGATCGTGCGCATACCGAAGTGGATCATGACGGCTCGTCGGCGTCGATGCGAACGCCGACGAACGACGGAAATCGCGGGACACCGCCGTCGCTGAGCTCCTGGTAGCGATACGTGACGATCGCCCCGATCGGCGGCGGCGATCTCCGCTCGTCATCGGAGAAGCCGGTGCCGACCGAGAAGCGGGTGCCGTTCTTCATCTCGACCAGCAGCGCGCCGAGGCGGCCCTTGTGTTTGCCCGCCCCGGGGAGGTGCGCGACGACGCGGCCCTCGGCATCGGAGAAGCGCTTCACCTTGAGGAGCGTGAACGAGCGGCCGATCTCGTACTTCGATCCCGGCTTGCGCAGCATCAAACCTTCGCCGCCGAGCGTCTCCATGCGATCCATCTCGCGATCGAGGTGCACCCGATCGTCGCAGCGGACCTGCGGATGCGCGATCGCGTACTTCGATCCGGCGGCCTCGATCCACGCGGCGATCTGCGCCTGGCGGGCCTCGAACGGCGCAACCATCGCCGGCGCGTCGAACACCACGTAGCGGATGTCTTCCCACTCTTTGCCGCCCTGGCTGCGCACGATGCTCACGGTGCGCTGGAACTTCTTCCGGCCGCCGAAGAGCTCGCCGTCGAGGATCTCGTTCGGCAACCGATCCGTGAACCACGGCGGCGCATGGAACACGTTGCCGAGGCGCGAGACGAACGCGCTGCCATTCCAGTACGCGCGCACGCCATCCAGCTTCTCGCTCATCCACCATCCGTCGACCTGCTCCGCGCCGGTCCAGGGGTGAGCGAGCAGCAACGGAGGCGCAGTGTCCTTCGCGCCGCTCGGAGCGACGGGTCGCGCGCGCGCTCCGGTGCGCTGTACCTCGGCCTCTTCGCCACGGATCAAGCGGATGTGCTTGCAGCTTCGCACGTTCACTGGGGCGCCCTGATGGAGCCACGCCGGGCACGTGCAGGTGTACACGCCACCGACGTGCTTGATGCGGTAGTAGGTTCCGCTGGAGCCGAGGATCTCGACGGATTCGTGAGGCTCTAGCTCGCGAGGGTTCATCGACGGTGAACGTCTAGCACGCCAGTCTGAGCCGCGGTATGCGGCGGAGGATGGCCGAACGCGAGATCTTGTTCGACGATCTCGCCCGAGCGGCGACCTCGCGCTCACCGGAGCTCCCGGCGCTGATCGCGCAGTTCCTGGCGCAGCCCGATCCCGCAGCCGGTCAGCCGGAGATCACCGATCCCGATCAGCCGTCCACGGCGATCGGCGCGCTCGATGTCGCGGCGGTGGTCCGCCAGACCTCGCCGAACGCGCTCCGCGGAAAGACCGCCACCGAGCGAAAAAACGCACGAAAAGAATCCTGGGACGCGGCCCTCTCGACCGCCAACCCGACCCCACGCCTGCGCCTCGCGGGCCTGCTCCTCGAGATGTACAAGGCCGCTGATGCGCCAGCGCGCGCGCTGTTGCTGGAGATCCTCGCGGCGATCCCGCTGGTCTACGGGCCGTGGCAGGCGGTGAAGGCGATCTACAAGGAGTCCGAGGCGCGCCATGACGCGGCGATGTTCGCGATGCTCGCGACGCGCTTCGATCCGCGGCCCACCAGCGCGGATATCTCGGCCGGCACGTTCGTCTATCTCGCGCGCCGCGCGTGGCGCTACATGCGCTTGCTCGGGCGCGCGCTGCCGGCGGTCTACGTCGATCTCGCGGTCGAGGTGCTCGGACGCTATCCGGCGAGCGCGAACATGGGCGCGGCCTGGATCGCCAACCAGATCTGGGGCCACAAGAAGCTGATCGGCACCGGCCGCGTGCGCCGCGTCGACTGGCAGAAGAAGATCGAGGATCGCTACCTCGACGCCGCATGGAAAGTGGCCGCGCAGCCGCTGCTCACGCTGCTCGAGAGCTGCCAGCACGACGAGGTCGCGGAGCTCGCGCTCGGCTGGCTGGAGAAGGACTTCCCGGACACGCTGCGTTCGCCGAGCGTGCCGTGGCTGATCCGCCTCGCCCAGAGGAAGGTCCCCGCGGTCGAGGCGTTCGTGGTGAAGACGCTGAGCGCGACGCCGGAGCTGCACGCTTCGCGCTTCGCCCAGCTCGGCCTGCACGACACCGTGCTCGGCTTCGTGTTCTCGCGCAGCCCGATCGCCCGCGCTTTTGCGCTGGAATATGCCCGCAGCCACGCGCCCGATCTGAGCGTCGACGAGCTGGTGGCGTGGGCCCGCGTGTCCGATCGCGAGGTCGTGAAGTTCGCCCTCTCGCGCCTGGAGGCGATCGACGCGAAGAAGATCGGCCTCACCGCGCTCGCGCACCTGGCGGGATCGAGCGAGGCGTTCGAGCTCGCGAAGAAGAAGATCCTCAGCGGCTTCACGCCCGAACAGATCGATCGCGACACGTTCATCGTCCTCGCGACCGGCACGCGCCAGCAGCGCCAGCTCGCGAGCGAGCTCTGGAAGGGCGCACCGCCGGCGCCGTTCCTCATCGCGCTCCTCGAGCACGAAGGCACCGATCATCAGGCGCGCCAGTTCGCGCTCAATGCGCTCGGAAAGCTGAGCGGCGCGCAGATCGGCTTCGACTGGGTGAAGCGCGCGCTGCTCGATCATCGCTTCGCCGACACGGTCTCGGGGTGGCTCCGCGCGGGCCGCTTCCAGCACCCGGTGCTCGACGTCGAGTGGATGAAGGAGCTGGTCCTGCGGCCCAAGCTTCGCCCGCTGGTGATCGAGGTCTTCTCGCACACCGACTGGGTGCCGCCTGCCGCGATCGGCGCAGCGTGGCTGGTCGCTTTGCTGGATCACGCCGACGAGGCGCTCGCGCAGTTCGCCGAGGACCGGTTGATCTCGTCTTTCACGCCCGACGCGCTGGGCGGGATCGATCGCGTGATCGCGCTCTTCGACAAGCCCGGTTCGCGGAGCTTCGCCGCGCGTTATCTGGCCGCGCACCACCCCGACATCGCGGGTGAGTCGGCGCGCGGCGTCACGCCGGCGTTACCGCGCGATGCGTTCACGCTGGCCCGCATCCGACCGCTGTTCTTCCATACCCAGGAGAACGTGCGCGCGGTGGCGGCCCAGATCGGCGCGCGCGAGATGGTGCGCTGGGGCGACGCGAAGTTGCCTTATGTTTTGGCCGAGTCTCCGTTCAAGGAGGCGCGGCTGCTCGCGAAGGACGTGCTGCTCGCGGCGGGCGACGAGGGTGCCGCGCCGGCCGAGTGGCTCGATCGCGATCTGGTGTTCGGGCTCGCGGAGTCACGCCACAAGGCCACGCGCGAGCTCGGCGTGCAGCTCATCCGCCAGCACTACGTGCGCCTCGATGCCCGCGATCGGCTGGCCTGGCTGATGGAGAGCCCCGATCGCGAAGTGCGGTTGTTCGCCGTGCGCATCCTTTGGGAGAAGCATCGGCTCGACGCGCCGTCGCCCGGATTTCGGCCTAAAACAGGGCCCGGGGTGGCCGTCCGCGAGCCGCATCAAGGGGTGCTCGAGAAGCGCGAGCAGGAGCTGAGCGCGTTCTTGCGCATGTCGCTGTTCGGTCTCCCGCCGGGGCGCCTCGAGCGTCGCGACGGCGCGGCGCCCAAGCCCATCCCGGCGAGCGTCGCGAAGCAGCGCTTGATCGAGGTGGTGCGCGACATGGCGATCGAGGATCGCGCTTTCGGCGCGCTCGCCGCTCCGATCTTGCGCGACTTCACCGGCTCGACCGCCAAGGGCGAGTGGCAGGCGTGTGTCGCCGCGCTCGCTCGCATCGCGCAAGCGCACCCGGATCTGAGGGGAACATGACCAAATCGACGCCCCATCTCGAGCGCTTGACCGCGGTCTGCTTGCTCGGACGCCGCGCGGTGATCGGCGGCTATCGCGACGCGCCCGGTGTCACCTCATCGGCGGTGCACGTGATCGCGCTGCCGAAGATCACGGTCGAGGCGACGGC
>Ga0105048_10001960_pt1 | contig 33383 bp, 31 predicted proteins | sample MAT05_FD_78382 | JGI IMG/M metagenome (GOLD analysis project Ga0105048, IMG submission 78382) | Freshwater microbial communities from Lake Fryxell liftoff mats and glacier meltwater in Antarctica - MAT-05 | ecosystem: Environmental > Aquatic > Freshwater > Ice > Liftoff microbial mat | place... | reverse complement strand
TAGAAAGGGCTTGGGGCAAACCTACTCCAATGAAAACTTCAATGTTCGAGCGAGATCAAGCTATAAATGGAGCATACGGAGATCCTTACTTGAATGAAGTGAATGGTGTAAAAAATTATTTTGGTGGTTTATTACAATCTGAAATCGACAAAAATTTTTCAAGCATAAATACAAATGGAAAAATAACAGACATACAAGCTGTAATAAATACACGCAAAAAAAATGGAAGCCATGTCACCAATCAACACAACCTTTTAAATGATTTTGGAATTGGAATGATTGATCAAATGCTCAAGGATTTGGAAGATTCATTGGGCTATCAAGTAGCGGTTGTCTGTTTAAATTCAATTGGTGAAAATGATCCGCACAGTTGGGGAACAGATCTTTTTAATTTTTGGGGAATAGGTCAAAAAGAAACCGAAAACGGATTATTAATGTTACTAATTCATGATGTACACGCTATTGAATTTGTTACAGGCAGAGGCACAGAAGGGATTTTAACTGACGTTGATTGTTACAACATTCAGCAAAATGAAATGTTGCCACACTTTAAGCAGAATGATTATGTAACGGGTATGATTCGTGGAACTCAAGCCGTTTGCGATTTCTTCTATGGCTCGCCTCCACTCTACACTTCAGGAGAATATTCAGATTATGTGGAAGAAGAGAATGTGAAAAGAGGGAGTTTTTTCGAATCTGGTTTTTTCTTTTGGTATTGTGTTATTGGTGGTCTTCTAACATTTGGTTGGATAGTTATGTTGTTGATTTCATTGTTCAATTCTGACTTGCACAAACGTTTTTATTTGATTAAGTTTTTTTCATTATTAATTTTAATTTTTATTTATCCAATTCCATTCTTAGGACTTTATTTTATAACCAAGGCGTTAATGATCAAGTGGCGCAACACAGAACGGTTTAGCCAAAAAACGGGCGAATTAATGCACAAATTAGACGACAACGAAGAAGATAAACATTTAGCAAAAGGACAAATCACTGAAGAAAAAGTTAAGTCGATCGATTACGATGTTTGGATTACTACAGGAGCTTCAGACATATTAATTCTTGATTATCGAAAATGGTTTAGTAAATACAATAAATGCCCACAATGTAAATTTAAAACGTACTTCAAACTTTATGACAAAACTATTTCGGCTGCAACCTATGATTCATCCGGAACTGGCCAACGTTGTTATAAATGCGAAAATTGTGGTCACACCAAAACTGAAACATATACTATTCCACGAAAAACTAGATCAAGTTCGAGTAGCAGTGGTGGTGGCAGTGGCAGTAGCAGTAGCTCATCTTATGGTGGAGGAAGTTCTCGTGGCGGAGGTTCAGGTAGTCGTTGGTAATTAATTGAATGGCATAAAATTTGAATTCAACAAATAAATTAGCCGTTCTTTTACTTTTGAATGGTTTAAAATTTGAATGTTATGAGAAGTTTATTTATCACAAGCATTTTTTTGGTAGGAATTTCCACAACCAATGCGCAATCAATAGATACTGTAAAAACAACGCGCACGGCAACATCCCGTTGCAATGGTCAAACTATTCTGAAAGCAGAAAAAGTGCCGGCAAGAATTGATACGCGTGTGCTGATTTTTGGCAATTATTCTATATCGGGTTATTCTGTTTTAAGTCGTAAAACACCAAGTTCCAATGAGCTAAACTCTCTCATTGGAACCGCCGTAAACATAGAAACAGAAAGTATTACAGGAACATTAATCGACACACTGGTATTTACAATTTTTGAAATTGAACGTTTACGAAGAGATGATTTTATTTATCGCGTTTTTGGTCGTGAAATAAAAGGACCAGAACCAGATTTACCAGAAAGTTTCAACGTTCACAAAACAAACAATTCTAACTGTTATGGTATTGTAGAAATTGGTGATGGTAGATTGGCGATTCCTTATAAAGGTGTGCTACTTTATTTGACACGAAAATAATTGAATCTATTCTTGAATAAGTATAGTTGATAATTCAAGGCATCTAATAATCTTTTCCAATTCAAATAAAAAGTTACTTTTTTATGTCTACGAATTTCAAGAGTAATGTAACATGAGAATTCAGATTAAATCCTCAAATTTGCATCAACAATAAAACATGGCTAATAAACCACTCATTCTAATCACTAATGATGACAGTATTTCTGCAAAAGGAATTTTGTCTTTAGTAGAAGCTATGAAACCACTTGGAGATATTTTAGTCGTGGCTCCGGATAAACCGCAAAGTGGAATGGGACACGCTATTACTATTCACGATCCGTTACGATTGGTTAAATCAAATCAATTTAATGGAGTTGAAGCATACACCTGCTCTGGTACACCGGTAGATTGTGTGAAATTGGCGATTTACGAAGTATTAAAAACACGACCAACTTTATTAGTTTCAGGAATTAATCATGGTTCAAATGCTGCAACAAATGTGCTTTATTCTGGAACAATGTCTGCCGCTGTTGAAGGGGCTATTGAAGGAATACCATCAATTGGTTTTTCATTATTAGATTATGCCGCAGATGCTGATTTTTCTGCGTCAATTGAATACGCTTCAAAAATTGCCGCAGGTGTTTTAAAAAATAATTTACAATCAGGCGCTTGTCTTAATGTCAATATACCAAAAGGAAAACCCAACGAAATTCAAGGCCTGAAAATTTGTCGTCAAGGAAAATGTTTTTGGGAAGATTCTTTTGACAAACGAAAAGACCCATTTGGTGGAGAATATTTTTGGTTAACAGGAAAAATTGAAAGCACTGATAAAGGCCAAGACACTGACATGTGGGCACTTGATAATAATTTCGTATCAGTCGTTCCAACTCAGTTTGACATGACAGCACATCACCTTATTTCAACATTAAACGAATGGAAATTTTAATCTTTGATTATGCAAAAATTTGATAAAACTTTGTATGGAATAATTATTGGAATTATTCTTCCGATAATTGGATTTTTTATTTCGTTTCCAATAAAAAAAGCACCCACAACCTCTTTTTCTGACTATGTGAGCATGGCCATTCGTGGTGACAATCAACAAGACATTTTGATTTTTTGTATGATTCCAAATATGCTCCTTTTCTATTTCACAAATTTTAGATGGAACATGGGTAATTTAACCAAAGGATTGGTTGGCGTGACGTTGGTATTGATGTTGGCATTGTTTGCAATGACGCTTTAGTGCGCTGCCTTCGACACGCTATTGCTGCTCAGTCTACGCAAGTCGATTACCGCAGCTGCAACTTAGACTACTGACTGCCACTGCTGCTAAATTTTACTCCGCTTCCGAAATTTCACCAGCCACCGCCGGGCATTTTTCTTCAAGCGCTAAACCCCAACCTTCGTCAGCAAATGTAGCCATGTCGTATGTACCGTGTAAAGCAATTTCACACTCATAAAACTTAATATCAAAATCACCTTCTGCTTCCATGCAATCGCAAAATTCATCAGCTGCCTTGGCCTGGTCTTCTGTAAAACTTGCACAAGATCCAAGCATAAAAACAGCAGCTGAAATATAAACTATCTTTTTCATAGGTTTGATTTTGAGACAATGTACAAAAAATTATTTTCACTGAAAAAATACGTCTGTAATAATTTCGAAGCCGGCTTCATCATTAATTCGTTTAATAATGACCGAACGCGATTGAAATAATTCATCGCGCATTACGGATGAATTTATTTTTAAGTAAAGTACTTTTTCTTTAATTTCTTTTGACTCTGTTCTTTTATCTACAGCCTCTCCCATCAATGTTGCCCACTTTTCTAAAACCTGTATTTCGAGTATTTTTTCATCCAAACCCATTGCTTTTAAATAGGATTGAATTGCTACCTTCAAAGGAACACCATCTGATTTTTTATTTTGCTTGCTCAACTTTTCCTCCTTCTACTTTAAATATTTTTTGCTCGATATCAGTGTCGTGAAATACTTTGTGAATTCTGTCAATATCTGTATCAGAAACAAAAACCTGACCGAACGTATGGTTTGAAACCAATTTTATTAAATGTGTAACTCGCGTATGATCTAGTTTATCAAAAACATCATCTAATAATAAAATGGGTTTCATTTTTAAATGGTCGCTGATTAATTCAAATTGAGCAAGCTTTAACGCAACTAAAAAAGATTTTTGCTGACCTTGAGAACCGTATTTTTTAACTGGTTGATTGTGAATCAAAAAAATTAAATCGTCTTTATGAATACCAACAGATGTATAGCCTGTAGCTGTATCACGACGCTTATTTTTCTCAAGTTCTTCAGCAAAATTATGCTCGTTTAATTGTGAATGATATTCAATGTAAATTTGTTCTTTATGATTTGAAATCAAATCGAAATACTTTTGAAAAACAGGAATAAAATCAGCTAGGAATTTTTTTCTTTTTTCAAAAATCACTTTGCCTAAATCAATCAATTGTAAATCCCAAACTTCAATACTTTCTTGATCAAATATTCTAAGGTCATGAAATTGTTTTAATAAAGCATTGCGTTGGTCAAGTACTTTGTTATATCGTTGCAAAGTTTCTAAATAGGTGCGATCAAACTGCGAAATAATTCCATCAATAAATCTTCTTCGAGTATCACTTCCTTCTGAAATTAAATTGGTATCGTAAGGCGAAATAATAACGGAAGGAAATTGACCAATATGCTCAGCCAATTTATCGTACTCCTTTTTGTTTCGTTTTACTTTTTTCTTATGACCAAGTTGAACAGAACAGGAAATTTCAATTTGTTTTTCGTCTTTCGAAAATATGCCTTGAATCAGAAAAAATTTTTCTTCCAATCTGATATTTTGACTATCAATTGGATTTAAAAAACTTTTACAAAACGACAAATAAAATATGGCATCTAACAAATTTGTTTTACCAGCACCGTTATCACCAACAAATACATTAATACCATCCGAAAACTCTAATTGAGCTTCATGATAATTTTTAAAATTGACAAGTGATAAAGATTGTAAAAACATTTCGGTTAAAGGAATTTCAAAGATACTATATTCTAATTTAGTATTTTTGAAATAGGGAAGTCCGCTTAATAAATCGATAGTGGAGGGTGGAGGGTGGAGAGTGCACAGTTCAGAGAGCAGAGTAACGCTTGCACATTGCAGAGGACAGAGTCCACAGTTCATTGGACAGAGTTTAAAATTGAAGATAAAAGATTCACGATTGTTAGACTGACGCACTTTACAGCCTTGCATATAGAATAAAGTGAAGGACAAATTATTACCTTTGTTTGGTGCAACAATCATTAAATCTTCCTGCCGCCCATTTAAAAATCAAAGACAATCAAATTTGGGATCGTCTTCGAAAAAAATATGTCAAACTAACACCCGAAGAATGGGTTCGACAACATTTTATCGCTTATTTAATTGACAATCTGGGATACAGCGAAGGATTGATGGCATCAGAATATACTGTTGATTACAATGGAATGAAAAAGCGCTGCGACATTGTTGGTTTTCACAATGATTTAAACCCGATGTTTATTGTTGAATGCAAAGCTCCTTCTATTACTATTTCTGAAGATACTTTTTACCAAATTGCAAAATATGCCAATACACTTAAAGCTAAAATGCTCATTCTAACAAACGGAATGAATCATTACTGTGCTAAAATTGATGTTAAAGAAAATAAACTGATTTATTTGGAAACCATTCCTTCTTTCAAAGAAATTTAAGGACTAATTCGGTACTCTCCTGTTCCTAAGCCATTCAAGAAATCCGCCCATGCCGAAGGATTCAATAAATTATTTTGAGGTCCTTGCCCTTTGGTATAAAGACTTTGATAATGTGTTTGTTGAGAATAATTGTACGCCATCATGGCGTCTCCATTCAATAAAGCGCCCACAAAAGCCATTTCTTGAGGCGTTAAGCGTTGACGAGCACGTTGTAAATCATCATCCGGAATATCCATATTCACAAAAAAGTTCGCAAATTCTTCACGTGATGGCCACGGATAAACATCAACAGGATCAGCAGATAGCGTATCCATTTTTAAAATTTGAACCAATGAAAAATTTTCAATGGTCGTTGTGTCTGAAACGATGTAGTTCTTTTTTTTATAACCCAAACAGCTAAATTGTATCGTATCTCCAGGATGAACAACCATTGCGAAATAACCATAATAATCAGCTATTACACCTCGTTTTGTAGTCAAATCATACACTTTTGTAAAAGGAATGCGATACATGCTATCCGTAATAACAATACCAGTCATCTGTATATAGCGTTCACCAGATCCAAAAGATCCAGCAATATTATTAGTTTGTCCAAATGAATAATTCACGGAAAACAATACAATTATTAATAATAGACAACATTTATACATATCGATAACAAATATCCTCTTTCATTGGTTAGAAACAAAATGATTTAACAAATATTAATCTCACCTCAATTTAAATGAACGTAACAAAACTGTTTTTATTAACTTTGCGGGAATTTATAACTGAAATAAATTCGATTTATGAGCATTCCGAGTCTGCATGGAGTTAAAGAAGGTTTGACTTATGATGATGTATTATTAGTTCCTCGTTTTTCTGAAGTACTTCCTCGTGAAGTAGAATTGAAAACAATGTTTACCAGAAATATTCCTTTAAATGCGCCTATTATTTCTGCTGCAATGGATACCGTGACAGAATCCGAATTAGCCATTGCTATTGCTCAACAAGGTGGTATTGGTGTTATTCATAAAAACATGTCAATTGAAATGCAAGCAATGGAAGTTCGCAAAGTAAAAAGATCTGAAAGTGGAATGATAATCGACCCTATTACATTGCATGAAAGCGCGACTCTTCAAGATGCGTTGAATTTGATGGCCGAATATAAAATTGGTGGAATTCCTGTTGTTGATGCTAAAAAGAATTTGAAAGGTATTGTAACAAATCGCGATTTACGATTTGAAAAGGACCATACAAAATTAGTGCGCGACATCATGACTTCAAAAAATGTAATTACAACTTCTGAAGGAACGACATTGATTGATGCAGAAAAAATATTACAAGAATATAAAATTGAAAAATTACCTGTTGTTGATAAAGACAATCGCTTAATTGGTTTGATTACATTTCGCGATATTATTAAAGTAAAAGAACATCCACTTTCATGTAAAGATAGTTTTGGCCGATTGCGCGTTGCTGCAGCCGTTGGTGTAACAGAAGACACACTTGATCGTGTTGATGCTTTGGTTGAAGCTGGTGTAGATGCCGTTGTAATTGACACTGCTCATGGACATACAAAAGGTGTTGTTACAAAATTAAAAGAGGTAAAAAAGAAACATAAAAATCTAGATGTGGTTGTTGGCAATATTGCAACAGCAGAAGCAGCACTCTATTTAGTTCAAGCTGGGGCGGATGCTGTTAAAGTTGGAATTGGCCCAGGTTCAATTTGTACAACAAGAATTATTGCAGGAGTTGGAGTTCCGCAACTATCAGCCGTAAATGATGTTGCAATTGCCTTGGAGGGATCAGGTGTTCCAGTTATTGCAGATGGAGGAATTAGATACACGGGTGATTTTGTAAAAGCCATTGCAGCCGGAGCAGATTCAATTATGGTTGGTTCAATGTTCGCAGGTGTTCTAGAATCGCCAGGCGAAACAATTATTTTTCAAGGACGAAAATTTAAATCGTATCGTGGAATGGGCTCTGTTGAGGCAATGCAGCAAGGTTCAAAAGATCGTTATTTTCAAAGTGATGAAGACGATGCAAAAAAATTAGTTCCCGAAGGTATTTCTGGTAGAGTTCCATATAAAGGCGCACTTTCTGAAGTAGTTCACCAAATTACAGGTGGAATTAGAGCCGGTATGGGATATTGCGGTGCAAAAAATATTGAAAGTTTAAAAGGAGCAACATTTATAAGAATTTCGGCTGCTGGTGTTTTAGAAAGTCATCCGCACGATGTTGCTATTACGCGCGAAGCTCCGAATTATAGTATTAAGTAGTGGATGCATTGTAGTGGACGGGCGGTTATTGAGCATGTCGAAATGCGCCCCGCCCAATGGTTGAAAAGGTTGAAGGGTTGAAAGCCTGCCTGGCTGCACCAAGCAGACAAGTTTTTTTTGTAGTGGACGGGCTAGCCCCGTCCAATGGGTTGAAAGGTTTAATGATTGAAAATAAATTATAAATAAAAATGAAAAAGTTAAAATTTACGCTAATAACATTGTTCATCACATTAATTTCTTTTTCGCAAGATGCGGCAAAAGACCCAGTTATAATGACGATTAATGGTTTGCCTGTTTATCAATCTGAATTTCTTTATATCTACACAAAAAACAATGCCTGTGTTTCATATAAGCAAGAAGATTTGGATGCGTACATGGAAATGTTCATCAATTACAAATTAAAAGTGAAAGAAGCGGAACGTTTGGGATATGACACTATTCCTAAATTAGTTGCTGAGTTATCTCAATATCGCGGTCAATTGTCTTTACCTTATATGATAGACAAAGAAAAAAACGAAGCGTTGATTAAAGAAGCTTACGATCGCACTGCCAATGAAATTAGAGCAAGTCATATTTTAATTCGATTAAAACCAGATGCTCTACCTTCGGATACGTTGATTGCTTACAATAAATTAATGGCTTTTCGCGAACGTATATTAGGAGGTGAAACATTTGAAGCTGTTGCTAAAGGTAATCGCTCACAACCAGGTTCAGAAGATCCGTCTGTGGCATCTAACGGCGGAGATTTAGGATATTTTACAGCTTTGCAAATGGTCTATCCGTTTGAAGAAGCAGCATTTACAACACCTGTTGGCGGCTTGTCAATGCCAATCAGAACTTCTTTTGGCTACCATATTATTAAGGTAACAGACAAAAGAGCTTCAGCTGGAAAAATGGAAGCTTCTCATATAATGATTTTAACTTCTGAAAATATGAGTCCCGAAGATAAAGCTAAAGCTGAATCCAAAATAAAAGAAATTTACGATTTGTTATTAAAGGGTGGTGATTTTGTTGATCTTGCTGCAAAATATTCTGACGACCAATCATCAAAAAGTAAAGGTGGTAAATTACCCGAATTTGGTGCTGGCACTAAACAACGAATGGTTCCTGTTTTTGAAGAAAATGCTTTTGCAATCAAGCATGATGGAGAATTTTGTGCACCGTTTTTATCTCCTTATGGATGGCACATTATTAAGCGTCACAAAGTAACGCCCGTTGGAACTTACGAAGAAATGTACCGCGAATTAAAATTAAAAGTTGAACGTGATGTGCGTGCTGAAAAAACAAAAAAAGCGTTCATTAATAGCCTTAAAACTGAATATGGATATAAAGATGATGCCAATCGACTTTTACCTGAATTTTATAATTCAATGGGAAGTGAAATTTTTCAAGGGAATTGGAAAGGTTTAAAACATGGTCCTTTTCATCATGATGTATTATTCAGTTTCAAAGACAAATCATTTTTATTTGAAGATTTTGAACTTTATTTAATCGAAACGCAATCACCTGTTAGAGCAGAAAATACTGAATTATTTGCTCGCATGAAATTTGAAGAATATGTACAAAGTGAATTGTTGAAATATGAAGACAGTCAATTGGAAACAAAATATCCTGAATTTAAATCTTTGATGCAAGAATACCGAGATGGAATTTTAGTTTTTGAAGTTATGCAAAATGAAATCTGGAACAAAGCATCTAAAGATTCTGTTGGAATAAAAAATTACTACGAAGCGCATCAGACCGAATTTGTTTATCCTATTCGTTATAAAGGTGAATTGTATAAATGCAAAGACAAAACAACCGCCGATCAAGTAATTGCTTATTTAAATTCAGATACAATGGATTATTCTAAAATTCAAATGGCGATAAATAAAGATTCAGAATTGAATTTAATGATTAAGCGAAATACGTTTAATTCAGAAACTACAGAGGCTTTCAAATTATCAAAAGAAACAAAAACAACTGAGACGACAGACGCTGAACCATGTAAGAAAAAAAAACCAGCCAAAGCTCCTAAATATCGTAAGTTTAAAGCAGGATTGAATAAAACCTTTATTTATAAAAATGAATATTATGTGTTTTTTGTTGAAGAAGTAATGACACCACGTCAACGCGAATTCTCAGAAGCTAAAGGGCTTGTAACAGCTGCATATCAAAATCATTTAGAAATAGAATGGTTAAAAAACTTGAGAACAACTTACCAAGTCGTTGTTAATAAAGACGTACTCTACAGACTAGCAGAATAATTAAGTCTAAGAAATGTTAAATAAAGGGCTGTACTCAACAAGTGCAGCCCTTTTTATTTTTACATTTGTGTATCATGTCACACATGAAAAATACCGCACCTTATATTTTATTAAGTCTACTTTTCATAAGCGCTTGTTCGGGAAATAACGACAAAGGTGTTTTATTGGCCAGCGTAGGTGAAGAAAAACTTTACCAAAACGATCTTAATTTTTTATTTGCACATAATCGCTATAGCTATGATGATAGTATTGCATTGGTAAAAAATTATAGTGAGAAATGGGTTGAAGAACAAATACTAGTGCAAGCAGCTAAAAAATCTGAACACATTGATTTTAGTGTAATTGACAATCGTGTTGAAAATTTTAAAAATGATTTGTTGATTCAAGAATTAGAAAATAACCAGATTCAAGAACGGTTAGATACAACTGTTACTGAGCAAGAAATTCAAACCTATTACATGGACAATCAAAAAGAATTTCAACTCAACGATTATTTAGTGAAAGTTCTTTATTTAAAAATTCCTTTTGATGCGCCGGATGTAGAAATGATTGGTCAAGCCTATAAACTTAATCGTCCATCAGACTTAAAAGAAATTGAAGGTTATGCAAAAATTTATGCGTCCAACTTTTATTATGACATTGAAAATTGGATTTACTTCGATGATTTATTGAAAGAGATACCTTTACAAGATATTAATAAAGATAAATTTATACTGAAACGCTCAAAAATACGTTTTGAAGAAAGTGGTTCTTATTATTTCTTAAACATAATTGATTATAAATTAAAGAACACTACCTCACCTTTAAGTTTTGAAAGCGAAAACATCAAAGACCGCATTATCAACACCCGAATAAAAAATTTAAGAGCAGAAATTAAAAATGAAATTATTACAAAAGCTTATGCCGAAAATAAAGTTAAAATCTACTAAGACATTTTTTTTAATTGTGTTTTTCTCGCTATTGGCGCCCGCTGCGAATGCTCAGCTGAATACAACCAATCGTGTCTTAGACCAGATTATTGCCCAAATTGGCGAAGAAATTATTCTTTTATCTGATATTCAAACTCAGCGATTGGAATTAATCAACGAAGGTGTTACATGTGACGAGTCAACCGATTGTCAAATTCTTGAAGGTCTACTGTTTGAAAAACTCCTTATCACACAAGCACAACTTGATAGTGTTGTTGTAGAAGATGATATGGTGAATGCAGAAATGGAAAATAGAATTCGGTATATCGCCCAGCAAATAGGCAGTATTGAAGCCCTTGAAAAATTTTACGGTAAATCAGTTGCTCAAATAAAAGGTGAATTTTTTATTATAATTAAAAAAGGAATGCTCGCAGAAAAACAACGCGATATTATTACCGAAAATGTTGTTATCACACCAAACGAAGTAAAAAATTTTTACAATAGTTTGCCAAAAGATAGTTTACCATATATCAACTCAAAAATATCGGTTGCGCAAATTGTCATGTATCCAAAAATCACCGAAGACGATAAACTAAAATCAAAATATTTATTAGAAACGCGCCGGGCGCAAATTGTTTCTGGCGACCGAAATTTTGAAGGTGTTGCACTCAGCGAATCAAAAGATCCAGGAAGTCGATTAGAAGAAGGAGATTTGGGCTGGAACACACGCGGAACAATGGTTCCAGAGTTTGAAGCAGAATTATTTAAGTTAGAACCAAATGGAATTAGTCCAGTATTTGAAACGAAGTACGGTTTTCACATCGTTCAACTTTTAGAACGCAAAGGCGACAATTATCATTGTCGACACATACTTTTTATGCCAAAAATTAGTGACAAAGCATTAACAAAAGCAGCAACAACAATGGACAGTTTGTATCAAGAAATTAAAAAAGGAAACATAACTTTTGAAGATGCAGCAATGCAGTTTAGCGAAGATGATAATTCAAAAACAAGTGGTGGTAAAATTGTGAATCCTTATACAGGCGATTATTTATGGGATCTTCAAAACATAAACGAAATTGATCCCCAATTAGAACGTATCATTGCACGAATGAAAATTAGTGACTACTCTGCTCCTTCTCTTTACGACAACATGGCTGAGCAAAAACAAGGAATAAGAATGGTGAAATTGAATGATAAAACAAAACCCCATATCGCCAATTTAAAAGATGATTATCAATTAATACAAATGGCTGCGTTAAACGAGAAAAAACAAAAAGTAATTGACAAATGGGTCAATGATAAAATCAGCGGCGCTTTCGTTCGCATTTTTGACAACCGATACATCACAACTTGTAAATTCAAATATCCTTGGGTTAAGGTTGGGAGTTAGTTTTTCTAATTTGTCAAATTAATATCGAAGATTGATGCCTTGCTGCATCTTACAGAAACTGGCAATCTGAACTATTTTAGAACAAAAAAAAACTAATCTGCAAGAGCAATAATAATTTTCTTCACCAAGTGATGCCTAATTACATCATTTTCATCAAGTTCAACAATTTCAATTCCTTTAATGTTTTTCAATTTATTTGTTGCCATTAAAAGTCCCGAGGTTTGATTTCTTGGCAAATCAACTTGAGTCGCATCTCCAGTAATAATAAACTTTGCAGAAGAACCCATGCGCGTTAAAAACATTTTCATTTGACTGTAAGTTGTGTTTTGGGCTTCATCTAAAATTACAAACGCTTTGTCCAACGTTCGGCCTCGCATAAAAGCCAAAGGTGCAATTTGAATAATTCCATTTTCAATATATTCAGCCAATTTTTCGGTAGGAATCATATCACGTAAAGCGTCGTAAAGCGGCTGCATATAAGGATCTAACTTCTCTTTTAAATCACCAGGCAGAAAACCCAAATTTTCTCCTGCTTCAACAGCTGGTCGTGTTAAAATTATTCGGCGTACTTCTTTTTTCTTTAAAGCGCGAACCGCCAAAGCAACTGCTGTATATGTCTTTCCCGTACCTGCTGGCCCTAAAGCAAAAACCATATCGTTTTCTAGAGATGCTTTTACAAGTTTTCTTTGATTAACTGTTCTAGCTTTGATTTGCATGCCCCCATTACCATGCACAATCACATCGCCGTCGTCACTATCAGATTGAGCATCGTCTTTTTGAAGTAACAACGTTTCAATGTTATTTTCGGTGAGTGAATTGTAACGCACAACATGTTTAATCATGCGCTCCCACTTCAATTCAAAATGTTCAACAATTTCAGGGTCGCCAATCACTTTAATCGTATTGTCGCGAGAAATTAATTTGAGTTTTGGAAAATACTGACGGATTAATTTCAGTTTTTGATCATTAACGCCAAAGATGTCGATTGGCGCAATGCCACTGATTTCAAGAATTTTTTCGTGCAAAATAGAAAATAATTAGTGTATATTAGACTTAGTTAAAATTAACTAATTTTGATGAAAATACGCATTTTAAGAAAAACAGTTTATTATCACTGTTATTAAAAACGATGAAAATTATAACCCTAACATCTGATTTAGGTTTAACCGACCACTATGTAGCTTCGCTGAAAGGTCAGTTTTATAGCACTTTGGGAGATGTAACATTGGTTGATATTTCGCACGATGTGCAACCATTTAATATTGCTCAAGCATCTTTTTTTATTAATAATTCGTGGAATGATTTTCCAAAAGGTACGATACATTTTATTGATGTAGATAGTACGCCACAAATTTCAATCGGAAAAACAGAGCATAATATGTATCCTATCATTATGCAGTTGAATGGACATTATTTTGTAGGTTCAGATAACGGAATTTTTTCCTTGTTACGTGGTTATGAAAAAGCTGAAAAAATTGTGCGCATAGATGATTTCAGCAATGCGGGAATTGATTTGCGTTTTGCAACAAAAAATATTTTCATCCCTGCCATTGCAAAAATTTTAAAAGGAGAAAAATTAGATTCGATTGGCGAAGAGCTGAGCTCGGTTCGACAAGCATTTACAACACAACCAACCATTGAAAAAGATTTGATAAAAGGAACCGTTATCCACATTGATAAGTATGGTAACGTCATCATCAATATCACCGACGATCTTTATAAACAAGTTGGAAAAAATAATCCATTCACCATCTTTTTAAAAATTCAAATTATTTTATTGAACAAATTTCGAATGCTTATTCTGACGTTCCAACCGGAGAAAAGTTAGCCATTTTTAATGCCAACGGTTTTCTCGAAATTGCTATTAACAAAGGCACCGTAGGCAGCGGTGGCGGGGCAAGTAGTTTGTTAGGATTAAACTTGAGAGACATTGTGAGAATTGAATTTCATCCCAAAGGTTCTAAAGAAAATATTCAGTCGTTGTTTGATCGTGGTTAAACTAACGAGCACTCTTAAGATCTGGATTCAGTGTTAAAATGACCAATTGCTTTCCTTCAATAAAAACGCTAAATTTTGAGTTTTTTTGAAATCTTATTTCCTGTATTTTATTCGAAGCCACAAATTTTATTTTTTCGTTATTAGCATATAAATATAACGGTAGTTTAAAATCATCATTCGTGTTTTTGTCATTCCATTTAAACATAAACGCCGATTCCTTTTCCGAAATATACTTAAATCGGTACACCAATTCTGGCGCTTCTCTCCGATATAAAAACTGATTAAATAACCTAGAATAATCTTCTCCCGTTGCTTCATTAACGAGATTTACAAAATCGGATGTGGTAACACAATTATCACCGTATTCGGTTGCGAAACGATAGAGTATATTAAAAAAAATTGTGTCATTGTCAATCGTGTATCTTAACGAGTGCAACGTCATTGAACCTTTTGAATAAATATCGCCGTCATCTGAATTAATATAACTTACACCAGACGGGCCAACAACAGGCATTTTATTTTTACAATAAAATCGATTCCCATAAATCATTCCACCATATCCATAACTATAACCCATTTTTTCTACAAACAGCGCCTCGGAATAAGTTGCAAATCCTTCGTGAATCCATAAGTCGGCCATATCGCAAACTGTAATTTTATTGCCCCACCATTCATGCGCTGTTTCATGCACAATGATATAATCGAATTGAAGCCACTTATTGTTTTTAAAACCATTACCATAAGCAATAGCAGATTGATGCTCCATTCCAGCGAAAGGGCTTTCAACCATTTTATAACCATCCTTCCACCATGGGTACTCACCAAAAAGCTCCTCATAAACACGAATAACATCTGCACATTGTTTAAAATGATTTTTTGCTTTTTCGAGATTCTTAGGAAGTACATAAAAGTCTAGCTGGTGTTCGCCATATTTACTTTTATATGGAAGTTGAAAATGTCGATAATCACCAATATAAAAAGTTATATTGTAAGTATTAACTGGATAAGAAGTTTGCCATATAAATTTCTCGCAATCATCATTAATTATTTTCTGTTCTATTAGCTTTCCGTTACTCACACAAAATAATCCTTTTGGGATGGTGCAAGCAATTCTTACACTGTCTGGTTTATCTGAGATATGATCTTTTAATGGCCACCAAATACTTGCGCCGTCATCTTCGCAGGCTACACCCATAAATGGATTTCCATTGCTATTTTTACAAACAAAGCCTCCCTTCCAAGGTGGATTTTTGGCAATCTGTGGTTTGCCTGAATAAGTCACAAATACAGAAAGGATTGCTCCGGATTCGTACATTTCATTTAAATCAATAATAATTGCCTTAGATCTCCTTACAAAATTAAGTTCTCTATTGTGATCATCACCAATTTTATGAATTACAAGTTCAGATGCTAACTCAAGTTGAATTCGTTTTGTTGGAGTTACAACTTCAAATTTAATTTCTACAGTACCTGAAATTGATTTTGACTTGGGTTTGATTTCTAAATCTAAATCATAAAAACGAACGTCAAAACAAGATCGCATTTGATTTAAGTTTCCGCAAATTGTATCCAGATAACGATCCTTAGCAGATCAAAGGCTTTTCGTAATTTGGAGTTTTTGGATCTTTATATCGATAGCAGGAATTGAGTATATACAAGGTTGAAAGAAGTGTTAAACTCAAAAAAAATCCTCCTTTTTTTCTTACCCCTATAAACCCGATAAATTTCATTCGTTTTTTCTTTTAATCTCCAAACGAAGTAAAAGTAACCAAAAAAAATGCTCCACAACTCAAATAGCTTGGTCTCTCTCCGATTAAAATGAAAATGCTAATTTTAGACTTGAATAACAAATTTGATGAAAAAGAAAATTCTAGGTCTCCGCACAACAATCTACAAAGTATCCGACATCGCAAAAGCACAAAAATGGTATGCCGATGCGTTTGAAACAAAGCCTTATTTTGATGAACCTTTTTACGTAGGATTCAATATAGGAGGTTATGAATTAGGTCTGCAACCGGAAGAAGGAATTGCACAAACAAAAGGAGAAAGCGTTTTAACTTATTGGGGTGTTGATAATGTTGAATCTGAATACATGCGCTTTTTAAATTGCGGCGCAACCGAACATGAACTACCTCAAAACGTAGGCGGCGAAATTGTTGTTGCATCTGTAAAAGATCCTTGGGGAAATATTATTGGACTAATTTATAATCCTGATTTTAAAATTAAAAAATAATCAATGGCACTTCAACGAATCGTTAAAATGACTTTTAAACCTGAGCATTGTCAGGATTTTGAAAACTATTTTTCAGAAATTAAAAATCAAGTCGGCAATCAACCTGGCTGCAGTGGCGTTAAATTATTGAAAGATATTTCAGGCTCAGGAATTTATTTCACTTATAGTAATTGGGACAATCAAACTTCATTAGACGCTTATAGAAACACTGAATTATTTAATATCGTTTGGCCAAAAGTAAAAGTTTGGTTTGCGGCTAAGGCTGAGGCTTGGAGTACCCAAATTTTAATTAAATCAACAAATTAAATTTTATGAAAAATTATTTTTTAACCAGCTCATTCCTTTTATTACTTAGTTGTGGAGGAACAAATGATGAATCATTCGGAGCTAATGAAACAAACACTGACACTGTATTAACGACAGACGGCCTTCACGATAGTAATTCTACAAACTCTATTGATGATTCTGAACAAATTCAAATTATTCCGCTGAAAGAAAAAAATCAAATCACTGATTACGTTGAACACTTTTTAGGTGGGAAGGTTTTTGAAGACAAAGAAAAAATGGATTTCAAAAAAGGTGATATCCACTTCTATGAAATTCTTGATGTGAAAAATGGTTTTGCCCGTGTAACTGGATATTATGAAGCCAGTTATGATTTTGCCGTTTGGAGAATGGCTAATGGAAACGACTTAGTAGGAAAAACTTCAAAAAGCTGTGGGCCGGTTTGTGATTACGCTTTCAACTTTTTTGAAATTGCGAACATAGATGCAAAAGATGTAACAGAAACAATTCTACCTATGAATGAACTCAATTCACACAGTGCAAAAATCCGAAAGAAAGTAACGGATAGATATGTCATTGAAGATGAAGAATCACAATTAATTTTTATGCTTCCACAAAAGGGAACTAGCATGGATGTTTACATTTCAATGAATTATAATGAAATTGAATTTCCGATTCTAAATTTAAGTTGGAACAAAGAAAAATTCGTGATTGCTAAAAAAATTGAAGAAATTCCAGTACTTGATTTAGAAACTCGATAACTTCTTTTTTGTGAACTTTGCGTAAAATCTCTGCCGGCCTTTGCGCGAAAAATAATAGCTGATTTCAAGCCAAGTACCACAAAGAAATCATTAGCCGACTGACGCAAAGATTGCGCAAAGAAAATTTTGTTTAATGCTTCCGGAGATTTTGTATTTGGTGATTTCATCTCAACGAATAAAAAAGCCGTCATCCTAAACTTGCTTCATGAACTAAGGGCTTTAAAATAATTTCAAGAAAAATTACCCGACAATCTCAGCAGCACTAAAATGAAAATCTCCTTCAATTGCAGCGTTCTCATCAGAATCTGAACCGTGAACGGCGTTTTCTCCTTTTGATTTTGCGTATGTTTTTCTGATTGTGCCTTCAGCAGCCTCAGCAGGATCTGTTGCTCCAACTAATTTTCTAAAATCTGCAACAGCATTGTCTTTTTCAAGAATAGCTGCGATGATTGGTCCGCTTGACATGTAAGCAACTAATTCGCCATAGAACGGGCGCTCTTTGTGAACTTCGTAAAATGTGCCCGCTCTCTCTGCGGTAAGTTGTGTCAATTTCATTGCCTTTACTTTGAAGCCTGCAGCAATGATCATATCTAATATTTTTCCACTGTTACCAGCTGCAACTGCTTCCGGTTTAATCATGGTAAATGTTCTGTTAGTAGCCATTTTGTTTAAATAAAATTTTGGGCAAAGATAGACATCATTCGTAAATAAAGGACGTATTTAGAAAAAAACTCTCGTTTTTTAGACTTGTCTAAATTTATTTTTATATGTTTGTAAATAATTAATTTTTCCTAATAAAAATTTCAAACAAAAATAATTTAAGAATATTTACAACTCTCAAATTAGATTGAAACATGGCGAAAGAATTAAAATTGACACAAAGCGAAGAGAATTATTTGAAAGTAATTTTTCATCTTTCAGGTAAAGAACATGAAAAGGTTTTGACAAATTCATTAGCTGAAAAGCTTTGTACAAAAGCATCTTCCATTACAGACATGTTGAAAAAATTGTCCGACAAAAAATTAATCTCCTACAAAAAATACAACGGTTGCGATTTAACGTCTAAAGGACAATCAATCGCAATTCAAATAATTCGTAAACATCGCTTATGGGAAACTTTTCTCGTAAGCAAATTAAGTTTTGGTTGGGAAGAAGTGCATGATGTTGCCGAACAACTAGAACACATTCAATCGTCAAAATTAATTGACAGTTTAGATGCACTTTTAAATTACCCAAAATTTGACCCGCACGGTGACCCTATTCCAGATAAAAATGGAAACATCACTTATCGAAAGTCTAAAATAATTTTGATTGAATCAGCATTAAACACATTGGTTGAAGTGGTTGATGTAAATGAAGATTCACTTTCTCTTTTAAAATATTTAGATGGCATTTCTTTGAAGATTGGTTCAAATTTAAAAGTACTTGAACGATTTCCTTTTGATGATTCAATGAAAGTAGAGATTAATGGAAAACAACTTAACATGTCAAAAAAAGTAGCTGAAAATATTGGTGTACGATTTATTGAAAAATTATGAAACTAAAAACAACATTCATACTCGGAATTTTAGCAATTACTTTTATTTCGTGTCGCATAGAACCGAAAGAGCAAAAAGGACCTTTGCACATTGTTACCACAACCGGAATCATTGAAGATTGTGTAAAACAAATTGTAGGCGACAGCGCAGAAGTATCATCAATTATGGGCCCTGGAACAGATCCACACATTTACAAACCAACACCTGGAGACATTGAATTACTTGACAAAGCCGATGTGATAATTTGCAACGGACTTCATTTGGAAGGAAAAATGGCTGAGATGTTAGACAAGTATTCTAAAGAAAAACCAGTGTTAAAAGTTTCTGACGGAATTAATAAAAAAGATATTATCAAGTCAGCTGATTTTGCAGATTCGTTTGATCCGCATATTTGGTTTGATACAAAAATTTGGATGCAAGGACTTCTTTATATTACAAAAGAATTAGGCAAAATAGATTCTATGAGCGCTGACTATTATGGTGAAAACTACGATCGTTATTTGGCAAAAATTGCAATTACAGATATGTGGGTTGCCTCACAATTAGATTCGATTGATACGAACCAACGCTTACTTATTACATCACACGATGCGTTCTCTTATTTTGGAAGACGCTACGACATTGAAGTAAGAGGTATTCAAGGCATCTCCACTTTGTCTGAAGTTGGATTAAAGGACATTTCAGATATGGTTAATTTTTTAATTGAACGCCAAATAAAATCCATTTTTGTTGAGACTTCTACTTCACAAAAAACGGCGCAATCAATTGTTGATGGTTGTCGCGCAAAAGATTTTAATGTAGAACTCAAAGGCCCTTTATATTCGGATGCTTTGGGCGAACCTGATTCAGAAGGAGGAACATACATAGGAATGATAAAATCGAATGTTACTATGATCGTAAACGGATTAAAATGAAACAAGACATTCACGCCATAGAAGTTCACAATTTAACTGTTTCTTACGACGGTCGTCCTGTACTTTGGGATGTTGATTTCAATTTGGATTCGGGCAAAATTATTGGTGTAATTGGACCCAATGGATCAGGTAAAACAACTTGCCTCAAAACCATTATGGGCTTGATTAAACCGAGCAGTGGCTTTGTGAAAATTTTCGGAAAGTCGCTCGATGAAATGCGCGAACGAGTTGCTTATGTTCCACAACGTGAAACTGTAGATTGGGATTTTCCGGCAAGTGTTTTAGATGTTGTTTTAATGGGCCGATATCGCTCCAATAATTTATTCAAACGAACCAATAAAACTGATTTAGAAATTGCACTTCATAGTATCGAAAAAGTTGGATTGACAGAATTTAAAAATCGTCAAATTTCTCAACTCTCCGGTGGCCAGCAACAACGTGTATTCATTGCACGTGCGCTTGCTCAACAAGCTGATTTATATCTGATGGATGAACCCTTTGTTGGTGTTGATGCTGCGACTGAAAGTGCAATACTTTTGTTGCTTCAAGAAATGAAAAGTCAAGGTAAAACAGTTTTGATTATACATCATGATTTGCAAACGGTTTCTGATTATTTTGATTATTTAGTTTTATTAAATACACGATTAATTGCAAAAGGAACACCACAAGAAGTGCTGACAAAAGAAAATTTATCAAATGCCTATGGAGGCCAATTGACGCTACTTTCAAAGATTGTTGATTTGATAAAGGAAAATGAATTTCCTGTTAGGGAGAAAGGTGTGGATCTTTAATAAGTAAAATAAATGACCAAAAAAAATGCCACAAAGACACGAAGACTCAAAGTTAATGATTGGATATTTCGTGTCATTATGCTTTGTTGTTAAAAAATCATTCGAACGATGAAAACATTTTTGGAATTTTTTACTTTTCAAAATCCAAACGTAGTTTACGTTGTGCTGGGAATGCTTTTCATTAACTCGTCTTCAGCGTTAATTGGAACATTTGCTTTTTTACGTAAACGCTCATTGATTGGAGATGCGATTGCGCATTCATTGCTCCCTGGAATTTGCATCGGATTTCTTTTTGCAGGTGATAAAAATCTTGTTTTTCTGTTAGCAGGAGCTTTTGTCAGCGGATGGATTTCCATTTTTTTAGTCGATTACATTGTCAATCATTCTCGCATTAAACAAGACACCGCCATTGGAATTGTGCTCAGCAGTTTTTTTGCTTTTGGTATTGTCTTACTCACCTACATTCAAAAAACAGGCAATGGAAATCAAGCCGGTTTAGATCATTTTCTTTTTGGACAAGCTGCTGCAATTTCGAGAAATGAAATTCTACTTTTCGCGGTTATTTTCGTAATTATTTTGGTATCCGTCATCTTTTTTTATCGCTCATTGATATTGATTTCTTTTAATCCAGAATATGCTGGTTCGATTGGTTTATCGGTTAAGTTTTTTGAATTCTTATTGACCTCATTAACTGTATTAGCAATTGCTGCTGGCATTCAAGCACTTGGTGTAATTTTGATGTCTGCACTCATTATAACTCCAGCGGCTGCGGCAAGATTGTGGACACACAACTTAAAAAAATTATTAGTGTTGGCTGTCATTTTTTCTGTTGTATCAGGAATTGGAGGCGCTTATGTGTCGTACGCAAAATCAGGTATGCCTACAGGACCTTGGGTTATCATTCTTCTTTCATTCATCACATTTTTTTCTATCTCATTCGCGCCTAAACGTGGAATTGTTTCTCGCTATTTCATTCAAATTAATAACAAGAAAAAAATTACTGACGAAAATATTCTTAAAACAATTTATTCGATGTTTGAAAAAGACGAACACACTACCCCATTTAGTTCCGTGCAATTAACATCCGTCAGAAGTTTCGATACACGCACATTAAATGCTGGCTTTAATCGTCTCATTAAAAAAAATCTACTGGAGAAAAAAAATGAATTATTTTCACTCACCGAATTTGGTGCGCAAGAGTCAAAACGTATTGTACGCCTGCACCGATTGTGGGAACAATATTTATTAAAACGAACACGAGTAGACAGCGATCATGTTCACAGCGGCGCAGAAGCAATTGAGCATGTTATTACTCCTGAAATTGAAAAAGAATTAGAAAGAGAATTGGGAATTGAAGGAATGCCAAAAGATGATTATTAAGGAAGAATAAAATGAACGACATTTTTATTTTACTCACTGCAAGTTTTGTTGCCATTAATGCAGCCTTACTTGGCGCGTTTTTAATTCTACGAAAAATGGCCATGGTGGGTGATGCAATTTCTCACGCAGTGCTGCCAGGTATTGTTGTGGCTTATTATTTTTCAGGAAATAAGACTTCTGTTTTTCTATTAATTGGTGCTACACTTAGCGGTGTTTTGGCAACACTCATCATCGATTTTTTTTCCAAAAAAGCAAAAGTACAAAGCGATGCAGCTATTGGAATTACATATACTTTACTTTTTGCTGTTGGTATGATAATGATTTCTGGATGGATGCAAGGCAACGCCGACATTGATCAGGAATGCGTTCTTTACGGTGACATTGCCTTAATCAACATGGACAAAATTATGATTGATGACAATTTATATATCGGCCCACGTGCTCTATATGTGGAATTAATTGCGGCACTAATTATTGGCGGAAGTTTACTTTTTGGTTTTAAAGGATTCAAACTTCTTTCGTTCAACGAAGATTATGCAAAAGCATTAGGTGTTAAAACAAATCGTTGGCATTATTATTTGATGGCGCTTGTAGCGTTAACAACAGTAGTTTCTTTTGAAGTTGTGGGTGCCGTTTTAGTTGTTGGATTTTTAATTATTCCTCCAGCTACTGCGCAATTAGTCACGAGAAAATTACCAGCGATGCTTTTTTTTGCAGCACTTTTTGGAGTTGTTTCTGTTGTGACTGGATATCTAATTGCATTATGGTTAGATGTAAGTTTAACGGGGATGATGGTAACTGTTGCTGGGGTTATTTTTGGAATTATTTTTACGATTCAACGAATTATGAAATCATCAAAACCTAAGTTGGTTATTGAATTTCCGTCGACTAAATAATAAGACAGATATTCCGCAAAATTTGCCTTTTCACAAAAGATTATTTTTTTTTATCATCACTTTTATATAATACCGATGTGAAATAAGTAATGGTCCAATTCCGTTTCTCTACATTGGACCAAACTTCTTTCCAATCGGCATAAACCACTGTAAGATTTATAATTATTGGTATAATTTATAAATCACATTAGTATAATCCAAAACGTGATCCGAAATGGGGCAAATGTTTCTAACGAAAAAACGCCCAAAGACGATATACGACCCCATCGGGGTTGAATCTGCAAAATCTCTTGGGGCTAGAATCCTTTGACCCCTTCGGAATCTAGATCGCTATTATGGAATCCGATACGCCACCCGCAATGGGTCACATTTTTATAAAAAAAAACACTGTTGACATGATAAAGCAAAAAAAATACCTATTCAATTTTTTTTGAATAGGTGTTTTTTTTTATGAGGTCTAATCAATTTTCTGGATACCTCTCAATACAATACTTTTCAATGTACTCGATTGATTTTTCTCGATTTTCTGAAAACGACATAAAGTGTTTAAACTGTGGGTAAATATCAACGTGAAACAAAGAAATAAATACATAACATTCTAAAAATCCATCTTCCATCATTTGATAAGCAAACTTTAAATAATCTGGAATTTCGGAACCATGTTTTTTCAATAATCTTCTCCAAGAATATACTTCTAAATAAATATCTTCAGTATCTCCATTTTTTTCTATGATTCCATCTTCATTGCAATACTTACTAATTTTATCTTTTGATGAGCGGTAGGTGTCCCAAATACCTGGCAAATCTTTTTGTTCATCATTCTTTAAATCGTTTGGATAAAAATAACGAATGAAACGGTTATCTTCTAAATATTTATTTTCTACCAAAAGAATTTTTTGCATGCGCAATTTCATATCGAAACCAGCATAAATACACAGGGCTTCCATACATTCTTTTTTTGCACGATAATATAATCCCTGTTCAATCAATGCATCGACAATAAATTTTCTTGGTTCCAATAAATTGGGATGCATATTTTTTGCCATGGTAAAATAAACAATTGCGCTATCATAATCTTCTCGTGCCCAAAAAGAATCGCCTAAATAAAGGTAAGCTTTATAATAATTTGGTTCTGCATTTATTGCTTTGCGATAATTTAATTCTGCCAGTTCGTAATCTTCTTTTTGAAATAACTTTTCTCCCTCTGTAAAAAATTCTTTTGCTTTTTCGTTCACTAATGTATCGGGATCATAATCTACTAAGAACCTTCTCAAATAGGCATCTGCGGTATAAGACGAAGACCACATTGTACTTTGACGGCAAACATTAATGAATTTCTTTTTTGGTATGTCTCTAAACATGCTCAACAAATTAAAACTTAACGAATCTAAACCAGTTGTATCATCATCATCAACCGTCACTTTAATTCCACTATAAATTTCGTCCATTTGAGCATAGAGCATATATTCCATTTCAACCCATGTTTCATAAGCGGTTAACCTTGGATAATCCACTTTATTCATGTACTTCAGAAGTTTATCTATTCCTTCTGAATATCCTTTTTTGTAAAATATTTTTACCGCTTTATCAATGTGTTTATCTTTTTGAGCAAAAGAAATTTGACTCGTAAAAAATAGAGAAATAACAACGAAAAAAATCAATCGAAAATTAGTTAGTCTTTTGCTTTCCATAATTCATTTAAATAGTCAATTAATTGATGAGAAAGATAATTAAAATATTGCTTCGTTCGATATGAACCTACCCAAATTATACCTTCTATTGCATTTGTCAAAAACACTTCATCAGCCACTAATAAATTTTGAGGAGAGATGTTGCATTCGTATACCTTAATATTGTTTGCCAAAGCAAGATTAATTATTTGCATCCGCATTGTTCCGCCTAAACAACCAGAATCCAGACCTGGTGTATACAGCACACCATTGCTTACAACAAATAAATTTGCACTTCCACCTTCAATAATTCCCATACGGTCGTTTTGAATCAATAAATCATCCAAACCAAATTCTCTTGCGCGCAATTTTGCCATTATATAAATCAATCCATTCTTTGTTTTATAAGCAGAGAGTTGATTGATTTGTTTTTTAATGTCTTCGAATTGATCTACTTTAAAACCAGCTTCGTTCAATAAAAATTTATTATTTGGAAGAGAATATGCTTCGATGAAATAATCTACATCATTATTGTGTGGTAAGAAAAAACCACCTGTTCTTCTGTCTATCGATAATCTAACACGACCACCTTTTTCAATGCCGTTTTGCTCAAGCAAAGTTTGAATTTCCTTTTCAAAAAACTCAACCGTAAAACTTTGCGGAATAATCATTCGCAAAACTTTCATTCCTTCCTTAAGTCGCTTAATGTGATTTTCAAGATTGATGGCGTATCCATTCACAATACGTATAGATTCAAACAATCCATCGCCATATATATGTGCACGATTGCCTGCCTTTATTGAATATGCATCCACAGGTATCAGAACACCATTATTGTTTACATAAGCACTCATATCGCGAACTGTTTAAAAAAATCTAATAAGATATGGTAATCTAAAATGGTAACAAACAAAACGCCAAATATGGCGCCAGCAAAATGGGCGTCGTGGGCAATGTGGCTTCCACCTCTTTTTGCCATAATGTACTCAAAAATTAAGATTAATGGACCAAAAATATAAGCAGGAATTCGAAACGGAAATGGAAAAATACCTAATTCAGCTTTTGGATATAATAGGATATAAGCAAACACAACTGCTGAAACTGCGCCTGAAGCTCCTAATGAATTGTAATAAGGATTGTCTTTGTGCTTTCGAATGGACAATAACGTTGAAAATAAAATTCCACCAATATACAAGAGTGCAAAATACAAGTAACCCTTATTATCATATAAACCAACGAAAGACAATTCGGTTATTTCACCAAACATAAACAAAACATACATGTTAAAACTTAAGTGCATGATATCGGCATGAATAAAGGCATGACTAAAGCAACGATACCATTTTTTGTGATGGACAACGTCGTAAGGATTCAGCATCAATTTGCTTTTGAATCCTTCGTCACTAAAGGCTTTAACAGAAACCAGAATAGTGACCGCTAATAATAAATAGGTGATATACATTTAATAGTTTATTTTCTTAACATGCGCTTCTTTTAGTATCTTGCATATTATTTGATAAATGACCTACTTAACTCATATACTCGCAATTTCTGTTTTTGTTACACTTTCAGCCTGTTCGGGGTCTGACAGTGAATTAGAACAAGAACAAGCTGCCATCAGCGAAGACCTAAAAACTAAATTTGGCAAAACCACACAATTGGTGTATTCTGGCGATACTTTATTAGCCTCTAAAGAAGTATTGGATTATTATAAATCTGTAGATTTTATTCCGGTTTGGATTCGCAAAGATTCATTGACAAAAAATGGTTCCGCCTTGTTAGGCATGATTCAAAATTCAAAAGATTATGGATTGTTGCCAGAAATGTATCACTATTCATCGTTATCTAGAATGAAAGATTCGTCTCTATTAGATACAGAGATGCTTTTGACAAATGCATTTTATTTATTTACAACACATGTTACATTAGGTTGTGTTGATCAACTGACTTATCAATATGTTTGGAAAAAAGATTCCCTCAATTTTAAATTAGAAGATGAATTAAAAAAAATAGCTGATGGCGGAAACGTTGTTGAAATAATCAATTCACATCAACCCAAATTTTGGGAATATCAGCAACTTCAAAAAGGCCTTGCATCTTTTTTAGCTATTTATCCGCTTGATACAAATCACTATTCAATTCCTGCATTTAAAGATGATTCTATAAAATGTTACATCGCTGCCAAAGAAGCGCTGATAGGACATGAGTTTTTAGATTCTACTAGTAGTCTGAATGATTCCATTTTTATTGAAAAATTAAAAGTTTTTCAGTCGTATAGTGGACTGAAAGATGATGCTGTTGTTGGTAAATGGACCGGCCGTGCGTTAGAAAAAAGTAACCTCGACCGTTTTTATCAAGCTGCATTAAGTCTTGAAAAATGGAGATGGAAATCGGCCTATCCAAAAAAATACATTCGTGTAAATGTGCCAGAATTTGCTTTATATTTCTTTGATGACGGACAAGTAAAAAGAAAACACCGCGTAGTTGTAGGTGCCTATTTAACACAGACTCCAGAGTTTCAAGCAACGATGGAACGTATGATTACAAATCCATTTTGGAGTGTTCCCTACTCTATTGCGTCCACGGAAATTCTTTATGGGGCTAGAAAAGATTCAGCTTATTTTGCAAAGCGAGGATACAAAGTCTTCTTAAATGACGGAGCAACGGTTGACCCTCAAACTGTTGATTGGACAACAGTGAAAGAAGGAAATTTTGGTTACCGCATTCGTCAAGACGGCGGTGGTGGAAATAGTTTAGGACGAATTAAATTTTTATTCCCGAACGAACATGCTGTATTTATTCATGATACGCCATCAAAAAGTTTATTTGGAAATGATGTAAGAGCTTATTCACATGGTTGTATTCGATTACATGAACCTTATGAATTGGCAAAAGAAATAATTCGCTTGGATCAAAATAAATTTCAGGCAGATTCTTTAGAAAGCACAATTACGCGTGGCTTTATGCGTACTATTGAATTGAACGATCCGTTTCAAGTTTACATTGAATATTTTACCGCATCAGGTGATAGTTCTGCTTCCATTAAATTTCATCCAGATATTTATGGACGTGATGATAAGTTCCTAAAAAACACGTTTAAAAAATTTAATCCTCAAATTTAAATTTTGGATGAAACCACCTATTGCCAAGAAAATTCCGACCTTATTAAAAAAGCACGGACACAAAAGAATTGACAACTATTTTTGGCTAAAAGAACGAGAAAATCCGGAAGTCATTGATTACCTGAAAAAGGAAAATGCATATTGTAAATCTGTTTTAAAAAGTACGGAAAAATTACAGAAAGATTTATTTGTTGAAATGAAATCAAGAATCAAAGAAGACGATTCTTCGGTGCCTTATTTCAAAAACGGTTATTGGTATTACGAGCGTTATCAAAAGGGAAAAGAGCATCCACTTTTTTGCCGCAAAAAAAATTCGCTTAAATCAAAAGAAGAACTTTTACTAGATGAAAATATAGAAGCAAAAAAACACGAGTACTATGAAGTTGTTTCCTACGCTATCAGCAAAGACAATAAATGGCTGGCATTTGCAGAAGATTTGAGCGGCAGACGGCTTTATCAAATTCGGTTTAAAAGTTTAGAAACAGGAAAATTTCTTACTGATTGCATAACCAATGTTGGGAGTGATTTAGCTTGGCATAATAACAATACATCACTTTACTTTTGTGAAAAAGATCCAAAAACACTTCGACCATTTCGCGTAAAAGAACATCAATTGGGTAAAAAAAAAGATAACTTAATTTTTGAAGAAAAAGATGATACATTTATTTGTGGTGTATCAAAATCAAAAGATGACACTTGTTTATTTATAGGTTCGTACAGCTCAACTACAACAGAATATCAGTTCAAATCAGCAAGTGATAAAAAGCCGTTTGAACTTTTTTTAAAGCGCAAAAAAAATGAAGAGTATTATCCTGAAACATCTCCCGAAGGATTTATTATCAAAACAAATCACACTGCACCAAACTTTAAGTTGGTGAAATGTTCAATTGATAAGCGCGAACCAAAAAACTGGGATATAATTCAAGAACACAACGAAACTATTTTTATTGAAGATTTTGAAGTTTTTAAAAATTATCTTGTCGTTCAAGAAAAAAAAGATGGACTAACACAACTAAGAATTTACGATACCGAAAAAAATAAAAAGTACAAACAAAAAATTCTACCACCGTTTGAAGAAACATATACACTTTATATTGGTACCAATCCTGAATTTGACAGCAATTTTGTACGAATTGGTTATAGCTCCTTAACTACTCCACACACAGTTTATGACGTTGATTTAAAAACGTTGCAGAAAAAAATAATGAAACAAACGGAAGTTATAGGCGACTTTAAATCTTCCGATTATTTATCAGAAAGACATTGGGTAAAAGCAAATGACGGAACAAAAATTCCTGTATCACTCGTTTATAAAAAGAAACTTTTTAAGAAAAATGGTTCTAATCCAATTCTCGTTTATGCTTATGGTTCTTACGGTTCAACGATAGACCCTTATTTCAGTTCGGTACGATTAAGTTTGTTAAACAGAGGTTTTGTTTTTGCAATTGCACACATAAGAGGTGGCGAAGATCTTGGTAGAAAATGGTATGATGGAGGAAAATTATTGAACAAAATAAATACGTTTACAGATTTTATAGCTTGTACAGATTATTTAATAAAACAAAAATACGCCAACAAAAATGCAGTCTTTGCAATGGGCGGAAGTGCTGGTGGTTTATTGATGGGTGTTATTGCAAATCTTCGACCAGAGCTTTGGAAAGGAATTGTTTCGCAAGTACCTTTTGTAGATGTTGTAACAACGATGCTTGATGACACGATACCATTAACTACCGGCGAATACGATGAGTGGGGAAATCCGAACAATAAAAAATATCACGATTATATGTTGTCCTATTCACCTTACGACAACATTACTTCGAAAGCATATCCTGCGATGCTTGTAACAAGTGGTCTTCACGATTCGCAAGTACAGTATTGGGAGCCTACAAAATACGTTGCAAAATTGCGTGAATTGAAAACAGACAAGAACGAAATTTTACTTCACACAAATATGAAAGCTGGGCATGGCGGTTCATCTGGCCGATTTGAGCAATTGAAAGAAGTGGCATTAGAATACGCTTTCATTTTGTTTATGAATCCAAAACAAAAAATCACTTAATTTTAAAAATTACGGTAAATACCGTAATTACTTCAGAATATTATTGTTGTTACTTTGTCATGTTAGTAAGACAAAGACTAAAGATTACAGATTGTTATGAAAGAAAATTTGTCAGGACTAGTGTTATTTTTTTTGCTATTTATTTATACAAATTCTAAAGCGCAAGAACTGTATCAAAACGAAGAAGCCAAATTTAATATTACGCTACCGGGTGAATATCTATCAGAAAAAGAAATAAATCAAGAAGGAATTACAACGATTACGGTGACATGTGATTATGGGGGAATGACAATTGTAGTTACTTCGTACATTTATTTGGAAGCGGTTTCGGAGGACAATAATATGGTAGCTGAATTGACTGAAATGATGATTGTGGCAAGTGCTTTAGGCTCAAAATTTAAACCGAAGGGTGTTGCTCTTTGGGCTGTTGGACAAGATTCAGGTTGGACAAATAAATTAAAAACATCTGGCGATTATAAAGGATACATTGGAAGTCACTATGTTATTGTGAGTGGCTTACATTACTATTCTATTTTGATTTTAGGTCATAAAAAAACATACGACCCCGGCATTGAAACAAATCTTGTCAACTCTTTTAATATGATAAAACAAAAATAAATTATAAACTTTAATCATTAAAATAAACAAAAAAATAATTATATTTGATATGTGACTTTGGGTGCAAACAACCAAACCCGTGTTGAATTTAAGGTAAATGTGCTATTATAAATCGAATCTAAAAAATATGAAAAAACTTGTATCAATTCTATCCATATCTGGATTAATGTTCATCAGTAATTTTGCCTTTACAGGTGAAACATACGAAAATGAAGAAGCAAAATTCAAAATCACTTTCCCAGCTGAGTTTGAATCAGAAAAAGAAGTAGATGAAGATGGTAAAATAACTTATTCACTTAGCTGTGGCTATGGAGATATGTTGTTAATCGGAAACGCTTTTATTTTTACTGAGCCTGTTTCTGAAGATGATAATTTAGTAGCAGAAGCTGGTGAAATTTTTAGAGTAGCTGGTGCTTTTGAATCAAAAGTAAAAATTGATGACGTGCTTGCATGGAATGTTGGTGATGATACTGGATTCATTAACCCAATGAAATGTAAAGGTGATTACAAAGGTTATATTGGAAACTATTACGTTATTGTTCAAGGTTCAATCGAATATCAGTTTTTAGTTTTAGGACCAAAGAAAACATACGATTATAACTGCGAGTCAAGATATATTAATTCGTTCGAAATTCTTCCATAGTTTTCGAATAGAATAGAAACTAAAAAACCTCATCACAATTTTGATGAGGTTTTTTTTTGCCTTTAATTTTCTAAGCTTCAAGTTTACATTCGAAGACATTCAATTCTTCAATCTTTTTAAGAAATTCGTTATCAATATTTACTTTTACATTTCGTGATGGCATTTTAACAATTGCATTTGTTGTTGTATCTTTTACATGAAACTTGAGTTGAATATTTCCAACATTTGTTGACGCTAATGAATATAATTCATCTATGCTACGATCATTGATATCATTACTATTTACAGTTAATACCACAGCTTTCGTTTTTTTCTCGCGCAATTCAGCTAAGAGTTCCATTGAGTTGATTTTAAATTCCAATTCATCTCCGAATTTCTTTTTTTGAACACGACCAGAAACGTAAACAAATCTTCCTATATCAAGAATGTGTCTAAACTTTAAATACGATTCGCCAAAAACAAATTGTTTACTGGTGTCTGAATAGTCTTCTAAATCAAATGTTCCAAAAGGCTGACCATGTTTTGTTGTTCTGTGTTGAACATCTGTAACAACCCCGGCTATTCTTAATTCCTGATTTGGTAATTCATCCACGCGTGCTAAATCGCCAACAACACCTTTACAAAAAGTATCCATTTCTAATTTATAATCATCTAATGGATGACCAGAAATATAAATTCCAACAACTTCTTTTTCTTTACTTAATCTTGCTAAGGTTGGCCATTCAGGCACTTTAGCCGGCTCCGGTGAAGGTGTGTCAACAGATGAACTTCCACCAAACATAGAAAATTGTGTTGGATCATTGTTCTCCTGAATTTTTGCGCCAAATCTTAAAACATTTTCTAAAAAAACTTTTCCAGAAGCATCATCTGCAAAATATTGCGCCCGATTAATTTTTCCAAATGAATCTACACCACCGGCCAAAATTAAACTTTCAAAAACACGCTTATTACAGGTGCGTAAATTTACACGCGATGCAAAATCGAAAATTGATTTGTATTCACCATTTTTTAAACGCTCTTCTAAAATTGAATCAACCGGTTTGCTTCCAACACCTTTAATTGCACCTAGTCCAAAACGTATAGCACCCGCTTTGTTTACAGTAAATTTATATTCTGATTCGTTGACATCGGGACCTAAAACTTGGATGTGAGCTCGCTTACACTCTTCCATAAAAAAGGAAACAGATTTAATGTCGTTCATGTTATTACTTAAAACAGACGCCATGTATTCAGCCGGATAATTTGCTTTTAAATAAGCAGTTTGATACGCGATCCAAGCATAACAAGTAGAATGAGATTTATTGAAAGCGTAGGATGCAAAGGCTTCCCAATCCGTCCACATTTTTTCTAATACTTTTTTGTCATGTCCTTTTGCTGAACCTTGTTCCAAAAATTTTGGTTTCATTTTAGCAAGCAAATCAAAACTCTTTTTTCCCATTGCTTTTCGCAATGTATCTGCTTCACCTTTTGAGAAGCCTGCAAGACTTTGAGACAACAGCATTACCTGCTCTTGATAGACAACAATTCCGTAGGTTTCTTCTAAGTATTCTTTGTTTGCTTCAAGATCATACACAATGGGTTCTGTTCCATTTTTTCTACGAATAAAACTTGGAATATATTCTAATGGCCCGGGACGATACAGGGCGTTCATCGCAATCAAATCACCAAAAACACTTGGTTTTAATTCGCGCAAATATTTTTGCATTCCAGGAGATTCGTACTGAAAAATCCCGACTGTTTCACCTCTTTGAAAAAGCTGATATGTTTTTTCGTCATCAACCGGAAAATTATCGGGATCCAATTGAATTCCATGTCGGTCTTTAATAATTTTAACGGCATCTTTGATCAGCGTCAATGTTTTTAATCCAAGAAAGTCCATCTTCAACAAACCGGCATCTTCGGCAACGGAGTTATCGAATTGAATACAATACATTTCTGAATCTTTTGCCAAAGCAACAGGAACAAAGTTGGTGATATCATCTGGCGTAATAATTACACCGCAT
>Ga0105048_10001959_pt1 | contig 33398 bp, 29 predicted proteins | sample MAT05_FD_78382 | JGI IMG/M metagenome (GOLD analysis project Ga0105048, IMG submission 78382) | Freshwater microbial communities from Lake Fryxell liftoff mats and glacier meltwater in Antarctica - MAT-05 | ecosystem: Environmental > Aquatic > Freshwater > Ice > Liftoff microbial mat | place... | reverse complement strand
TAGACGGTATCGGTTCGGAAAACCGGCATGGATGGCCCTGGTGACTCAAAAAAGCACCTGACACAGGATAAGTTTGTAAGAAATGATGGTTCTGCGGAACGCAAAAATTGGCTACTTTCGTACTTCGGTACTTCAGAAGCAAGCGGTTTTATGGATAAAGTAATACTCACGCCGGTTACGTTTCTTTTTTTTATTTCTCTGACTCAGCTTTATGGTCAAACCAGTAAAATTACGGGGACAGTACTGGACGCTGATCAAAAAGAACTTGAAGGTGCCGTCGTTTCGCTACAGAAATCAACAGATTCCTCGGTTGTGAAAACCGTCCTGACCGAATCCGACGGAGCTTTTGCATTTTTAGGGCTGAGATCGGGTATGTTTCTGGTGATTGTGAGCCATGTGAGTTACCAAAAATATAGGAGTTTACCGTTCACACTTAATAACCAGCAGCCGAACATCGACTTACTAAAAATCAGCTTAGTACCTGCGGATAAAAAACTGGCTGAAATACAGGTAACAGGTCAAAAAAACTTCGTAGAGCAACGAATAGACCGGATGGTGGTGAACCCTGAAGCACTCATCAGCAATGCGGGAGCCACCATGTTAGACGTTCTGGAAAAATCACCGGGGATTCAGATCGATGCTAATGGCGCCATTAGCTTGAAAGGCAGGGCAGGGGTGGTTGTATTCGTCGATGATAAACCAACGTACCTATCGGCCACGGATCTGACCAATTACCTGCGGTCGCTACCCTCGGGCTCGGTCGAAACAATTGAGATCATGACCAACCCGCCCGCCAAATACGATGCCGCTGGCACAGGAGGGGTAATTAATATCCGGCTCAAAAAGACAAAAACAAAGGGTTTTAATGGCGGTATCAACCTGAGTTACGGACAAGGTCGCTACGCCAGAAGCAACAACAGCCTGAACCTGAATTACCGGATCAATAAACTCAATTTTTTTGGCAACGTCAGCCTCAATACCAACAATTCGTACCAGGACCTGACCATCTCGCGACAGTATTTTTCGCCTACGGGGACGTACCGCTCGGGCTTCACCCAAAATTCATACATCAAACGCGAACTGAACAGTGCCAATCTGAAAGCAGGAGTAGACTGGTATGTGTCTAAAAAAGCGACTGTTGGTTTGGTGCTGAATGGGTTCCGAAACCCATCGAATAGCCTCGTTACCAACAACGCCCAGGTGTTCGACGCCACGAATACGGTGTCGTCGGTAGTGAAAGCCGTGAGCCCCAGCGAGAAAGTGCTGAAGAATGGGAGCATCAACCTGAATTATAGCTATAAACTCGACAGCACTGGCAAAGAGCTATCGGCTAATCTGGACTATATCCCCTACCGTTCGGACCTGAATCAGTCATTGACCAACGAGATTTTTTCGAATACCCGAAAATTTCTGAATCAGACTGTGCTGGTCTCGTCGCTACCGTCGGCCATTGATATTCGAACGGCAAAGGTCGATTATGTGCATCCGCTGGCTAACTCCAGTAAGTTTGAATCGGGGCTAAAACGGAGCGACATCAGCACCGAAAATGTGGCTGATTTTTCGGATGTGCTGAATGGGGAGCGGATACCGAACTATGAGTTTTCGAACAACTTCCGGTATCGGGAAGCCATCAATGCGGGCTACCTGAATTACAGTCGAGAGGGAGTCAGGCTGTCTGTTCAGGCAGGTCTTCGGTTCGAGAATACCGCGATTTCAGGCCATCAGCTGGGTAATAAGGTGGTAAATGATTCCTTGTTTACGCGGGTTTACAACAGTCTTTTTCCCACGTTCTATCTGTCGTACACCCTGGATTCGGCCGGTAAACATCAGCTGGGATTCTCGTATGGTCGCCGGATTATTCGACCCAACTACCAGGATCTAAATCCATTTACGTATCCATTAGATCGCTTCACGCTGTATGGCGGTAACCCGTTTCTGCGCCCGGCGTTCTCCGACAACCTCGAATTGTCGCACACTTTCGACAAGGCCGTTACCACAACCCTGCAATACACGCGTTCCAGAGACGTACTTTATGAAACAGTTGAGCAGAGCAGTAGTACATTTTACAGCCGCCCCGGTAATCTGGGCCGGTATACGAGTTATGGGGCCTCGGTAAATATCTCGCACGCGCTGACAAAATGGTGGACTCTGCAACTGTATACTGAACTGACATACAACAAGTTTACGGCTACACTGTACAATCAGAAACTAAACAACGAGGGAACCTACTGGTATTTCGCCCCGACTAACCAGTTCGTCATCAATGCCTCGTGGAGTGCCGAACTGAGCGGGTTGTATCAGTCGACCATTCACGCCGGACAGTTTGTTACCATTCCGGTTGGGAATGTGCGGGTGGCAGCGGCTAAAAAACTCTGGAAAGACAAAGGCATGCTGAAACTGAGCGTCACCGACCTTTTTTACACCAACCAACCTGGTGGCGACATTCAGAGTTTGGCCAATTCGTCGGCCAGTTGGCACAGTTATTTAGACAGCCGGGTGGCTACCATTTCGCTGTCGTACCGGTTCAGCAAAGGGCAAAACCTGCGGCTGCGGCAAACGGGTGGTTCCGAAAATGAGCAAAAACGGGTAAAGAATTAACGGCTCAGTCGCTTATACAGCTTTTGGTATAGTAAGTGTATCGGATTCCATTGGAATCCAGACGGTAAACGTTGTCCCTTCGCCCAACAGACTGGCTACACCAATAGTCCCCTCCCACAAATCGACTAATTCACGCACCAAGGCCAAACTCACACCCGACCCTTCGTACAACGCGTTGACCGGACTGCTTTTTTTCTCTGGTTCGCCCTAGTAAAGCCGGTCAAAAAGAATGGGCAAGTTTTCGAGAGGAATGCCCACGCCCGTGTCGCTGATGCGGAGTGTCAGGCTGGTGGGTTTGCGCCCCCTGCCCCCATCAACAAGTAAGCTCGCCATGCCACCTTGTTGAAAGAGATGTACCCACTCATAGAGGGTGTTTTCGCGTCGTTTGCGCAGGAGTCCTTCTTTAGCGACCTGGGAGCCTGGTTTACCCTAGTGGATTTGGAGGATGGCACTGGCTCGTTCGTGGACGTAGGTTTTAGGATGTTTTTTGAGGGCGCGTTGTAAGTCGACGATCTGCTCGTCAATTGGTGGTCGAGGGCTTGCTTTTTACAACACGCGACAAGTCCCCAAACATCTGCCAAAAGAGGCAACCGATGTTTGGGGACTCACTGGAAAGTAACCTGAATGAGGATGATAAAAGCTAGTGAGTAAGGGCTTTTCTACAAAAAATGGTGCGTCTTTCGTCTTGAATTACGCGACCTGTTTATTAGCCCGGCTTTGCTGGTAAAAGCCCCAGGCTTCGCCGAGCGTCATGTAGGGTACGCCAAGTCGGTGGTTGGCGCGGCTAATTTTGTAAAGCACCTGCCAGTGCTGGAGCAGCACCCGCCAGCCTTCCCAAATGGAAAAACCGGGCTGGTAAATGTGCGCCGGTTCGGACCCAGCCCCGTTCAGTTCCACAATTCGGATGGTTTTGCCCAGAAGCAAATGCTCGATCGACCGGCACCGCAAATCGAACCGCCCATAATGAAACCCACTGACAGGCAGACTGATCCGGTCGAAAACTGCCGTTAGTTCGGGGATAATCAGGTGGTTGCCGTTCAGGAATTTGGTACCCCTGCAGTGGTTACCAATGGGCATCAGGAACCGGGTTTCATCTGCCCTCAATACCTCATTGAGCGCGTCGCCGTAGCGTTTTTCGAGGGCTTCCCGTTGCAGTAGGGCGCGTTCGTTCCGGGTCAGCAACTGGGTAATGGACAGCCGACCATCGCCCGTTACGCTCAGAAAATCCTTCACTACAATGGAGGATACCGTGCCAGTTGGTTCGCCCGGAAAACGGTAATAAAACACGCCGAGTTCGAGGGGTTCGTCCACATATTCCTGCACAATCAGGTCCTGCCGGTGTTGGGTCAGATACTGGGTCAACTCGGCCTGGGAATCCAGTTTTTCAACCCTAAAACCCCGCTGGCCCAGGTCCGGTTTGGCAATGATGGGAAACCAGAAGTTAGCCAGCATCATCTGGTCCATAATTGCATCGGAGGTGAGGGTAGCGTGCCGAAAAAACAGCGTTTTGGGTTTATACTGCTCCTCGATTTTGTTCAGCACTGCTATTTTCGAGTGGCCCCGCATCCCGCCATTTTCGATGCCGGGGTTCGATGCTGAGAAGAAAAACCAGGAGCGGGCCCTTAGCGACAACCAGCCGTAATAGACCAGTACTGGCGCATAAACGACCCAAAACGGCCAGTATTCCCAACTCCGCAGCTTAATCAGAAACAGGCTGCTTTGGCTCTGCCGATGCCAATATGCCGCCAGTAAGTCCCATAAGTCTGTTGATTTAGTTAGCTGTGAATCAATCGATTGCATAGTCGTTGATGAAGGATCGGTGGGTGGGGGCGGAGTTGCTGAAATCATCGTAAATCAGGGCTCTTGATAGCCAATTATTTCTACGGTTGGTAGGCAAGCCACAGGGCGGCTCAGTTGTTCGTCGCAACTGGAAGTCAATACAAAGCCCCCCTGCCGGGTGGGTAGATACGTGGCCGTACACATGGCATATGTCGAAAAAAGACGTACCGAATAATACGCAAGCTATATGCCAGCCTATATCAAGTAGTGTAAATATCTGATTAAGAAGTGGTTATTAGTTTTTGAATGGGCAACGGCCGGGTGAAGATTCCTGATATGTCGGAGAGGTTGTGAAATATCAGGATTCCTCGATAACACGAGACTGCTGTTTGTGATGGGATTTGGTATGTAATTTACTAAAAATCAACGAGTTGATTTTTGTTGATTCATTTGGTACACTGGTTGCGGACCCTAAGTTATCGTTCCTGATTCTATGAATCAACTTGTACTATGTTTCTACGGGCTTTGTCTGATCGCTTTTCCGGCGGTGTGTCAGGTGCGTGTGCGCGGGCAGGTGGTGTCGGGGCGCACGGGCGAGGCCATTCCGTTTGCGTCGGTGGGGGTTCAGAACACCAGTCTCGGTACGGTAGCCGACAGTTCGGGGCAATTTAGTCTGCTCATCGGGAACCCAAGCCAAACCCTGATTGTACAGTCGATGGGATACGCCACCCGGTTGGTTTCGGTGAACCAATCGGCTCGTATCGAATTAAACGACAGTCATTTGCAGTTGAACGAGGTACGGATAAGGGCCATTAATGCTGCCCACCGGATTATCCGGCAAACGGTTGCCAACCTTCCCCAAAATGACTCGGATCAACTGGCTTCGTACCAGTACGAAGCCTACCACGTTACCACCATGAGCCGTTTGGATGGCTCCCGGAAACCCTCGTCCGGTCAGGCTTTGTACGTAAACGAGTCGTACTCGTCGCGGCAGTTCCTGGCTCCCAACCTCAGTCGCGAGGAAATTATTGGCTCCCGCACATCAGGCACTCAAACGACCCTGCTGGCCAGTTTACGCCCGCTTTTACAGCCGTTTGGATTTCATAAGCCGCAGATTTTGGTGAAGCCCCCCCTGATGAAGGAGCAGGTGAGCTACCTCAACCCCCTTTCGCTGAACAGCGAAACCGTTTACGATTTTTTCTGGAGCGATACACTCGTCCACACCCCCGGCGACACCACGTTTGTGATCGACTACGAACCCCGGCGTGGACGTGGTTTCGTCGGACTGAAGGGTGTACTGCGCATCCGGTCGGGCAGTTTCGCGCCCGAATACGTGCTGGCCGAACCTGCGGACCCGGCTACCATGCTCCGGTTTCGATTCGAGCAAACGTATCAGTTGGTGCAGGACCACTGGTTTCCGGCTGAGATTCGGTCGGAATGGATCCTCAGCCCCTCGGCCATGACGGGCGTGGGTACGTTGCGGATCGAGTCGCGGAGTTTGCTGACCAACGTGCAACTCAACCCGCCCATTCCTCCCGCAACCTTCGATCAAATCAGTGTGGTGATGCGGCCCGATGCCGCCCGGCAGTCCGACGCGTTCTGGCAAACCCACCGGCTCGACTCGCTGACCGTGCCGGAGCAACAGACGTTTGTGCGGCTGGCGGAGCTTCGCGGCTGGCAGCGGTTCAAAACCCAAACCCTGCCCACGCTCGGCGAGTGGGGCCTGGCCGGGATGGTGCCGATGGGCCGTTACCTGAACCTGTCGAGCCAAACGCTTTTAGACGCAAACCTGTACGAAGGCACCCGTCTGACCCTCAACGTGTTGACCAGCCCGGCGTTTTCGTCCGTGCTGCGGTTAGACGGCAAACTCTCGTATGGCACCCGCGACCGGATTGTGAAATACGAAGGCCGGGCGCGGGTGCTGCTTCATTCGGCCAGTCGGATGTACCTCACGGGCGCGTATCGGTTCGATGTATCGGAGCCGGGCAACGTGCAGTTTTTTATCTGGAATAACCCCCAGATTCCCTACGAACTGCTGCGGACGTTTTTGCTGTCGCGGGCCGACAGTCTGCGACAATGGCGGCTCGAAGGGTCGTTCAGGATGCTCAAACACACCACCGTAACGGTGTCGCTGATCGACGAAAGCCGCCGACCAACCTACGCCTATCGGTTCCTCGCCCCCGAATACGAGCATATGCCGATGATTGCGTTTCGCACAACCGAGTTTGGCCTCGGATTCCGGTATGCCTACAACGAGCAGTTCGCGCAGGTAGGGCAGGGGAGCATTGTGGCCCAGGCTCCCTCGCCAGTCTGGTCGGTGCAGGTGATTCGGGGGATAATGAATCGCCTGCTGGGTGGTCAGTACGATTATACCAAACTCAATACCCGCTACGAGCAACTGATTCGGCACCGGCGAATGGGCGAAACCTACCTACAGGCCACAGCGGGGATTTTGTGGGGCAAACTGCCCTACCCGTATCTTTACAACGGGCGCGGGGCAAGGTCGGAGACGAACGTGATTTGGGTGGCTAACCATTTCCAGACAATGGGTCTCTACGAATTTACCTCCGACCGCTACGCCACCCTGTTTGTAACCCACAACTTCCGAACGCTGCTCGGCAAACCCCGCGTGGGCTGGTTTCGGCCCGAACCATCGGTGGTGCAGGGTATTTCGTATGGGGGGCTTCGGTCGCCGGAACAGCACGAGGGTATTCCAATCCGAACGTTGGAACGGGGGTTCTTTGAAAGTGGTTTGCTGGTCGACAACCTCTACCGGCAGCGTGTTCTGAAAGCGGCTTATGTGGGTGTTGGGGTGGGGGCCTTTTACCGATGGGGACCAAACGCCAACCCTAACCCAACCGACAACTGGGCGTATCGACTGGTCTGGAATATTGGCTTTTAAGTTAAATCAGGTAATTCTATGAAAATCAATGTATTGCTGGGAATCGCAGCCCTATTACTCGCTTTCACGCCAGCCCAAACTGATGTGCCAACGAAGCCGGAAGACATCAGCCCGCTGTTAATTGGCGAAACCATTCCCGACGTAAAACTGCTCACAGTGGCAGGCGAATCGGTCAGTTTGAAAGCCGAAGTAGCCAAAAAACCCACGTTGCTGGTGTTCTACCGGGGTGGCTGGTGCCCCTATTGCACCAAACACCTGGCTGAGTTGCGGACGATTCAGCCCGACATGGACCGGCTTGGTTACCAGATGATTGCCATCAGCACCGATGCGCCCGAAGGGCTGAAAGCTACGATGGACAAGAGCGAACTGACCTACACCCTGCTGTCGGACGCGGATGTAACGGTGGCCAAAGCGTTTGGCCTGGCGTTTAAGGCCCCCGCCCGCAACGACGATATGCTGATGAAAAGCAGCAACGGCAAAAATACCGACAAACTGCTGCCCGTTCCGGCGGTGATTGTACTCGATCAAAACGGGGTTATCAAATACGAACACATCAACCCGAACTTCAAGGAGCGGGTATCGGGTAAGTTGCTCAAAGCGGTTGTTGGAGCAATGTAAGGGTATGCGGGGTCCCGTCACCTCGGCCTCGCAATACCCAATTTCTTCATTCTCGATTCCAGCGTGGTGGGGATGATGTCGAGGATTTCGGCCGCGCCCTTTTTACCGCTGACTTTCCAGTTGGTTGACTCCAGCACGGTGGTGATGTGGGCGCGTTCGCATTCTTCGAGGGTGAGGGGCGTAACCCGCCGGGCCATCGTGCTGTTGCGACCAAACCAGTCGCCGAGGTCGAGTTGCCGCCCGGTGGAGCCTATAAGCGAGCGTTCCACAATGTTTTCGAGTTCGCGGATGTTGCCTGGCCAGTTGTAGGCCGTGAGCGTGTCGATCACTTTGGCCGGAATTGCTTCAATTCGGCGGTTCATGGCAGGGCCGTGTTTATCGCAAAAGTGCCTGACTAACAAGGGAATGTCTTCTTTTCGTTCGCGGAGGGGCAGACTTTTGATGGGGAACACGTTGAGCCGGTAATAGAGGTCTTCGCGGAAACGGCCCGCGTCGATTTCGGTTTCGAGGTCGCGGTTGGTAGCCGTCAGCACCCGAACATTGATACGGATTGTTTTGGTGCCGCCTACCCGTTCAAACTCGCCCTCCTGCAATACCCGAAGCAATTTGGACTGTAAATCAAACGGCATCTCGCCAATTTCGTCTAAGAAAATCGTGCCGTTGTTGGCCAGTTCGAACCGCCCGATTTTCTGGTTTATGGCCCCGGTGAAGGCCCCTTTTTCGTGGCCAAACAACTCACTTTCAATCAGCGTGGCGGGCAGAGCCGCACAATTGACCTTGATGAGCGGCTGCTTTTTGCGGTTACTGTGCTGATGAATGGCCCGCGCCAGCAACTCCTTACCTGTGCCGGATTCGCCCAGAATCAGCACCGTTGTGTTGGTAGGGGCCACCTGACCTACTTTCGTTAGGATTTGCCGGAAGGGTTTGCTCTGGGTCACAATCTCGTCGAAGCCGGTCGTTTGCCGAATCTCATCGCGGAGGTAAGTGTTCTCGGCCTGTAGCTGATCTTTCAGGGTTTCCACTTCGTCAAGCGCTTTGCGGAGGGCTTCGGTGCGCTCGGCAACGCGGCCTTCGAGGGCTTCGTTGGCCTGTTGCAACTCGTGGCGCATTTGCCGGAGGGCAAGGTGCGTTTGCACGCGGGCCAGCACTTCGGGCAATTGAAACGGCTTGGTGATGTAGTCCACTGCGCCCATGTTGAAGCCATTGACCTTGTCGATGGTTTCGCTGGAAGCGGTCATGAAAATCACCGGTACGTCGGCGGTTTCGGGCCTGGCTTTCAGTCGGCGGCAGGTCTCGAAACCGTTCATGCCGGGCATCATCACATCCAGCAGAATCAGGTCGGGTTTGGCGTAGGCGACCTGTTCGAGGGCCGATTTGCCATCCTGCTCCGTCAGTACCCGGTAGCCGTAGTGGGTGAGGGCATCGAAAAGGACGCTGATGTTGTGGGGGGTGTCGTCAACGACAAGAATGCTGGGTGTCATAGGTGTTCCGCTAAGTAGTCGCGGATGTTGCGGGTGTCAAAAGCAGCGGCCCACGCCCGAATAGGTTGGGTGAAAGCCATTAGTTGGGAGTCTTGCCGGTCGAGCGCGTCTAACTGGGTCAGAACACCCTGAATATCACCCTGTCGGGCGAGGTTGAGCAGGGTTTCGATAGCCGGGGCGGGCGGCAGCACCAGCACATCGGTGGCCCCGTTGGCGGTTCCGTTGGCTGGGTATAGTGCAGGTTTGGAAGTTGTTCCCGGTGCGTCGGCGTAGTGCCACGTCAGGTTCAGCAGCCGCCCGATTTTGGTGAGCAGGCTGTCCACTTCGACGGGTTTGGCCACAAAATCATCGAATCCCTCGCGGAACGAGCGTTGCTGGTTTTGCTCAAACACGTTCGCCGAAAACGCCATCACCTTCGTGTGGACCAGTTCGGGGTAGTCGGCGAGGTGTTGCAGGGCCTCGAACCCATTCATGACGGGCATCACCAAATCCATCAAAATCAGGTCGGGTACCGTTGTTCGGGCTACGGCGAGGGCTACCTGCCCATTGGTGGCTTCCGACACCTCGAAGCCGATCTGCCCCAGCAACGAAACGACCAACTGCCGGTTTTCGGCATGATCGTCGGCCACCACAATCCGCTTCCGGGGGCCATCGTAACCCGTAATGTACTGCCCGGTTGTGGAGGGAGTTATCTGATTATCAGCCCCAAACTGCGCTACCGACAGCGGCAAACTAACCGTGAACGTGCTACCTTCGCCCGGTGGGCTGACCACGCTCAACTGCCCGCCCATGAGGGCCACGAGTTTGTCGGAAATGGCCAAACCGAGGCCCGTACCTTCCACAAACTGCCGGGCATCGCGCACCTGGTAAAACGGCTGGAACACTTCCGTCAGTCGCTCCGGGGGAATGCCGATGCCCGTGTCACTTACCTGGAACACCACCCGAAACTGTCCCGGTCGCACCTCCTGACTGCTCACCGACAGCCGCACCTCGCCCTGTTGGGTGAACTTCACGGCATTGCTCAGGAGGTTGTTCAGCACCTGCGTCAGGCGTTTTTCGTCGCCCAGCACCACGGCAGGGAGGGAGGGGTCGGGCTGGTAATGAAAGGCCAGTTTTTTCTGTTCGGCCTGGGAGTGGAAAAAGGTGGCCACGTTATCCAGGAGGGCGGGTAAACTCACGGGCAGTCGCTGAAACTCGAAGCGCTGGGCTTCGATTTTGGCAATGTCGAGTACCTCGTTAATGAGTTTCAGCAGGTGTTCACCACTGCTGCGGACCACTCCCACCCACTGTTGCTGACCCGTTGACAGGGTTGGTTCGCGCTGGAGGAGTTGGGCAAAACCGAGGATGCCGTTGAGGGGGGTGCGGAGTTCGTGGCTCATGTTGGCCAGAAACTCGCTTTTGGCGCGGTTGGCTCCCTCGGCGGCTTCTTTGGCCATTTGCAACCGCCCGGACTGCGCCACCAGCTCCTCTTTTTGGGCCACTACCTGCGCAGTGCGCTCCTGCACCACCGTTTCGAGTTTGAGCTTTTCGCGGGTCAGTCGGCGGGTGTAGTAGCGCGTGAACCCATAGATGAGTAAACAGGCAAGCAGAGCATATAACCCATAGGCCCACCACTCCCGAAACCAGGGTTTGGTAATCACAAAATCGAGCGACCCTTCGCGGCTCCACTGCCCGTAGGAGTCACGGGCGCGAACCTGAAACAAGTAGCTGCCAACGGGCAGGTTGGTGTAATCTTTGCGGGTTTCGCGACTCCACGACGACCAAACAGTGTCTTCGGAAGCTCGGGCATTGACTTCGCGGGGAACAGTGAGTAGCCGGTACTGGAACTCGTTGGTTTCGTCGCCTACAAAACTCGTGGCCGCAAACCCGAACGACAAATCCCGGAAACGGTACGGCAGCGTCAGGCGGGTTGGTTTGGTGGTGATACCATTGCCTGCATACACCAGCGAATCGTTGGTCAGTAAACGCACCGTTCGGATGAGGGCCGGGTAATCGGGGGGCATGAACATCTGGGCACCGTCGTAGCGAAACAGCCCTTCGTCGTTACCCACCCAAACCAGGCCGCTGGCTTCGGGATAGACCACGTAGCCGCCCCGCCGAATGGGTTTCAGACTCAGACTATCGCACTGCCACTCGCCCGTTTCGGTGCGCCGGAAAGCCACGGCGGGGTTCGCAAACCACAGCCGTTTGCTGGCATCTTCGGCAATGCTGGGCGCGTCGGCTGCTGAGGGGCGAAGCACCGGCCCAAAGGCCGTTTCGGCTACAAACCGGCTCGTTTGGGCATCAAACCGATACAGGCTTCCGCCCGCTGCAAACAGCATTCCACCCGACGTAGTAAAGGCGTAACTACCTGATAGAGAACGCAATCCAGCGGTAATGATTTGTGCCTTGCCACCCGCTGGTAGTTGGTAAAACCCTGCCGAGTGCGTACCTACCCATACCGCGCCCGTGGAGTCTTGGGCCAGTGAAACGCATTCGCTGTTGATGCCCGGTACAGCACCCGCGTCCTGCCAGTTGCCGTCCCGGTGTCGTTCATACGCTAAAAGCCCATTCCCCAGCGCGACGAGTAATCGGTTGGGCTGATTCCGGGGTCGTAACAGGGCGTTGATCGGCTGGTTTTGGACTTTTATTGATTCTACCACCCTGTTTTGCCGTATGCGCCAGAGGTGGCCCGGCCCGGCCGCCAGCAAATTGGGTCCGTCGGGCAACAGCACCCGAACGGGGGCTTCGGTGCCGGGTACGGCCTCGAACCGGGCGGTTTGGTCATTCCAATGCAACAACCCTAAATCGGTGCCGATGTAGAGCACTCCCCCGTGCCGGACGATGGCCCACACGGTCGAATGGACATTTAAACTACCCTTGAACCGGCTCACGGGCAGGTTGGTTTCTACGCGGTCGAGGCCGCTGCCAGTGCTGATCCAAAGCGACTGTTCGCGGTCCTGAAACAGGCTCAGGACGGTGTTGCGCCGAAGGCCGTTAGTCTCGTCGATGTGTTGACCAATGCGCCCCGTTTCGTTCAGGATTTTAACGCCACCCCGTTCAGTACCAATGATGTAGCAGTGAGCGCCGGTTTTCATGTTGCGGACGTATATGGCTTTGCTGACCCGGGTTCGTTTCAGCCAGTCGTCGGTTTGGGTGGGAAATGGGCTGAGGGTTTTTTGGTCCGGATTGTACCGGAACAGGCCGTTGGTTTGCGTGATTATGAGGAGTTGATTGGGCATAGGGTGGGGCAGAACGGCCAGAATCGACTCCGTAACTAAGCTACTTGTGCCGGGCAGAGGCATCAGGCATTTGTCGCGGTAGCCATCGAGCGGTAACTGAAACAATTTCCCCAATCGCGACTGAATGTACAAATACTTCTCCACCCGGCTCACCTGCCGCAGCCCCCCCGGAATGGCCCACGACATGGTTTTCTGATTCGTTCGGAACCGATACACCCGCTCATCGGTGCAGAAAAATACCCCCCTCGGCGAACTGATAACGGCCACCACGGTCAGCCGGGCGGGTTTTGGGGCGGGTAGCTGATCGCTCAGGGAAACATACTGGCGCTGCCCCCTCGCATCGGCTTTCAGATAGCCGAAGTTGGTTTCCGTACCCACATAAACGGTGCCCGTTGAGTCGGTGTCGATGGCCACTACGCGCTGCCCCGGCACGGTGAGTTTGGTCCATTTGCTCCCGTCGAATTCGAGCAGGCCGTGCTGATTCCCCACGTACAACACCCCCCGATTGTCCTGGGTGATGGCCCGGTTTTCGGGGTGAGCGCGGTAGGTTTTGGGGGCGTAATGCTGAATAAACGGCAGGCCCGTTGGCTGTGCAAAGCCGGTGGTGAGCGTGAGCAGCAGCAGAATGAGTGTAGGCATAAGGGTGGGGTATATTAACGAAATGTCGGGAATCTCCTGAAATATCAATAAAGTGGATGGGTATTGCCTGGAACCGACAGGGGGCAAAACACCCATTTTGGTCCACCTGCGTGGGTTTTAGCCAGGGTGTATCGGGGCGGCATGGTGTTTGGCATACATAAAGCAACAGGAATCATACCGAACTGCACCCACTTCGTACTGCTCCTATTCCGATAGCTACAGACCATGAAATTACAGGAAACATCCATCGCGCTTTTCGACCAGTTGATCGGGATAACCAGTCAACTGACACCCGCCGAGTTTGCCCGCCCGCTGCCTTTGCTGTTAGGGAGTTCGGTTGGTAAACACCTCCGCCACATTATCGAATTCTACGACCTTGCCCTAACGGCGCACCAGACCGGCCACCTGAACTACGACCGCCGGGTGCGCCAGACTGCTCTCGAAACGACCCCCAAAGCGGCTATCGACGCGCTGCATCAGATGGCCGTTTTGATGAGCCTGTACGAAACCGACCGGCTTCTCAGTTTGGCCGCTTCGTTCTCGCCCGATGGTTCGCCCGACGTTTTGATGTCAACGACCTACTTCCGCGAACTGCACTACAACATCGAGCATGCCGTGCATCATGCCGCCATTATCCGAATCGGGTTGCAACAGACCTTTCCCGATGTGTTGCTGCCCTCACATTTCGGAGTTTCCTACGCCACCGTTCAACACGAAAACCAATTGCATAACCCGCGTCCGGTACTGCTGACGCACAACCACCTCGATCATGTCCAACTCGGTTAATTACCTCGGATGTCTGCTCATTGGCCTGTTCCTGAGCAGTTGCTCGGCCAGCAACCAGACCCCAACGCCCATTGGCACTACCACCGCGCCCGTCAATGTGAGCAACCCAACCCAAACCTTTGATCCGGCGGGGCAAACGCTGCTGGCTTCCGGGACTTTTGTCAACGGTGGTCGGTACACCACCAAAGGAACAGCGAAAGTATATGAAAAAAATGGCAAACGAACCCTGCTCCTCGAAGACTTTACCACCGACGGTGGTCCTGACCTACGCATCTACCTCGCCGACGGAACCACGTTTACCAGTTTCGTGGAGGTGGTGAGCAAACTTTCGGCAACGGGGAATTTCTTCGTGGAAATTCCCGCCGGGTACGACCCCGCCAAGCATGGTTTTGTGCTTATCTGGTGCAAACAGTTCAGTGCGCTTTTCGGTAGTGCTACCCTCAAAAAATAACTTTTATGAAATTCCTATTCATCACATTACTTGCCCTGTGTCCCCTTCTGTCGGTTGCCCAACGCAACCTGAGCCCGTCGGCAACATCGGCCAATCAGGCATCACCCTACGACTTTCAAGCTCGTATTCGCACGGCTGACCTGAGCCTTGCCTCCAACGGCGATTTGAGCAGCGTGGCTTTGACTGTCAACCAGTTACATGGCCTGGGGAGATCACGCCGATTTCGGATTGGCTATGGACTGAGGTTCACAGCAACGGCGGCCAACCAACTCGACTACATCACGGCTCCGGCCAAACTGACATCGGGTCAGGAGAGTATTGTGGCCCTGTTCACTGAGAGCATCAACAATAATTTGGATACCCTCCGGTTGGGCAAAACGCAAACCAACTCGCTCAATATCAGTATTCATTTAGAGTACGGTATTACACGTCGGCTGGCGGTTGGGTTCAATATTGATGCTATCGGGTTCTCGGCGGGGGCGCAGCAAAGCGGCACGTTCATTGCCAACGGACCCACCCGCTCGTCGCTGCACAACACCGTACAGGTGGCCAAACCAACGCCGTTCAATCTGCTGCTCATCGGCGACAGCGACCGGGGTAGCCTCAACTCCGAAGCCTACGTCCGGTATCGCGTCTCGCCCAAAGTCAGCCTGCGCGGGGGTATCGGGTTTCAGTTTACCGAGTACACTACCACCCGCAAACTGACTCTCGACAACGACCGTTTCCGTAGTAAAAATGCCGGGGTTCAGTTGGCCATTGCCTATCACTTTTGATAGTCTCTTTCCTGATTTTACCAACCCATTCGTATGAGAATCTTACTTGCCGCAGTACTGCTGCTGTCCGCTCAATTCGGGCAGGCGCAGGTCATCTGGAAACCGACCAAAGCCACCGTTATGTTCACGATTCGAAACGCGGGGCTGAACGTCGAAGGCTCCTTCCAGGGCTTCGTCGGCGAACTTAATTTTGACCCGAAAGCCCCCGAAAAAGGAACGCTGTTGGCCAGTGTTGAGGCCAATACCCTCGACACGGGCATCGGACTGCGAAATAGTCACCTGCGCAAAGCCGACTATTTCGACGTGGCCACCTATCCGCGAATCAGCCTGAAATCGGTAAAGATGACCCGGCAATCGGGTAACAAGTACGAGGGTACGTTTGCCCTTACGCTCAAAGGCACGACGCGGACGGTAGCGGTGCCCTTCACGTTTTTGGAAATGGGCGACAAAAGTACGTTCAGCGGGCAGTTTACAATCAACCGGCTCGACTATAAAGTGGGGGGTAAAAGCCTGTTAATGAGCAACGACGTGACGATTCAGATTGACCTGACGGCTGTTCGTCAACATCAATAGTAGTCCTGCCCTGAGGACAGTGGAGGGAGTACGATCACACAAAAAACGGTACGTCTTTGGGCGCGTATTTACGCATTCCCTCTTCATTGATTTCTACTCCGATACCCGGTTTTTCGGACAAGGGAATAAAGCCATCCTTTACCATGGGTCCGTCGAAGGTGACGACTTCTTTGAACATAGGCTCCTCGTGGAAGTAGATTTGCCATTCCAGAATCAGGAAGTTTGGTACTGATGCACACACGTGGCTCGATGCCATGGCTCCCAGATACGACGCAACCATGTGCGGAGCAAACGGTACGTAGTATAAATTTGACAGGTTGGCAATTCGCTGCCCTTCGCCCAGACCACCCGCCTTTTGCAAGTCGGGCATGATAATGTCGACGGCTCCAATTTCGAGCAGTTTTCGGAATCCGTGCGCCAGATAATGGTTCTCACCTGCGCAAATGGGTGTGTTCGATGCTTCGCGGATTTGCCGGTAGGCTTCGGGGTTTTCAGCCGGAATCGGTTCTTCCAGAAACAGCAGGTTCAATGGTTCCATCATTTTGGCTACGCGCCGACCCGTCGTTACATCGTAGCGACCGTGCATATCCACGCAAATGTCGATTTTTGGCCCAACGGCTTTGCGCACTCCGGCAATCTGGTTGTACATCCGTTCCAACTCGCCCTGGCTGGCGGTCCAGTTGTAAGCATCGTATTTGTTCGGGTCGTTGCGCTCGTCGATGTCATACTTAACAGCGTTGAACCCCATATCCACGGCTTTCTTGGCACTTTTACCGAATGCATCGGGGCTGGTGTCGGTTTCTCGATATGCTCCCGTATCGCAATAAACCCGAACCCGATCGCGGTATTTGCCGCCCATCAGTTGATACACCGGCAGGCCCAGTGCTTTGCCAACGAGGTCCCACAAGGCGGTTTCAATAGCCGAGAGCACCGAAATGTAGATACCCGCCTGCGCTCCCTCGAAAAAACCTGACCTGCGGACATCTTCAAACAACCGATTGACATTGAGCGGGCTTTTGCCTTTGATGCGTTCACCCATCATTTTCACCAAATGATAGGTTCCTACCGAAGCGTCGACCGCTTCGCCACAACCCCAGATGCCCTGATTGGTGTGGACCTTTACAAACAGGCTGTGTCCGTTGCGGGTGTAACCACATTTGATGTCCGTGATTTTCAGGTCCGATGGACTGGATGAAAGGGGGGCGCGGTGAACGGCTGTTTCGAGGCCTTCGCCAAAGGTCGATATGGAGCTAGCAGCCAGGGCACTGGCAATAGCTCCTTTGGTCAGAAAGGAGCGACGAGACGATTTGTGGTTCATGGTTTAGTAGTAAGTATGGTGGATCACCAGGTACGGGTTTTAAGGAATTCCTGAACCTGTTCTTTCGGAACGGGTAGCTCGTTCGCGTGGGCATTGAGCCATTGGGAGAAGTCTTTCTCGATCTCCTCTGACCAGCGCGTGTCGATTTGGCCGGACGTATATTTCCCTTCGCGTAGGCGCAGGTGGCTGAACATGTCCCGCAGACGGATGATCTCGGAGGTTTTAACAACCTTTTCTGCTAAATGGGGCGGAATAAAAATAACTCCGCCATCGCGGCCAAGCACCACGTCGCCGGGCATAACCGTCACCCGACCGATACGCGTTGGGTGGTTCATGGCCACCAGCGTGGTGTTTAGGGCACCAGCAGGATCGTTGAGGTGGTGAGAGGGGTGATACGAACGGAAGAACGACGTAAAACCGCCCAGCTCTTTCAGGCCATCGAGGTCGCGGATGGCTCCCTCATATACAATTCCGTTTCCTGTTTTGGAGTAGATGTCGTTGCCGAGGTTATCGCCGATGGTTGGGCCATCTTCGTGCATACCAAACTGATCAACCACATACACATCGCCTTTGGTGAGCAATGCAATTGGCCAGGTGTTTTGCGCTTTTACCCGTCCGTCTTTCTCATGCCCTTTTTTGTCGAGGACCCGGTGGATGTCGGGCCGACCGGGCATAAATGTTGCCGTAACGGCCCGGCCCACCAGCACACTGTCGGGGTTGATAAGCTGCCAGCCATCGGCGTACTGATATTTATAGTTCTCGTTGCGGAGTACGGCCCAGGCCTCCTCGTGGGTCACGAGTTTCATCCGCTTCATGAGCGCGTCGGGAACCTTCGGGCGGCCATCGGGGTAGCGGTCGCCTTTCCACTCCGGGGTCATGAAAACAAGTTCATCGCGGGAGATTTGCTGCCCGAGCGAAGGCGTCACAAGGCCCGATAGACACAAGAATAGTACTGGGATAAAGGCCAGTTTTATCATTGACAAACAGGATTTAAAGGGTTTATACTACAGGAATCAGGAACCCGCTGTATTCTACCCTTAAATCTTGTTTTGTTTGACTGTTTCATGAAAAATTCAGGATTTAAACTGGCGCAGGTTATACGTGAATGTCAGCATGAAATAGCGATTCAACACCAGCGACCGGCTGTCTTCGAGGTAGGTTTCCGAGAAAGTCCGGCTAATACTGTTGTTCTGGTTGAGCAGGTCAAAAACCGATAGTTTCAATTCGCCATTTTGGTTTTTGAACATCCGCTGGGCTAGGCTGGCGTTCCACAGCGCAAATTGCTGGTTGAAGCCACCCGACAGACCTGCGTACCGCTGGTAGTTTACGTCGGAGCGCACTACCAGCCCTTTCCAGGGGTTCCAGACGACGTTGGCACCGGCGGCCTGGGTGGTCGGTATATTCGCGTCCCCAACAGCACGAGCCTAAACGTTACAGGCTCGGCCGTCACCATCTGCGCCTGAATAAAACCTGACTGGTAGGGGAGCAGTACGAACATGCAAATCCTGTCAAAAGCGCAAAACGCGAGCAGCACAGGCCGTCAATACGGTATAGGAACGGGCAGCGCAACGATGCTGAATGTTAACCTCCGCACCAGCACAACCGACCAAAGCTGGAGTTGCCCAACCTGTACGTTGCAACCTAACGTCTGGCAGTTCGTGACCATCGTGTACGACGGGGTAACCATCAAATGGTACAAAGACGGGGTTCCTTTGCATCAGGTTCCCAAAACCGGAAATATCGTTGACACCACAAGTGACCTTATTATCGGTAGTTTCGCCGATCGAACACAGTCGTTCTTCAACGGAGCCATTGACGATGTGCGGATTTACAACCGGGCATTGAGCATCACGGAAATTTGGAATTTGGTGCAACTTTGATACAGTGCTGATATGCAATGTCCTGCGGCTAATCTACGGGGTTGGCGGTAAATTGATTTACAGTACAGGCGGAAAGTTACGGCCGTAAGCGTTGAAGGGTTTGTTAGTGGGTAAAGTCAATCAGCCGCCCACCAGCAACCCCTTCAACGCAGCCATGTTCGTCCCCGAATCAAAAATGGCTTTGACCGGAATCACGAACTCGGGCAGTAATTGGCTGGTTGCCAACTCTCCGATCCGAAACAGACCGACTAGAGCGTAGGCTTCAGTGTCGGCATCGAGGGTGAAAATCTCGATGATCTGGCGGGTGGGGTCAACGAGCCAGTATTCGGCTACGCCGTGCGTGGCATAGTCCTCGAATTTAATCTGCCGGTCGTTTTTGGCGGTGCTTTTCGAGAGTACTTCGACTACCAAATCGGGGGCCGGGTAATAAAGTGAATCAGGCGTAATGGTGGCAGCTTTGGCAGGACCGAAATAGCAGATGTCGGGCTCGTAGCTGTTGCGCGTCAGTTCGACAAGCGCTTTTTCGGCCCGTACAGTACCAAGATTGCGCTCAGTAACAAACACATTGAGCAACATCGCCAGCAATAGCACGGCTGAATTGTGTTTGTCCAAAGCGGGCGAATGAACCACAATTTCGCCGTTGATAAATTCGGCTTTCATGTCCTCGTCCATCCATTCATAAAAAGCCCGACGGCGGTTTTGCTCGTCGTTCAGGATCGCCTGCACCTGCTGAATAATCTGCGGGGCTTTGGGTGATTCGAGTAATTGGGCGGCTAACTCGGTCATGATGGAGCAGGATTCGTTTACCAAATTTACTAACTAATTCGCCAAACTCAATTGCTCGTCTCCACAAACACCCCGTCCCGTTCAGTGTCGATGCTGCCGCCCATGTACCCACATACGCCCATGCGGGGCGAGTTCACAACGGGCATGGCAGCATAGTCGGCAAAATCCTCGCATTCTTGCTCGTGTACCTCGGCGCAGTCTTCGCACAAAAATCCCTCCTCTTCGTAAATGTGAACGGTGCAGATTTGCGTGGCGGGTTGGGTGGTACACTTGTCGCACATAATCCGAATCGGTTCGTTGCGGGAGAGCAATGTGATATCGTCGGGAACAGCCATCGGAAATGATTTGCCAACTTTAACGGTCAACTCGGTGGTAGAGCCAAAATCGTATTCGTAATTCAGCACCATGCCCGTTCCGAATACCTTCCCAACTTTGCGCGACATCGGGATTCCATCTTCAGTATAACTCCCTTTATGCTGAAACGCGCTCATGTGTCCGCAGCATTCGAGCCAGATTTGCCGCAGAAATCCATCAATGGAATCCAGCGGAGTGGTAGCATCGACCAGTAATTCCAGAAACATTTCAGCGGCTTCGACCCTAATGTGAAACGACAGACCCTTTGGTGAACCTGCTTTGGCCGCTTCCTGAGCCAGGTGTCCGTCGAGATGTTTGCCAATGCTTCGTTTGTCGTAAAGCTGACCGCAATACAGGCAACGACCTTGTGATTTTAGTTTTTCCATAATGCGTTTAGGGATAAGGTGATTTACAAAATAAGCGAATTAGGTCGTTGGTTCGTGTTTGATTCAGACCGAAATTTGTGCGCATTTTCCAAAACGGTGCTTTATGAAACTAGCCCCACGCACATTTACTCCCGCCGACTGGCTCAAATCTAAATTCTACAAACACCTTTCCAGCTACGATACCTTTTATGTACAGCGGTGCCGTGAGCTCTATGAATTATTGCTGGAGCATGAAGGCTGGTTTGCCAGAGCCAACATGAACCGCGATAACCTGATCGAGTTGGCCCGAATGTTGGGTGGCTATTTCGAGGATTTTACAAGCGAAATCGGCATCTGGAGCGCGTTTGTAAAATATAATCAGTCGCTGTATGGCTACCCACTTCCGTTCTACGACTTGACCGACTATGATACCGACTACCTCAACCAGCCCGATCTGGCGTTTCTGGTCTGGAAATTCATGGCGAACCACTTCCCCGATCGAAATTTCGCACCCGACCATCCGACCATCATGGAAATAGCCGACGAGGCTTTTATAATCCTCGAAGACAGCATCGAAAAGGCCCCGGCAACTGATTATTATGAAAAACTATTCACCGTTCGGGCCGACGATACCTTCTCCACGCTCAAAGATAAGCTGAGTTGGTTTGGCGTTGCGTCGTATTTATTGGGAACAGAAATGGCACCCAAACTGCACGTCTCCATCAATAAAGATGCCATGATGCTTGGCCCCGAAAACTTCTCGTCGGTGGCCTATATGCTTACCGAACCCTATGTATTCAGTGCGCGTTCATCGTTTTCGGCCCTGAACTCGGCGGAATGGTTTGCCGAAGTAGCCCGCTGCTCGCCCGACGTAAAAGAGGCCATCCGCCACACACAGCCGGGCCATATGGGTCGCTATCTGCTGGTTGATGATGCCGACAAAACATTCTACCTATTTAGGCATGGTCAAACCGACCGCCTGTACCGGGTCCGGCGCGACTCGCTCGAAGGGGGCAAACCACTGGGATCTTCGCCCGGTGATAAGCATCTGTTTACAATGAACCTCCGCCAATGGAACGGCGATTGGTGGTTGTCGGGAACGATGGTGAACAGCCCGGCTACGGAGACCCAAATACGCGAGTATCATAACACACTGGTGAGTGAACCGTGGCTCTACGACGAAGAAAAAATGAGCCTCATCTGCGAAGTTGAAGCCGGACAGGAGCGGGCGCACATGGCCTTTTTTGGGGATAGGCTGGCTGTTTTCGGGGACGAAAGAGCCTATGAGGCTGCTTCGAAGGCGTTTATCGAATTTAGCAACAACATGAATGCCAAACGCGACGTGGACTTGCCCAATAACCGCGATGCCCAGGTGCAGGAACGACTGGAGCAGTTTAAGAAAACAGAAAAGCTGGACTCAATGTCCGAATTTTTCAAGTCAAAAGACGTTTCCCTGTTTTATCATTCGGGTGTGGGTAGCCTGATCCTTACTAATATTAAAGCTGATGCCATTGATATTCTGAAGGCAGAAAACCCCACTCAACTGGAACGACAACGTCTGTTTGCGTTTGTCGCTGTTAGTATGAATCCGGTTGTAGGTCGTTATCTGCTCAACAAATTCGGTACCAAAAATTTCCTGTTTCCCTTTACTTCGTCAAGAGTTGATGCACTGCGTGATATTGAATTTTTCTGGCGTTTTTATAGGCCCGAAGAATACGATACGCTGTATCCGAATGTGTCAGTACTTTGAGCGGATCAAAACCATCCGGGAATTAGACGCGAAATATTGCGTCTCTACAAATAATCTGTTACCTTTGCACCCTCATTTTCAAGTCATACATAAACATGTACGCAATCGTAGAGATCGCAGGACAGCAGTTTAAGATCCAGAAAGGTCGCTCAATCTATACCCACAGATTGGCGGGCGATGTGGACGCTGTACTTGCATCCGACCAGGTGAAAGTTCTGCTCGTTGATAACGAAGGAACCATCTCGGTTGGCGCGCCCGTCGTTGAAGGCGCAACCGTTTCAGCCAAAATCCTCGAACACCTGAAGGGCGAGAAAGTTATCGTCTTTAAGAAAAAACGTCGGAAAGGCTACAAAAAGAAAAACGGTCACCGTCAGTATTTGACCAAATTGCAAATCGAAGACATTACGTTATAAAAAATGGCACACAAGAAAGGTGTAGGTAGTTCAAGGAACGGCCGCGACTCGATCAGCAAACGGTTGGGTGTAAAACTCTTCGGCGGCCAAAAGGCCATTGCCGGCAATATTATCGTTCGTCAGCGCGGCACGGTGCATCACCCCGGCGCTAACGTAGGTTTAGGTAAAGACCACACGTTGTTCGCTCTGATCGATGGTGTTGTGAAATTCCGTCCGGGCCGTAATAAGCGCTCATACGTAGACATTCTGCCTGCTGAGGTTGCTCCGGTAGCAGCTTAATTAACCAGCAGCGAAGAAACAAAAACCCGCCTTGCTATGTAAGCAGAGCGGGTTTTCTGTGTTGGTGGCAACTAAAAAATAACAGTGCCTGTTATAAAGACGTCATTTGTAGTCAGTAGGCTACGCCGTTATTACTTCCACTTGTTGTTCGCGCAACAGGCTACAAATGACCACCTAGTGACTATAAACGAACTTTAAAGACTATAAGATAATGAATACCCTGCTCCGTCGTCCGATTTCGATTTTTGCCCAGCAGAACCCCAATCCGAACTCAATGAAGTTCGTGTTGAATGTTGAACTGGCTCCTGATGGTCTTTCGTTTGATTATGCCGAACCCGGCGAAGCGTTGCTCGAAGGAAAATCGTCGCCACTGGCGGTGGCTCTGTTCGGGTTTGATTACGTGACGCGGGTATTTATTGCCAGCAATTTCGTAACCATTACCAAACAAGATGCTACTGATTGGGACGAGGTCATGTTTGAATTAAAGCAGTTTCTGAAAGAATATTTTGAAGATCAGAAACCGGTGTTTGCCCAGCGCACAATGGAGGCCACCAGCACTATAGTTGATGCTGACTCAGAAACGGTGCAAAAAATTAAAGCCGTGTTGGATCAGTACGTTCGGCCAGCCGTAGAGTCAGATGGTGGAGCCATTAGTTTTCATTCGTTTGATGAAGAGAGCGGTATTGTGAAAGTGCTGTTGCAGGGGTCGTGTAGTGGGTGTCCATCCTCGACATTAACGCTGAAAGCGGGCATCGAAAATCTGATGACTCGCTTAGTACCCGAAGTGAAATTAGTTGAAGCGGAAGGCGTATAACCACACCTTTTCCTCAGAAATCGAATACAATCGGCGCAGGAGAGCGTTATTTGAATAATCAACGCTCTTTCGCATGACATACATAAAATGGTTAGGGCCGGTTTTGCTATCGCTTTGCGCAGTAGCAAGTCCGGCTCAAAACTTTCTGGGCCTTTCGACTAGCCCCAACGGTGGCACCCACCGCACCTACCTTAATCCGTCGTTAGCGGCCGAAACGCCCCACCGCTTTTTCGTGAATGTGGGTGCGGCCAACCTGCATGTCAATAACAATTTTGTCCGTTATCAGGGCCCGTTTTCGCTGCTGACTCTGTTTACGGGCAACGTTCCTGATCGTTACCGACGCGCTAATGGAAACGTGCTGTTTGAACCGGATTACACCACGGAGATTCTGGATGGCAACCCGAAAAACGCCACGCTGTGGGGCGATTTGCGTGGCCCGGCCTTGCAAATGCGACTAGGTGAAACAGGGGGTGTGCTTACCTTTTCGACCCGACTGCGCGGTATTGGGCAGGTTACGGGTGCATCGGAACAGCTCCTGTCGGCTTTGCGGTCGAGTTTGAATTCGTCGGCCTTGTTCAGTGTTCCAAGCCGGGATAATCAATTCGGTATCAATACCAACGCCTATGCCGAACTGGCCGTGTCTTATGCCAATACGCTGATTGATGGTGATGGCATTCGTCTGTCGGGGGGCCTAACCGTGAAGCGATTACGGGGCTATTCGGCGGGAACGTTTGTGAATCAAGGGCTGAATTATACGTTGGAAGCCGGTACAGGCGTCAATGATGAGCCCGCTCTCGTAGTGTCGAAAGTGAACGCTGATCTGGCCTACACAACCTTTCTGCAAAATCGCCGGTTAACGCCCCGCGTATTACTGTCGCGCAATGCACCCGGCAATGGTTGGGGAGCCGATATTGGATTCTCACTGATGCTCCAACCTGAAGACAGTGAAACCAGTTTACAGCTTGGAGTAGCTCTTACCGACCTTGGCAGTATGCATTACACGGGCGAGGTGTACGACGTTAACCAGACTAATGTACGCTTTGAAGGCAGTGATTTCAACACGACCAACGCTGGTAGTTTTGAACAGGTGGCCACCGTTATTCGGAACCGTTTGGGCATTCTGCAAGATGCCGCACCGTCGCCATTCCGGGTTGGTTTGCCTACGTCGCTCAACATCACTGCAGACTACCAGATGAGTGCCCGGATGGGCATCAGTGCCGTGTATTTGCAAAACATGCGGGCGGCCGCTGATCCGTCGGTGCAGCAGCCAACGCTCATCAGTATTGTGCCGCGTTTTGAGACCGGGTTGGTTGGTCTGGCAGTCCCAATTACTTATATCAACCGGGGAGTAGCCATTGGGCTGTCTCTCAAAATCGGGCCCGTACGTCTAGGTTCTGATAACCTGCTGGGCTTGGTGGGTAGCGGCCAAAATGGTGTTCGACCACGAGGCACCGATGTGTATGCGGGCGTGATGCTGGGTATTAAAGCTAAAAATGAATAATGGATAGTACGGCTGGCTAGACATTATTCATTCTACATTCTACATTGTTCATTCTACATTTACCGTATGACCACCATTCTCATTCTGTTATTTGTGATTGGCTACCTGCTGATTACACTAGAACACACTATCAACGTCAACAAAACGGCTACTGCCCTCATTACGGGCGTTGTATGCTGGGCTGTATATGCCCTTATGGCCCCCACAGGCGAACCGGTAGGTGAACACCTTACCGAAAACCTGGGCCATACGGCCGAAATCCTGTTTTTTCTGCTTGGAGCCATGACGGTTGTCGAGCTGATCGACGCACACGACGGGTTTACGCTCATCACCGACCGCATTGCCAGTCGTAATACCCGCGCGCTGCTCTGGATTATTAGTGGCTTGTCGTTTGTGTTGTCGGCTCTGTTAGACAACCTTACTACGGCAATCGTAATGGTGTCGGTAGTCCGGAAATTAGTAAAGAATGATGAGCAGCGTCGCGTGATGGCCGGGATGATTATTGTTGCTGCTAACGCGGGCGGGGCCTGGTCGCCCATTGGCGATGTGACTACAACCATGCTCTGGATTGGTGGACAGGTTACAACCATCAACATTATTAAGAGCGTGATTTTGCCCAGTATAGTGTCAATTTTGGTGCCACTAACTATCCTGACTTGGCAGACACCGGCCGGATCTACAGCCTTCGAGCCATCGACTGATGAGGCTGGTGTCAGTCGGCCTTACGTAACCAAAACGGCCCGGCGCGACCGCCGTTTGATGCTGGCTATAGGTCTGGGGGGTATGCTTTTTGTTCCTATTTTCAAGGCCCTTACTGGTCTGCCGCCCTATATGGGCATGATGTTGGTACTTGGGACAATCTGGGTTGCTTCGGAGGTGATTCACAAAGACAAAGATGAAGCCGAGAAAGAACCGCTGACCCCCGCCTATGCGTTGAGCCAGATCGATGTGCCAAGTATTTTATTTTTTCTGGGTATCCTGCTGGCGGTTGGCTCATTGGAAGCCACGGGTGTGTTGCGCGGTCTGGCGGAATCACTCAGTGCCGCAGTCGGCGATATGGACGTTATTGTAGTGCTTATTGGCATTGTGTCGGCAGTAGTTGATAACGTGCCTATTGTGGCAGCAGCAATGGGTATGTATGACCTCACAACTTTCCCCCCCGACAGCAAATTGTGGGAATTTCTGGCCTATTGTGCCGGAACAGGCGGTAGTATTCTCATCATTGGTTCGGCGGCTGGCGTGGCCGTTATGGGTATGGAGCGGCTCGATTTTCTGTGGTATCTACGAAAAATAAGCTGGTTAGCCCTGATTGGTTATCTCGCTGGAGCACTGACGTATTTAGGGGTTTACGCGGTGCTGCACTGAGAGCTATTTTACCATTCCCCCAATGCTTTCACCTGATCCATTTTTTTCTGGGCCGCTTTCTCTGGTATCAATCGAACGGTGAGGGCGGCTTTGGTTTGGGCGGGAACCGCCACCTCAAAGCCAAGGAGCGTAGTGCCAGGGTTGGCCGCATCGTAGTCGTGAACGGGGTCGGTAGGCCAGGTTTTTAGGGTGATACTGGCTGGCTCGTCAACCTGCACAATTAGCTTCTTACCATTTTTGGTCAACTCCGCTTTGTTGGCACTAATCAGCTTGACGGTCGCCGAGGTCGCCATAGTCCACCGAACGGTGGCAGGGCTGGCATCTGCTTCCACTTCATCCCGAACCAACACAGATTCCTTGTTTACGATAGCAATACCCCGGTTGGCCGTGGCTAGCGCACCTTTGTACAATTCGCTCATATCGACTTGGACACTCATAAAACTGGGCTTGTCTGAGGCAAATTTGATCGTGGCTTTACCCGCCACCTGCTGAAATCCTCCGTTGACGGTAAGCGTGTTGTGGGCGAGGTTGTTGTATCGGAAAATCTCCCAACGCTGTGAGTTTTGGCGCATATTCCACATGTCGACCTTTTTCGATTCCAGCGTTTCGTAGTTCTGCATCCCGAAATCTATCGCCCACCGCACGCCGTCGGACTCCATCACAAACGAGCCCTCGTCCATATGGGCGTGATTCACGGATGGGCTACCCCCTTTAATTCCCACGAAGATCGCGTTCGGATCGGTCCACGAAGTACGCATCAGTGCTACCGGCATTTTGCCGTTACCTACCCAGGTGGTTGCTTTCGGCGGGGCCACATCAGTCATAGTCTGGTTGCCTAACCACAACATTACGGCGGGTAAGAGTCGATTTTTACCATCATTTTTCAAGTCACCCGTCAGTAGTCGGCTCCGTTCTACCCACAGCAGCGAGGGATTGTTTTGCCGCTGGGCAAACCAGAACATGGCTGGTTGAAGCTCATAGCCATTCCCGGCATCGGAGTAATTGAAGGGTTGCCCGGTTGGGCCGGTCATGTTTTCCAGATAGCCAGCCGTTTTCAGAAAACCGGGCTTTTCGGTTAGGCCGAAGGTGGAGCCAAACAGGGTTTCGACAGCGCTTACCAGCATCACGTTGAAACTGGTGCCGTAGCCCCAATAGCTGTACCCTTCGGGGTAGGCACCGTCGGGAGCATAGTCGCTCATGGGGAGCACTACCGAGTTGAGAGCCCGGTTGATGATGCTTTTGGCGAGCGTGGGGTCGTCTTCGTACACGGCCATTGCCCCGAATACCATGCCCGCATTGCAAACCTGATTCCAGTTGTGAGAGGCATTGAGCCAGCTATTTTGCCCCGGCACCAGCGACGCGTCGATACCTTTTTGCCGGATGGCTGTTTTGACCTGCGTTTTTGAGGCTTCGGGCAAACCATCGTATAACCAGTCGTACCCAATAGCCATTGCCATAGTCATTTCGCCTACATCGAGGAAATGCGAAGGGTTCCAGTTGCTAAAAGCCGCGATGGCCAGCATTTCCTGTTCGGCTCGTTTGAGGTACTTTTCCTGACCGCTCAGGCGATAGGCATACGACAGGAAAAAGAGTCGGCGCAGGGCTTCTCGTGATACACTGAGCAACCGTCGGCCAATTTTGATGCGCTCCAGCGGAACTTCGCCTATCAATTTGTCACATTCCGCCAGAATTGCCTGATGAAGTTTCTGAGCTAGTTTGTCGCTGGTGATTTTTTGCTGGATGATCTTCTCCTGACCCGGTGCCAGCAAAATGCGCGGATGCGCCCGAACGGATGTTACGTTGTTGAGATGGTCGACCTGCGCCGTGGTAATGAAAGGGAGTAGCGCGACGACAAGGGCAAGCGTTGGGCGAAGAAAGCGGATCATAACGGATGAAAGGGTTGTGAAGTAACCTAAAAACAAAGACATCCGTCGGTTCGATTTACCGCTGGTACCATCTCAAACGACAGACCTTATAGCACTTGCTGCGAATGCTTCAATGCCTCGCCACTGTGGGCGAAGTAACAACACGGCACCCCAGCGGCTTCGATTTCAGATACCAGGGCGCGGGTTCGGTCTCGATGGGGGCTGTGAACCTGTCGGAGATATACCGCCCGAATCTGACTAGGGTAGTGCTTTACGACATCGCTATAGATGGTTGGGTCAGCCTGCGTATCGTCGCCGAGCAGCACGAACTGATGATCAGGAAAGGCTTTCAGAATACGGGCAATCCGGTCAAGTTTAGTGTGATGCTTGCCCTGCCCCGTTTTCCAAAGCTGCGACAGACGTTTGAGCTGACTGAGCAGATACACTCCGTCGGGTAGTTTATGCCGCTCGGCAAATGTGATGATGTAATCGTACAGGTTCCACTCACTGCTCGACACATAGAAAAACGGGTTTTGTTGCCCCCCCACGGCGCAGGCTTCTGCCAGAAACTGATAATGATTTACCACGCCCTCAAACGGGTCGCGGCTGTAGGCGTTTTCGGTGAGCAGCACCTGTAGGCGCTTAAGAATAGTGGCCGAGTGCGAAATCAGAAAGGTATCGTCGATGTCGGAAATGAACCCGTATTGGGTTGGAAAAGGCACCAGTACGCGCCCCTGACCCGTTGCCAGCACCGTTGCCGATGGGCTATTGTCGGTCATCAAGTCAACGGTAACGGTATTCCAACCCGGTGACCCAGGGCTGCTTGGGCGGTACTCAAACCGAAAAAAACCATCGGCATCGGTTTGCATGGTCTGGTTTGTTCCGGCCAGTCGAACGGTTACGCACGGCAGTGGGCGAACCATAAATAATCGTAACAGGGCGAAGGTATTGGTCCAGACGGTTTGCCGATATTTTCGGCGCGGAAGCGGGCTCAAACCGAATGCATGGCCCTGCACTACCCATTGGTTGGTATGCCCAAAACCTCGATATACCCGGATGGTCGGAACATCGGTTAATCGTAGCCACGATAAAAAAGTAGCTTTCCAGCCGCCAGTTGAGCCAGAATCCTGTTTATCCGATGAGCGTATTTGTGGACGGTGTTCGTTCATGTTAACTTACCTTTTACAGCGATGTCATCTTTCAAAACAAGATAACATCGCTATGCCATTCAACTACTAAGCCGATGAAACTGTTAGTGGCCGTTAATCCTGTGTCGGGGGGAATCGACAAAACCGAGTCTATTGCCCAAATAAGGGCCTTTTGTGAACAAAAAACTATTGACCTCGACCTGGTGATGCTCACGGGGAAATCGGACCACGCCCTGATTCGAGACCATGTTCGCACTGGCCAACCCGACCGATTAGTGGCTATGGGTGGTGATGGAACTGTCAAAGATATGGCCGAGGTAGCTCTTGATGTGGACCTGCCACTGGGAATTTTGCCCGGCGGCTCGGCCAACGGTATGGCCCGCGAGCTGAGCTTACCCACCGAATTAGCCGAGGCTCTGGAGGTAGTGGCCAATGGCCGGGAACAACCCATTGATGTGCTTAAGGTCAATGGCGAGGTTTGCCTGCACCTGAGCGATATTGGCCTGAACGCTCAACTTATCAAGTATTACAAGCAGAATAACTGGCGCGGGATGTTTGGCTACGCAAGGGGCGTGGCGCGGGTACTGATGCGCAAGCGGATGCTGGATGTGACGATCTGTACCCCGCATCAGGAGTTTCATCGGCAGGGCGTGATGGTGGCTTTGGCCAACGCCCGAATGTACGGTACGGGGGCCGTAATAAATCCAGACGGCAATATGAGCGACGGGCGCTTCGAAGTGATACTACTCCGACAATTTTCCTGGACCGAATTTCTGAAAATGTTCTGGCGTTTCCAGCCTTATGACCCCGCTAAAACAGAGATACTTGCCGCCAAATCCATCCACATCGAAACCAAACGAAAGGCGTATTTTCAGGTCGATGGCGAGTACCGGGGCCGTATTAACAAAATCGATGCAGAGATCATGCCGGGAGCGTTGCGGGTACTGTTGCCGGTTTCATAACTTCACCTGGAGCGGTATATACATGCTTCGCCCGTCGGATAGCAGAATGCCTCGTCTGGGATAGCCCGTTGCCCGGCGCGTGTAATAAGCCCGGTTAGCCACATTGTTCAAACTGTTTTCAATCCGAAACCGCTTGAATTCGTACGACACGCTGGCATCCATAATAGCATAGGCCGGAATAAAACCGATTTCGGCTGAAACACCCCATCGCGGGCATTGGTTGCGTCGGAAAATTGATCGGATAGGTAGGTGTACTGAAACAAGGCTTGCCGGTTTTTACGGCGGGCACAAACTCCCCCTTCTTGCCCACAACTCCGGCAGTTTATCACAGCCGCCCGCGAGCGCGCCACCGGCTCGGCCACCGAAAACAACTGGGTGAAGGTCAACTAAACGGCCCTCAATCATGCATAGGCGTTGGCAGGTCGAAATAGCTGCTTTGGGTGCGGTTGAGGGCAGCGCAGATGGCGTTGAAGTTCCTGGCAGTTGGTGTCAGTTCAACGAATTTGTCCACAATTCGCCGGTGCTGATAAATAATAAATGTATTGGCAAGAGCTGGGTTAATTTTGTTCAGGTGTACCTCCGTTTTGAGATCATCCAACGAAGGCACAACTGTTAGTGCAACATGTTTCAGCCCAAGCTCCCAGCCGAGCAGCGCCAACATAGCATTTCTGGACGCTGCGTTATGCTCAGTTGCGTTACCATAAATGAAGTAGACTTTCAGATATTGGCCCCGTGCCCCGCTTTCCTGCTCCAGAAATCCCAGCCATTGCCTGATTTCGGGCCAGTTTGGGTGGTTTCCCACAAAATACAGAATGCCGTGATACCTCCCGTATTTACAAACCGGACAGGCTGTGGTGCCTTTGTCTGGTCCCCAGACGTGAAACGGAATGAACGAGGGGCTGTCTTCGCCAATGGGCAGTCCCGACGTTCGCAGGGATTTCGCACGTTGCGGATAATTGTCGATGTTCAGCCCCAACACGATGTCGCGCTCGGCAATCTGTAACTTGCCCGACAACACAATTCGGACAAGGCCACTGCCACCCCGGTTGACGAACGGGCGTTTCTTACGGGCCTCAATCACCAACGGGTCATCGTCGAATACCACATCGTCGATGTAATACTCGTTGGGAATGTTAGGTTCTTTGACCGAGACATGAATGTGTTCCGGCTCCGCCCTGTCGGGGTAGTGAGCCGGTCGGTTGGTGTAGATCGAGTAGTGTCCGGTGGCATCAGTTTTCACCCAGCCTCGTAATGTTCCATGTCGGCTGGCTTGGGGGTCCATGCCCTCAGCCGGGGTGTACCGTCCAGTGTGATCGGTGTGCCAGTAGTACAGAACGACATCGGGCGCAGGGGTTCGTCCGTCGAGTTGATAAATCGTTCCTGTCACCAGCAATTTCCGATTGGCTCCTTTCCAGCCCCGGCTCGTATCGACCGGGTTGATGCGCGAAGGCATGCCCACAAACATCAGTTCGCAACCATCGCATCCTCCGCCAATCGGCCCGCTTTTTTCCAGGGATGAGTGGGTTGGTTGGCGGGATGGAGCCTGTCCGTGGCAGGCGATGCAGAGAAAGGACAGACCAAACCAGGTCACTAAGTAATAAACAATCGCTCTCATAACACATTGGCTAATAGGGCTAAAGTTCAGCATTTTCACGTTCTTTTAAAAACAAACTACGCTCACCCGTGGTGATTGTACCTCAAAACGATGAGTCGCCGGTGTAATATTGCCGGAATGCCGGAACGTAATGTCGGCTAAGGCGGACTTCGGTCTGATTATCCAGCAACACATCATAGTCGCCGTTGAGCCTCGACCGGAACGAGACCACCCGCTGCACATTGACAATGGTCGATTTGTGGATCCGCACAAACTGATGTTTATCCAACTGCCGACTGATGGCCTTGAGCGTTTGGGTGTGCAGGTACGTTTTATCGGCGGTCAGAACACGCAGGTACGGTGCATCAGAACGGATCAGGATAATCTCATGGGTTGGCACCACAACTGTAGTTCGGCCCGACATCACCGTGATTCTGTCGAGACCCGTTGCCAATGGGGAATTGGGGTTCGTTGGCAGAGGTGTTGACTTGGTTGGCGGGCGAGACAAACCCACAAGCGCGATAGCTCCGTACACCAACAGGTATTTGTACAAATCCTGGCTCAGCGAATACGTAAAATTGCCTACGGGCGTGTATGTATGGTTGAAGAAAACTACCGACAGCCCATACACCAACACAGAGAAGGCCACAAGGTGAACCACCGACGAACTGACGACAAACGCAACTGTCCTGTAATGCCCCGATAGCCTGCCAGACAGCCATCTTACCCCTTCAAACAGGTGTAGCTGTACGTAAGCCACTGGCCCGAACAGCAGCCAAACGGTGTTAAACAGCATCGACTCCGACAGATAGAACGAATAACTGTTGCGTTGCGACTGAAGCAAGTCCTGTATAATGGCCAGAGTCAGCGTACCCATAAGAACGCCTGCAACGGAGATCCAGCGCCTGATTCGGGCATCTATAAAAGCGGGTATACGTAATAGCGGCCCCATACAATGCAATTTTTACCACGAAATTAAGCCTGACAAACAGCTACTTGAGGCTATACTGAAAAATAGTTTCCGTCGGTTTAAAATATTCTCCGCCCCTGCTGCGACTACTACAATAGAAGCCGCTTGAGTAGGCTTCCTGAACCAATAAACAAGCAAATACTATGAACATTGCACGTATAGCAGGTGTGGCCCTAATGGCGGGTTTAGCCCTGTTTCTAATCTCAATTCTGG